>Ga0182792_1001781_pt1 | contig 16513 bp, 8 predicted proteins | sample Passage237B_FD_130497 | JGI IMG/M metagenome (GOLD analysis project Ga0182792, IMG submission 130497) | Cellulose adapted compost microbial communities from Newby Island Compost Facility, Milpitas, CA, USA - Passage2 37B (version 2) (version 2) ...
CGAAACCGCGGAAGACAACAGAAGTTTCAAACTCATTGTCAGCCGGGTAGATGTTCCCAATGCCGACGGCCTGAAAAAACTTTCCTACGAACTGAAGGATGAGGTCCCCAACCTGATCGCCGTGTTAGGGGCAGAAGTGCAGGGCAAACCCTTCCTTTCGGTCTATATTGCCGAAAATCTCGTCAGGGAGGCGGGACTCCATGCCGGCAATATCGTCAAGGAACTGGCCCAGGAAATCAGGGGCGGCGGCGGCGGACAGCCCTTCTTCGCAACTGCCGGCGGTTCGGATCCCAGCGGTCTGGACCGTGCATTAGCCAAAGGTCGAAAATTATTCTGAAGCATAACCACCCGGGCGTTCACGTCCGGGTATTTTCACTTTATAACGACCCAGAAATGAAAAAACTACTCTTAATACTGGCCATTCTTCTGAATGCCCTCGTTATTAATCCTACCTCCGCCCAGAACTTCAGCTTCGTATTTTTAACCGACATTCATCTTCGACCAGATTCAGTCGCGGGTCCGGCTTTTGACAAGGTTGTTCAGAAGGTGAGGAAGCTCAATCCCGATTTCGTTCTGTCGGGTGGAGATCAGGTGTACGACGTCATGCGAGGCAACAAGGCTCATGCCGACTCCCTTTTCAGTTTTTACGCCGAACAAAGCAAACGCTTTGGAAAGCCGGTTTACAATACGGTAGGCAATCATGAGCTTTTTGCTATATACGATGTCAGCCCTGAAGACAGTTCCCATCCCGACTACAAGGATGGCATGTTTAAGAGGTATTTCGGCAAGACCTATTATTCTTTTCACCATAAAGGCTGGCAGTTTATAGTATTAAATGTGCTGGATGTCGAGAATTACAAGTATATAGGCCGTGTCGATGAAGCCCAGTTGGACTGGCTGAAAGAGGAATTATCCCGCATTCCTCGGGAAACACCCATCGTATTAACGGTACATATTCCCCTGGTTTCCGCTTACACCGATATATATCCCCCGGCCAACGGGTTTCCCAAGGGTCCTGCGGTCTCTAACCGAAATGCCGTACTGGATGCTTTCAAGGAACACAATCTCAAATTTGTCCTGCAGGGACACCTGCACTGGTTTGAGGATCTGAATATTGAAGGGAAAACCCGTTTTATTACAGGAGGCGCGGTGGCAGGAAGACCCTCCTGGAAGGGGAACCGGCATGGTCCCAGAGGTTTTTTGAAATTTAATGTAAAGGGAGACCAGGCTACCTACGAGTTTATCGCCTATGAAGAATGAAAAAGTATCCTATGCGCTCTTTTTAGGGCATGTGTGATGAAATTTGCGAATTGTTAAAATTATGCCGGTTAAGCTGAGTCTGTTGAACCGTTCGTTTTTGTCAATACATGGCCGTGTCGAGTATTATCATTGACCGGAAACCACTATATTTTATTGGGTGAATTTACAAACTAGAATACCATGAAATATCTCTCACTTTGTGCTTTACTTCTGCCGCTTTCCGTACAGGCTCAGAAAATGCCTATCGACCCGGCTATTCTCCAGAAAGGCGGAGTGCCCCAGGATTTTTTTCAGAGCTTGCCCAACACTCAGTGGGTCGACCATGAGCAGCTTCGGATAAGCAGCCAGGGACAGGCATCCCTGCTGAACGTCCGTACGGGCCAGTCTACTCCCATCACCCGTGAAACCCGTGGGGGGGAAGGGCATAAAACCCTGCGAATCATCCAAAATGACCTCTACCTGGTTACTCCTACCGGACAGGAAAGACTGACCCACGACGATCTGCCGGAGCAAAACCCGATGTTCTCCCCCGACAGCAACTATGTCGCATATACCAAAGGCAACAACCTCTATGTTTACAGCCTTAAGGCTAAATCGGAAAAACAGCTGACCCACGACGGCAGCAAGACAATCCTGAACGGATATGCTACCTGGGTCTACTGGGAAGAAATCTACGGTCGGGCAACGCAATTCAGAGCCTACTGGTGGAGTCCCGACAGCAAAAAAATCGCTTACATGCGGTTTGATGAGGGCAAAACCCCCATGTTCCCGCTGTACAGCAGTGTAGGGCAGCACGGCCACATCGAAGAGACCCGTTATCCGAAGGCGGGGGATCCCAATCCGACTGCACGGTTAGGCTTCATTTCGCCGGAGGGAGGACAAACGGTATGGGCAGATTTCAATGAAAACGAAGACCAGTATTTCGGCTGGCCCAAATGGCTGTCGGACGGATCCGGACTGATCGTACAGTGGATCAACCGTGGCAACGACCACCTGGTGATCTACAACGTACATCCGGCTCAGGGCAGCAAGAAGAAAATTTACGAGGAAAAACAGGATACCTGGATTTCGATTGATGAAGCCGAAGAACGACTGCACCTCCTGGAATCGTCGCGCGAAATGCTCATCGTCAGTGATAAGAGCGGCTGGAAACAGCTATACCGGTACAGCCTGGACGGCACTTTCAAAAACCAGGTCACGAATGGTGAGTTCACCATCACCGATGTTTACGGCATCGATCCCAAAACGTCTACCGTCTATTTTCAGGCAAGAGGACTGGAAAACAGTGCCCGGTTTGACCTCTACAAGGTAGGCCTGGATGGAAAAAATCTCAAACGGCTGACCTTCGGTGATTACAGCCACCGCAATATTTTCCCCTCCCCCGACTTTAAATACTTTGTCACCTCCTACTCTAACCTCCATACCCCAACCATGCTTGCCGTTATCGACAATAACGGAAAGGTGGTAAAAGAATTGGGTTCGATGAAAGGAAAGGAGTTCGACCGCTACGCCCTGGCTAAAACGGAATTGATCAGGGTAAAAAGCGATGACGGCCTGTATGACCTGCCCATGGTTATTACCTACCCGAACAATTACCAGCCGGGCAAGCGCTATCCGGTACTGATCAGCATCTATGGTGGTCCCGACGCCGGTACCGTCTTTGATCAGTGGAACTGGACCCCCGCCCGGGAATGGCTGGCGACGGAAGGGCTGGTGCAGGTAGCGTTTGACCACCGTGCCAGCGGTCATTTCGGTAAGAAAGGACTAAACTACCTTCACCGCAATCTGGGTGAATGGGAAATCAGGGACTACAGCACCATGGCCAAGTACCTGATCGACCAGGGAATTGCGGATCCGGAACGAATCGGGATTACCGGATTCTCCTATGGGGGCTACATTACCTGCCTGGCTCTTACCAAAGGAGCTGACGTTTTTACGCACGGTATGGCAGGCGGCTCAGTGACTGACTGGAAATATTACGACTCTGCTTATACCGAGCGCTTTATGGACACCCCGCAGGAAAATCCCGAAGGGTATAAAAAAGGCAGTGTTCTGACCTATGTTGACCGCTATAAGGGCTTCTTACAAATTGCGCACGGAGCTATGGACGATAATGTGCACATGCAGAACAGCATTCAGCTGATCAACGATCTACAGGAAGCCAAAAAAGAGTTTGAATTCATGGTGTATCCGGAAGCCCGCCACGGCTTCGGAGGAAACAAGGGGCTTCATTATCAGAATCTTAAGAACCGGTTCATCTATAAACATCTGCTTCGGAAGGAAATGCCCGAAGCGCTGTTGAAGTAATCCTGCGGCATTTCTGATACTCATGCGGACCTTGGTGGGTCCGCATTTTTTTTAACTACCGGTGACCTCTCCCCCTTTCATGCGTCTCAATGGAAATGAATTCAGGATTTCATTGAGTTTGTATCCTGACATTCCTTTTCAAGTTTTTTTAACTATACCACATCATTGCAACAGTCATAACAATTAGCTTGAGGGGCTTTTGTTATGGCTGTTATTGTTTAGCGTTCTCAGGAGACGGTCTTTTCGGATTAATCGGGAAGTTATTAGCCTGTCGTAATATTCAGGTGGGCATGTCCGGTGTTCTATCAACTTCACCTAAAATCACTAGATAGTCGAAAGGTTTGCAGATAGCTGTCATCAACCACTTATCGGTGTGTACAATTGAAACCACGAACACATCTTATTATTACCCCTCTCCACTGGCTTACGTCACGGATATTCATATTTCTGATTGCCCAGCAGCAAAAGTACCTGATCCCCGGTCATTAGGCTTTTAATCCTAACCTTGCAAGGTTGACATGATGATAGGATCATGCAAATCCCATCAATACCCAAAACCCCGTAGGGGTGACATGATGCTAGAAACAAACGAGTCCCAGCGATTTCCAAAACCCCGCAGGGGTGACATGATGATAGGAACATTAGATTCCCACCAATACCCACACGTAGGGGTGACATGAGAATATATGTACCCACAAACATACCTGGTTGTCATCCCTATAGCATGGAGCTCTTTTCCCTACTCAGGGCATATAACTATTCCGGGAATCTCCATACAAAATACGCTTGCTCCCAAATATCGATACCCCCTGCTACAGCGGCCTGAAAGAAATTACGAACACTTAGAACTTACGGGATTGCCGGGAATGATCAGCAAAGCCCCACACGCACGGTTGCCCACACCTAATAATAACCGTATACATCCGGATATATCCGTTTGTATACGTGTGTACTCTGGATAAATATTTCCGCAGCGTTTAAATTGCTTCCGGGGAGGGGTGGGCTTGTCCCCGCGCGTGAGGGAGGCTCATCGGGCTGACTTGAAAAGAGGGAATAAGGGTCGGGACAGCAATTGCAGTCAATCTCAATTGACTGTCCTCCCTTCATGAGTCAGATAATGCGAATCCCACCGATCTCCCAAACCTCGCAGGGGTGACATGATGATAGGAATATGCGAATCCTTCCGACCTGCCCAAACTCCACAGGGGTGACATGATTATTAATATGAAGATGTGCGGGGACATAATTCCTTTAAAAACGGCCTCCAGCTAGGCCATCCCCTTTCCCAAACTTGACGCATGTTTCAAACCTTCGGTGCCTATATACATTTCATCCCTTTTACCACCTGCATTTTCGAAATCCGAAGCTTTACATGAAATACCCGTGAACCGATGCCCCTACTTTAGATACGTATACCAAATGCCTCGCCAATCACACGGATAATTGCAGACTAAATCCGTTAACTTCCACAAAATCAGCACCATTTCCCTGGTTTCATGGTACAAACCCTGCTTAATCTTATACACCCGTTTATATCCGCATATATCCGTTTGCACTCTGGATAGTTAATTTCCACCGTTGTAAATTGTCTTCGGGCGGGGGGAGGGGGCATCCCCTGGCGGCAACCATCACCTTCCACACTGGGGTGTCCTTCCCGCTATATTCATCTGATCCCAAAAGTTGGACAATTTCCCGCCTCATTGCGCTGATACCGCCTGAAAACCCTAATTTAGCGCAAGACATTATGAAAGAGTATTCATTACGCATTTCCAGTATAATCCCCCGGCAAGGTGACAACCTCACCTTTGAACTGGAGCCTGTAGGGGATGAAATCCCGGCTTACAAGGCTGGCCAGTTTTTGATTCTCTCCTTCCAGTTCGGCAACCGGGAAGTTCGTCGTTCCTATTCCCTGAGCAGTTCGCCCTATACCGGAGAGCCTTTGAGCATAACGGTGAAGCGGATCGACAACGGAGAGATCTCGCGGTTGCTGCATCACAAGACGCAGGTGGGTGACATCCTCTCCGCCCTCGAACCTCAGGGTGTATTCACCTACGAGCCTGAACCAGAGCAGAAAAGAATCGTGTTCCTGTTTGCTGCCGGAATCGGAATTACTCCGCTGTATTCGATACTGAAAACAGCGCTGGTTGCCGAAAATCAGTCCCGAATCGTACTGGTGTACAGCAACAGCTCCCCTGAAAAAGCCCCTTTTCTGGAAGAAATCAGGGAATGGGAAGCCCGATACTCCGATAGGCTGAAGGTGATCTGGCTGTTCAGCAACAACAAAAACCTGATGCAGGCGCGACTCAACCGGTTTATACTGGAAGATTTTGTGAAACAGCATCTCCCCTATGCACCGGACGATGCCTTATTTTATACCTGTGGCCCGGTGATCTATATGGATCTTTGCCGAATCACCCTGCTGGGCATGGGTTTCCAGCCCGAACAGATCAAAAGGGAGACCTTTCTGCCACCGGAAAATGAAGAGGACGATGACGATGAGACGATCAAGGTAGTTGATACCCATACCTATTCGGTCGAATTACGGTTTAACGGGCTCACACATCACTTGCTGGTGCCCTATACAAACAGTATTCTGGATGAAGCCCTCGATAAGGGTATTCGCCTCCCCTACAGCTGTCGGTCAGGTATGTGCAGCACTTGTGCAGCCTGGTGCCGGAATGGTTCGGTTAAGATGGACTACAATGAAGTACTTACCGAGGATGAGATGGCCAGGGGCAGGGTGCTGGTATGTACCGCACACCCTACCCAAAATGGCACCGTAATCGAATATGACTAAGAGTTGTGAGTTCTTCCTACTGAGACTTAACAAACCGCAGGGTGGAAATCTGTCCGTTTTGCCGAATTTCCAGGAAGTAAACGCCGGCTGGTATACGCTCCAATCTCAGCGGGATCTCATTTTTCCCGGCTCTGGCTTCATGTAGGCTGCGCATGACCGCCATTCCCATAGCATTTACCACTTTTATATTCACCGCTCCTGAATCAACCGCTTCCAGCTCAACTAAAGCCGTCTCACTGACAGGATTGGGGAAAATACCGGCTTTCAGAGGCAATCTTTGGTTCAGCACCGCAATCACGGAACTGTAACTAAATGAACCGTCGAGGTCCACGGCTTTCAGACGGTAGTAATTCACACCGGGAAGCGGATGGCTGTCTGCCCATTGGTAGTTTCCGGTACCGGTAGACTTGACGGCTGTCAGCGTTTGTGCGGCTCCATCCTTCGTCAGACGTTCGACCTCGAAATGGCTGCTGTTATCCGATTCGCTGATTTCCCAGTTCAGGAGAATGCTGTTTTCCTGATACCGGCCGGTGAATTCCGCGAGGGTAACGGGTAACGCACCGCCTACCGGCTCGATGAGCCATCGCCCGTCGACGTCCCGGTCCAACCAGTAGTTCGATTCCCGTCCTTCCGGATCATACGAAAAGATATTGATGGTGTGAATAGCTGCATTGTGTTCGGTAGAATTGTTGCGGTTTTGAAGTCCCTGAATGCCATCCCGGTTAATGATCGCAAATTTTCCGGGCAGCGACTCCGTTATTCTCCACTGCTGACGCGGATTGTCGGGGTCGGTTGCCGATAGGACAGTCGCGTCATTCGAATTTTCTCCCCGGGTCAGGGCCGTGTTCGATCCCACGTGAACGAGCATGAAATACCCATTGGTTACAGGTACAATGCGCCAGAGATAGGCAGCCTGTTCCTGATAGGTGTTTTGAACGACATTCGATCCGTTGGCTGTAAGAGCAAGGTCGCTCCTGATATTTACGATTTTGTAATTGAAATGGGAAGGGAACCCGTTCAGTTCGCGGTCGAGCCAGTCGAAGCGCGTTGTCAGAAAATTGCTCAGGAACTGTACGTGATCATCGTAGCTTCCGTTATCAAAAACTTCGAGGTAGACCCGGTAATGCAATACATTCCATTCATTAAAATTCGCCTCCCGGGATCCTGACGAATGGAGAACATTCTCATATTCTTCCAGCTCACTGAAAATATAGTTTCGAAACCCCATGTTCTTTAGCTGGTTCCAGCGCTGTTTTACCGCACGCATAAACACATCGTCCTGGCGCAGGCGGACTATCCAGCGGCGGAAAATATAGTTCTGAGCCACATCAGCCATCAGTCGGTACCGGATCTGGCTGAAGCGGTAGTCGTTGTCGAAAGCAATGTCGAAATCCCAGTGCGGGCCGAAGAAAAACCGGTCGTCGGACCTCCGTTTATGGAGATATACACTCCAGAAGCTATCAGGATTTCCGGTAAGTTCGCAGACGATATACCAGTTGACCAGCGACTGCAGGTCCACCTTTTCGAGATAGCCTCCGGGGGCATCCGCCGGGATACCGGAAAATAACCGGGCTTCAAATTCATTGATATGGTTGCGGATATAGTCATACTGCTCGCCGGAACGGGATTCCAGGTCCGGGTACTTAATCGTCACCACAAGGTCTTGGTTGGTCTTGAAATGGATGGGTTCTTCTTCTCCAAATCCGTCCACTTCCACCAGATAGGCTCCGGGTTCTGACTCCGGCTGTCCCTCCTCTATGTCAACCCGGTTTGCCCGCACCTCCATGTGATCGGTCAGCAGGTAGGCTCCCCTGAACCGGTTGTTTAGAAAAACATCCACAAAACGGAAAGGACTGGCGTAGGGCATCCCCACAAAGCGCGACATCTCCAGGCCGATCGCATTTCGGATCAGTGTCTTGTCGGCATGGTTGGCCAGCAAAACCCAGTTTCTGGCCGTGGCCGGCATTCCCAGCAGACTTCCCGCTTGGTCGAGATTGATCCGGTAAGGTTTCTTGTCAAGTCTCCAGGTAGAGTTCCCTCGGCCTCTGATTCTTATTCCTCCCTCGTAAAGCGGCTGTGTTTGTCCCTGATGGACTATGGTCAAATTACCATGTTCATAGTTTTCCTTACTCTGCACGTCGAGCCCGTTATCGGTCTCGAGCATGAGCGTCGGTAATGTACTTCTGGGCGTCTGGCCCTGCCCCCAAAGCGGTACCGCATTCAGTAAGGCAAAAAGAGTAAGTGGTTGTAAATTGAACTTCATAATGTATAGCTTAATTAATACCTCATAGAAACAATCCGACCCTACACGTTTGGCAATACGTTTGCAAAAGTAGACTTGAAGAAAATCGTAGAAATTAACTTAAGTGAATTTCTTCAGTGGTACGCAACGAATTTTGTAGCTGCGGTATTCCCATTCTGACGGACCCGCATAACGTATAGTCCAGCCCTCAGATCAGTGTAATCGAGCTCAATCTCATTCAAACCTTCTGCTCCCTGGAAATTGAATTTTTTCTGGACTATACCCTGGGCGTTCAGGAGTTCTGCCTCAATTTCTCCCGCCTCGGTCGTGTAGATGCGAAGCTTAGGTTGAATTACCGCAGGGTTTGGATAAACATAGGCTTGAATGTGTATGTTTCGGTTTAGCACGGAGAGGGTACTGCTGTAAGTAACAGCTCCCTGACTGTTGACGAGTTTAAGGCGGTATACATTGACGCCTGGAAGCGGATCCCTGTCGGTCCAGGTATACTCACCGGAGGCCGCGGAAGGCAGGTTGGCCACTACCTGATATTCACCGTTTTCATTCAGGCGTTCCACTTCGACAAAACTAAGCTCCGCTGGACCGCTGATGGTCCATTCGAGTAGTATGGCTTTTTCGATATATTTTCCTGTGAGGCTGGTTACATACTCTGTAGTAGCCACCTCTACACGTTCGATAATCCACTTACCCTCTTCGGCGTTATTGTACCAGTCATAGACCTCAATACCATTCGGGTCGTAGGACCGAATGTCCGTGCTGTGTATATCCCGCATTTCCTCTCCAGACCGGTCACGGTTTTGCAGGCCGAGCTGCCCATCCCGACTGATGATGGAAAATTTACCCCTGGCACTTTCCGTGATTCGCCATTGCTGCAGCGGGTTGTCAGGATCAAGTTCCGAGAGGTATACCGCCTGGTTGATTCCGTTACGACGGGTAACGGCACTATTGGCAGCCGGATGATAGAGTACACCAAAACCGTTGTCCAGTGGCTGAATCTGCCAGATAAACTCAGGTTTTTCTTCGAACTTGCGCTGTACCACACGATCCTCCTGAACCGACAGTGCCAGGTCTGTGGAGGCATTAACCAACTTGTAATTGAATCCGGGGGCAGGTCCGTTCAACTCCCTGTCCAGCCATTCGAAACGCTGTTTCAAATAGTCCACCAGAAACTCCACATGTTCTTCATACGTGCCCGATTGTTTTACTTCCAGATAAACCTGACGGTTGAGAACGGGCCAACGCTGATAATTTTCCCGGGCTGATCCCGAGTTGACGAGCAATCCGGTATATTCTTCCACACGGGAAAGTATATGATCCCTCAGCCCTCTGCTCTTCAGCTCATTCCAGCGTGTTTTGACCGCGGTCATGAAATAGTCATCTTTCCGTAGCTGCTCGATCCATTGACGGAAGATAAAGTTTTGGCCCACCTCTGCCATCAAACGATAGCGGGCATCCCCAAATCGAACGTCATTGTCGAATGCGATATCAAAGTCCCAGTGCGGTCCAAGGAAAAACCGGTCATCTGACCTGCGTTTATGGATATAGACGCTCCAGAAGCTGTCCGGATTCCCTGCCAGTTCACAAACCAGATACCAGTTGACCAGCGACTGCAGATCGACCCTCTCCAGATAGCCCCCCGGACCCTCAGCGGGTTTACCGGAAAACAGTCGTTCTTCGAATTCGTTTATATGGTTTTCGATATATCGGTAGTGCGGATCACTGGAAGAAGAAATATCGGGATATTTAATGGTCGCAGTAAGTTCACGGGACGTCGTTAGCCAGAGATCCTCACTGGTAGCAAACCCGTCGATTTCCACCAGATAGGCACCAACCTCGCTTTCAGGTTTGTCTTCCTCGATATCCACCCGTTTTGCCCTCACCTCCATGTGATCGGTTAGGAGATACGAACCCAGGTATTCACCGTTCAGGATAACATCCACAAACCGAAAGGGACTGGCATAGGGCATACCGACATAGCGCGACAATTCCAGACCTACCGAATTCCGAAGCAGGGTTTTATCGGCATGATTGGCAAGCAAAACCCAGTTGCGCGCCGATGCCGGCATACCTAACAGACTCCCGGCGGTGTTGAGGTTAATGCGGTAAGGTTTCTTTTCAAGCCCCCAGGTGGAGTTTCCTCTTCCTCGTATACGTATTCCTCCTGAATAAAGCTGTTCGGCTTGCCCCTGCTGAATGATCGACAAATTCCCGTTCACGTAATCTTCTTTACTGTTGACCGGTGTCTCACCCTGTGTGCTAATACAAAATGTCGGAAGGGAACTTCTGGGAGTGCAATCCTGGCCCTGAGCACCACCCAGACCCAAAATCAGCAAAATAACCGCCAGTCGGATATATCGGTTCATAAAAAATAAAATCTCATTAGGGATATCTGGTGCTGGTATAAACAGGGGTTTTGGAGACGTATAGAGTAATTCCCTTCGCTAAATTAACGGAACGGCAAACGGTTGATCAGGTACTTGATGGTGTTCTTTTTTATCTTGTTTTTGTAAGTGGATGACGCCACGATTTAGCGATTTTTTTGAGATAAAAAAATAGGTATTCACAATTTCAAGGCCGCTTCATGGGCAAACTTTGTGAACGGTATTTCCCACCTGTTTCAAAGGTCGGAAATACATCAGTTGCAGCTGTTTCCGTAGTCTGTTCCAGCTACCAATAGTAGTTGGGCTGGATTAATGCAGCCTTCGTATGCATCCTATTTTTCTCCTTCCCTACTATGCCCCTTGCTGTTGGTCGATCAATTTACCACAAACCGGGAAGTTACGGTAACCTGGTTCCTGGTCACCTTCAACAGATAAACGCCGGAAGGCAGCCTGGTGTTTGTAATCAGAATGTCATTGCTTCCCGCATAAACCGACTGAATGGCCTTTTGAACACACAGCCCCATACCGTTGTACAGTTCATAGAGAATCTCTCCTTCCGAATCCGATTCAAACCTTATGGTGAAGGGTCCGGAGACCGGATTGGGGTAAACATAGGCTGAAAGGCCCTGTTCCTCATTCATCAGAGAGACTATGTTACTTTCCGACAAAAGGGTACCGTCCTTGTGAATCAGCCGGATACGGTAATGATTATAGCCAGGCAACGGATTCCGGTCTACCCACGTATAGCCTTCCTCATTTCCCTTCCTGACCGAAAGCTGACCAATCTCGGTCGTCTTCTTACCAGCCCCATATCGCTCGATGGAAAAATAACTGCCATCCTGCACGCCCGACAACTGCCAGGCCAGATGTACGTTTCCCTCAGTAAAGGCCCCGGAAAAATGAATGATCCTGTCCGGTAAAACAGTGCCCACCGGTTCTATGCGCCATTTACCTGCCACAACATCATCGAGCCAGACCCTAATTTCCGCCTGTTTTTCGGTATCATAGGCAAAGACATCCACGGCATGGATGGGACTGTTGCCTGTGGCTCCGCTCCGGTTTTGCAACCCCAGGCGGCCATTTCGGCTGATAATGGCATATTCCCTGTCTGACGTTCGGGTAATTCGCCATTGCTGACGGGGATTTTCCGGATCGGAATCCGACAGAAAAACTGCATCACCGGGTTTTTCAGGCCACGTAAGCGCCTTGTTTTCACTCGTATTGAGGAGCTGGAAAAATCCGTTCGGAAGTGACCGGATTTGCCAGAGATACTCAGGCACCTCCTGGAACGTCTGCTGCCTGATTTCTCCGTCAGATACTCTAAGCGCCCGTTGACTATGCACATTGACGAGGCGGTAGTTATAGTCGGATGAAAGCCCGTTGAATTCCAGATCAAGCCAGTCGATCCGGTCAGAAATATATTGGCGTAAAAAATCCACATGCTCCTGATAACTGCCCCGGGATTTTACTTCCAGATAAACCCGCGTATCGAGAACAGGCCAGCGGCTGAAATTTTCGGCCTGAGAACCTGAGGAAGTTAATAGCTGGGAATATTCGTCCACTTTAGCCAGCATGAATTCCCTGAGCCCTCCCCTTTTCAGTTCGTTCCAGCGTTCCCTGACGGCACGCATGAAAATGTCGTCCTGCCTCAATCGGGTGATCCACCGGCGGAAAATATCTCCATGACCCACATCCGCCATCAGTCGGTAACGGGCATTCCTGATCCGCTGATCATTGTCAAAAGCTATATCAAAATCCCAGTGAGGCCCGAAGAAAATACGGTCGTCTGAGCGGCGCTTATGCAGATAAACACTCCAGAAACTGTCGGAATTCCCTACGATTTCACAGGTCAGATACCAGTTGATGAGCGAATTGCGATCCACCTTTTCAAAGTAGCCTCCGGGATCTGTAGCCGGTATATCGGAAAACAGCCTCTCCTCGAAACTGTTCAGATGGTCGGTTATCTCCTGTATCCGCGGATCATCCTCCGATTCCACATCGGGATACTTGATGGAACCGATCAGTTCCTGACTGGTTTGGAAATAAGGGGGCTCCTGCCACGCAAAACCGTCGAGCTCCACGAGGTAGGCTCCCGGTACATCTTCGTCCTGTCCTTCCTCAATGTCGACCCGGTTCTCCCGAACTTCCATATGATCGGTCAGCAGGTAGGAGCCCTTATATTCTCCGTTGATTACTACGTCTACGAACCGGAAAGGACTGGCATAAGGCATACCCACATAACGTGATACATCGAGTGCTACGGCATTTCGGATCAGCGTCTTGTCTGCATGATTGGCCAGCAGTACCCAGTTTCGTGCGGTAGCGGGCATTCCCAGCAGACTGGAGGCCACGTTAAGGTTGATACGATAGGGCTTCTTATCCATCATCCAGGTGGAATTACCCCGTCCCCGAATCCGTATATCGCCTGCGTAAAGTTCAGCCGATCCTTCCTGAATGATCCGCAGATTTCCGGTCACATAATTCTCTTTACTGTTGATAGGCGCCCCCCCTGTGGTAATGCAAAAAGTGGGCAGGGAACTTCGGGGAAGACAATCCTGACCGTTCAGGGAAAGTCCCGGCAACAGCAGGCTCATTAGTATACAATATATAAGCCTTTTCATAATAAGTTATTGATAGTGAGTGCAATACCAATTAAAAAATCAAACTTGAATTTTGTCTAGTTTTTAGTGCTATAGTTATATTTGAAATAACGTATACAAGTGGGTAAACTGGTATGCAACTGATGGAAATCATTATGTGCTTTTCCTTAGGAATACTTTAAATGTTCCAATCCTGATGAAAGAGGATTGAAAAAGTAGGAATAACTTTGGGTATCAATCATCAAACAAACACGCAAATGGTTTCCAGACGGATATTACCTTTACTTACCGTATTTTTGCTGTTCAGTCATTTTTCGTTCGGCTGGGGCGTGCTGGGGCATCGGATTGTCGGTGAAATAGCGCAGCGTCATCTTTCCTCAAAAGCCCGAAAGGAAATACGGAAAATTCTCGGGAATGAATCGCTGGCCATGTCGGCGAACTGGGCTGATTTTATCAAGTCCGATACCAGCTATCGCTACCTGAGCTCGTGGCATTACGTGAACGTAAAGTCGGGAGCCACCCTGCAGGAACTTACCGACAAGCTGCATGCCGACACCACAGCCAATATTTACAACCGACTCAACTTTCTGGTGAAGGAGCTTAAAACCAATCCAGGGCTGAGTGCAGAGAATAAGAAGATGTACCTGCGCCTGATCATCCACCTGGTAGGCGACATCCATCAGCCCATGCACGTAGGCCGGCCGGAAGACCTGGGCGGGAACCGGATACAACTGCACTGGTTTTACGAACCCAGCAATCTCCACAAGGTCTGGGATGAAGACATGATCAACTTCCAGCAGCTCAGCTATACGGAATATACCCAGGCTCTCGATTTTGCTACGAAAAAGGAACTCCGCGAATGGCAGTCGGCCACTCCCGAAGTGTGGATATTTGAGTCCTATCAGATTGCCGAAGAGCTGTATAAGGGGGTAAAAAACGGGGATAGGCTGCGCTACGACTATAACTTTCAGCATATAAGCACCCTGAATGACAGACTGCTGAAGGGAGGCATCCGGCTGGCCGGTCTTTTGAACGATATTTTTTAATTTAATAACGCATTTATTGCGGTTTATAGTAATTTTGAGAGAATAACATAACCCGGCTGTCTTAGCCGGTCATAACAGGAACTGGTACGAATGGATTTTTAGCTAAGGTTTCCGACGCACTAATTTCCTGAATTCTAGACTAGTAAACATAATTGTACATTTACGTAAAATATGGCTGAAGTAATCAGAATGCCCAAAATGAGCGACACCATGGAAGAAGGTGTTATTGTGGAATGGCATAAAAAAGTAGGTGACACTATTAAATCAGGTGATATTCTGGCGGATGTGGAAACCGACAAAGCGACCATGGAGCTGGAAGCTTATGAAGAGGGCACGCTATTATATATAGGCATAGAAAAAGGGCAGGCTGTACCAGTCAATTCAATTATTGCCGTAGTAGGTAAGGAAGGGGAAGATTATAAAGCCCTGCTCGAAGGCAACGGTTCTGCTCCGAAAACGGAGGAGGCTGCTCCCGCACCAGCACCAGCTACTGAAGAATCTAAGCCTGCTCCTGCCAGCGCACCGAAAAAAGACATCAAAATAAACGCGGCTATCATCCGCATGCCCAAAATGAGTGACACCATGGAAGAAGGTGTACTTGTTTCGTGGCAAAAAAATGTTGGTGACAAAGTAAAATCAGGCGATATCCTGGCTGAAGTGGAAACCGACAAGGCTACCATGGAACTGGAAGCCTACGAAGAAGGAACACTGCTGTACCAGGGAGTTGAGCCCGGACAGGCGGTACCGGTTAACGGGGTCATCGCTGTGATCGGTGAAGAAGGTGCTGATTTCAAAACGCTGCTGGCCAATGAAGAGGGCGGCGCGTCAGAGGCTCCCGCAAAGGCGGCCCCTGCAGAAGAGGAAGCGGCCTCAACCGTGGAAAGTTCTGCTTCGGCTGACGCTCAATCGGGTGACCGGCTGAAAGCATCTCCTCTGGCCCGTAAACTGGCTGAAGAGAAAGGAATTGACATAAGCCAGGTAACCGGTTCGGGTGAAAATGGCCGTATCGTGAAAAGAGATGTCGACAACTTCGTTCCTGCCAAAGCCGAAGCGGCACCAGCTGCCAAGGCACCTGCTCCTGCTGCCGCTGCTCCTGCAACACCAGCCGGAAGCTACGAAGACATCCCCGTCTCTCAGATGCGCAAAACCATTGCCCGCCGCCTGAGCGAAAGTCTCTTCACCGCGCCGCATTTCTATGTGACCATGGAAATCAACATGGACAAAGCGATGGAACTGCGTCCGCAGCTCAACGAAGCTTCTCCAGCCAAGATTTCTTTCAACGACATGGTGATCAAAGCGGCAGCCCTGTCGCTCAAACGTCATCCGGAAGTCAACTCCGCATGGCTGGGTGACAAGATTCGCCGTTACAACTATGTTAACGTGGGGGTAGCCGTAGCGGTTGAAGAAGGTCTGCTGGTACCGGTGGTAAGAGATGCCGACAAAAAAGGCCTGTCTACCATCGCCGCTGAGGTTAAAGACCTGGCAGGCAAAGCGAAGAACAAGAAACTGCAACCAAGCGACTGGGAAGGAAATACCTTCTCGATATCGAACCTGGGTATGTTTGGCGTAGACGAATTTACCGCCATCATCAACCCGCCTGACTCCTGCATACTGGCCGTAGGCGGTATCAAGAAAGTGGCTGCCTTCCGTGAAGACGGATCGGTTTATCCGGTAAATATCATGAAGGTTACACTTTCGGCCGACCACCGGGTAGTAGACGGTGCTGCCGCTGCTACTTTCCTCCAGACTTTCAAAGGCTATCTGGAAAATCCTTTCAGTATGCTGATCTGATCCGGAAGCAAACAAACAAACAAACAAATACCAAAGCAGAGGGACTGTCCGAATAGGCAGTCCCTTTTTGC
>Ga0182792_1001783_pt1 | contig 16508 bp, 12 predicted proteins | sample Passage237B_FD_130497 | JGI IMG/M metagenome (GOLD analysis project Ga0182792, IMG submission 130497) | Cellulose adapted compost microbial communities from Newby Island Compost Facility, Milpitas, CA, USA - Passage2 37B (version 2) (version 2) ...
GTTCGTCATAGAACAACCTGAAAAACCGGCCACTGCTCCAACGAATAAGGATTATGCCGGTTTAGTCCGGTATCCCAGCCGGACGGGTTTCCATTTTCCGGTGAGTAACCTGCTCGACCGCCCATCCACTTTGGTAAAAGCGGATTTGCTGTTTACAGACGGACAGCCCGACACACGGCTGGCACCGTTGGATAAGCTCAGCCGCGCCTACCGTCGGGTAATGAACCGAAAATCGGCCAGGCATCTGCTCGGTTACTCCCATTTGCACGGAGCACCCTTTTACCGCAAGCAGCTGGCACGCTACCTGAATGACACCCGAGGGATACCGGCATCCCCGGAAAACATACTCACGACCCGGGGAATTCAGATGGGGATCTATCTGACATCGGTCCTCCTGCTTGAGCCAGGTGACCTGGTAGTGGTAGGCGACACGAGTCACTATGTCGGAAATATGATCTTCCAGCAATGCAAAGCCCGGGTTATGACGGTTCCGGTAGATGAAAACGGAATTTCCGTAAACGCTCTGGCCGACGTCTGCAGGCGTGAACGGGTACGCATGCTGTATATAACGCCCCACCACCACTACCCCACCACCGTCACGCTCAGTGCCGATCGAAGGCTCGAGCTATTGCGGCTTTCCAAACGATATGGCTTCATCATCCTGGAAGATGATCACGACTACGATTTTCATTTTGACAGCAGCCCGCTGCTCCCCCTGGCCAGTGCAGATACCGAGGGAATGGTCGTCTATGTAGGTTCCTTCTGCAAGGCACTCGCCCCCGGACTTCGACAAGGCTATATTGTGGCTCCCCGCAACCTGATAGATGAACTGGCCAAATTGCGTCGTATCATCGACCGGCAGGGAGACCTGGTCATGGAACAGGCGCTGGCCGAACTCCTCGGGGAAGGGGAAGTCCACCGCCATTTAAAGAAGGCCCAGAAGATTTATCATCGACGCAGGGATCTCTTCTGCGGGCAACTTCGGGAACACTTTGGTGAAGAACTGCATTTTACGGCTCCCCCGGGCGGTCTGGCCGTCTGGATGGAGTGGCAAAAACCGGTGAACCTGCTGCGGATTGCCCGGAACTGCCGGCAGATGGGCCTGCATCTGCCGGAAACCCTGCTGTTTCAGACCCGCCGGTTGACGGCTACCCGGCTCGGCTTCGGCAATCTTGATGAAGAAGAAATTCCGGCAGCACTGAAGATACTTCGCCAGGCGAGCCTGTTTTGAACTCAGCGTCGGTTATCATCACCGGCAATCATACTGAGATAACTTTCATAACGGGTTATGCTGATCTCCCCCTGATTGACGGCTTCCTTCACGGCACAGCCTGGTTCTTCGATATGTCGGCAGTTATGATAGCGGCAGCTGTTGAGCAGAGCCCGCATTTCGGGGAAATAATGGCTGATTTCATCCGGTTCTATCCCGAACAGTCCAAGTTCCTTAATACCGGGTGAGTCTATTATATAGGTATCGGCTTCGCAGACGTGCATTTCAGCAAAAGTAGTCGTATGTACCCCCTTGCGGGCAAAATTCGAAATAGCCTGGGTTTTCAGATTCAGACCGGGATATAGGGTGTTCATCAGGGTTGATTTGCCTACCCCCGAATGACCACTCAGCAGACTTTTCCTGCCCTGCAGACATTTTCTCAGTTCTTCTACTCCCCGTCCCGACAAGGCATCGGTAAGAATGCACGGGTATCCGATACTCCGGTAAATATCCAGCACCTGCTCCTGAACTTCCTTCCATTCTTCCTGAATCAGATCCTGCTTGTTGAAAACCAGGACGGTTGGAATGCGAAAGGACTCTGTCGTGACCAGAAAACGGTCAATGAAACCCAGTGAGGTAACAGGGAACGTGAGCGTGACGACAAGGACGGCCTGGTCGATATTGGCCGCCAGAATATGGGAATGCGCGGTTTTGTGAACCGACCTCCGGGCTACAAAGTTGGTCCGGGGGAGAATGTCCACAATGATGGCCGTGTCCTCCGTTTCGGGTTCGAGAGCAACCTCATCCCCTACCGCTACCGGATTGGTGGCCTTTATGCCTAAGTTCTTGAATCTGCCTTTTAGTCTGCATTTCCACTTCTTCCGGGTTTGCTCGTCCAGCACCTCGTACCACGACCCCGTCGAACGCAAAACTATTCCGGTCATTTTATCCTCCAATGATTATTAAATTTTGTGTAAACCTCCCTTTAATCTGAAAAAGAAACCCAAACCTTGGCAATTTTTTCTTAAAACTGTCACAGCTTTCCGGATATTTTAAAAAAAATATACTATTAATAACACATTTATAACAAAATTTAATTATTATCGCCTCCGGATGGGAATACTAACCAATTCCCCAAAGTTATGTGATTAAAAGGGGATTTGTTCGAAACTTACTTAAAATTGTCCTAAATGCTCCTTACTCAACCTTTTTAGATTATGTCAGAGCAAAGCGAAACCTCTTCCTCCGTAATTGACCTGAGAAAGAATCGATTACGGAAAAACCTGATCAAGGAATTATACAAGACCAGTACCACCTCCATAAACAAGTTATCCCGGCTTTTTCATAGTAGCATTCCCTCGGCCACGGCCATTGTGAACGAGATGCAACGGGAGGGCTGGGTGATGGAAAAAGGGGTAGGAACGGCAAAAGCAGGGCGCCCGCCCGTTTTGTATGGTCTTAATCCGTCGAAGAAAGTCACCCTGATTCTGGACATCAACCGGAATGAAACCAACTTTTTCATTCTGGACCTGAACAATGACATTCTTTACAGTCACGAATCGAGTCTCCATCTGGAAAATTCGCCCCGGTATCTGGAAAAACTGGTTGAAGAGCTGGATCAGTTCCTGGCGAAGGTTTTGGTACCGATCACCTCTTTCTGGGGAATTGGCATCTCCATGCCGGGACTTGTTTCGACCGCACAGGGGATCAACCAGTCATACCGGGAGGTAGCGCAGGATGGAGGGTCATTGACGGAGGTTCTTTCCAACAAATACCTTCTGCCGGTCATCATCATCAACGACACCCACGCAACGGCCCTGGGCGAATACCGGTTTGGACTGGCCAAACGTTATCGCCATGTTCTGACCATCAACATCGACTGGGGTGTAGGATTAGGGATTCTGCTGAACGGGGAGGTTTTCGAAGGCTCCCTGGGATTCGCAGGGGAGCTGGGCCATATCCAGGCCAGAGCGGATGGCATCCTTTGCGAATGTGGCAAAATCGGATGTCTGGATACCCTCACCTCGGCAGTGGCACTCATCCGGCAGGCTCAGGAAGGGATTTCCCAAGGAACCGCTACCCTGCTAACCAAACTGGCCGGAGAGGATATTTCTTCGCTGAGTGCAGGGCATATCATTCAGGCCGTACGCATGGGTGACGGCTTTTCCATCGACCTGTTAAGCGCACTCGGTACCGAGCTGGGAAAAGGACTGGCCATTGCGGTACATCTGTTCAACCCTGAAGCAATCATCGTTACGGGAGTACTGGCACAGGCCGGAAGCTTTATTACCAACCCAATGGGGCAGGCCATTAACCGTTATTGTCTGAGCGACTTCAGAGATTCCCTGAAAATCATGATTTCGGAGCTGGGATCCAAAGCACGGCTGCTGGGATGCCAGGCCTATGTGGTGAACTATCTGGCCGACAGGGAATTCCAGGATTAACCGACACCTACTCCGCAACCATATCACTACCCCGATACAGACAGGTTTACCTACCAGCTTACAATTTTCGAAGTTCCAATAGCCGTTCAGCTGCTTCCATCACTTTTTCCGTAGCTCCCGTATTGGCCTGAACAAAATCCCTGGCCATTGCCGAAACCCGTCTGAGTTCTTCAGGATGATCGAGATACCCCCGGATCGCCTGATAGAGTTCATCTTCCCCGGCCACTGTTCTGGCAACTCCCCTATCCAGCAATCTAACGGCCTCGGAGAATTTCTGGTAACTGCGGTTTCCAAACAGGACGGGCATGCCATAGGTTGCCGCTTCAAGGGTATTGTGAAGCCCCTTTCCAAAAGATCCGCCGATGTAGGCGATCTGCCCGTACCGGTAAAGGGCTGAAAGCATGCCGATATTGTCGATGAACAGATAACGGGTATCGCTGTTACTGAGCCGGAATCCTTCTTTTTTATACCTGGAATAACGCAGAGAAGGCTGATTTAACTGATTTTCCCAGGCGGTTATTTCCGCCTCGCGTATCTCATGTGGGGCAATAATGGCTTTCAGTCTCCCTTCGAGCCGGTTCAGGACAGGTATCAGTATCTGCATATCCTCCGCCCAGGCCGAACCTACCACCAGACAGGGTTCACCCTTTACAAACTCCTCAATTTCAGTCAGTTTTCTGGCCGTCTTTTCCAGTTCAGCTACCCGGTCAAAACGGGTGTCACCGGCAATTTGTACTTCTCCCAGATTTTCACATTGCCGCAGTAATTCTACCGATCGCTCATCCTGCACCAGGATCGCATCGAACCTTGTGAGCAGATTACGGTAAAAGCCCCCTCCCTTCCGAAAGAAAAGCTGGCCCGGCCTGAAAATGGCCGCAAAAGAGATGACCACCGATCCACTTTTTTTCAGGGCTGTGAGGTAATTGTGCCAGAACTCGTATTTAATGAAGAAAGTAATATCGGGTCGGACGATTTCTACAAAATCCAGGGCATTGGCCGGGGTGTCCGAAGGGAGGTAACAGATAAAATCCGCCCCGGTATAGTTTTTACGAATCTCATAACCCGAAGGGGAGTAAAACGTAAGCAGTATGAAGTATTCCGGATGCCGCTGACGGAACGCTTCGATAACCGGCCTCCCCTGCTCAAACTCTCCCAGAGAGGCCGCATGAAACCAGGCCACCTTTTCGGCTCCCTGCACCCCTTTCCGCAGTTTTTCCCTCCAGTGTTTTCTTCCTTCGGTCCAGAGCCTGGCCTTGGGCACGAAAAAAGAAGCTGCCCCTACCAGCAGGCTGTACGACCGGATGCCGATATTATACAATAAGCCCGTTATCAATTCCACGCTGTTTCAACCTGTTACACCATTCTACTCCCAAAGCACGCCAGACAAGTCTGACGGCGGGCCGTAAAGTTAAGAAAACCCGTCAAGGAAATGCGCCCTAAAAAGTTAACCGAAAAGGTATATCAAAACTCAGGTTTATCGGGTTGTGCGTGATGGAATCAGATGATTTGAATTCGCTGGCCCTTTTTGTGAACAATACGGTCCAAAAAATGGTTTTCACCTTAAAGTATTGACAAAAATCGTTACATTTAGTCCGAATTTTGCGTAAATGTAACCAATACCGAACCAGTTTAGTCAAATGAAAATTCGAATCGCGGGTTCAGCGCTTTTAATTCTGTTATGCATCACCTCCGACATCTTTGCTCAGGCCGTGCGAAAGAGGGCGCTTACCAATAATTCTGACGATTACAAATCATTGTTGGCTTTCGGGATCAACGCAAACACCAATTCCGGTATTCTGGGCGGAGCGAACGTGCGGTATACCCGGCTTTTACCAGGCAAGCTGATGGGTAAGACCCAGTATCAGTACATGGCTTTGGAAATCGTGAATGTGAAAAGCCCCAAGGAATATTCGGCAAACCCGGGTATTGGTTTTAACAACATCCCCCACAAGGCAAACTATCTCTTCTCCATTCGCCCGCAATATGGCCGGGAAGTATTTTTCTATTCCCGCCAAAACAATGAAGGTATGGGGTTGAGCGGCGTTGTGGCCTTTGGCCCGACGATTGGTCTGGAAAAACCCTACATGGTACAGTGGCAGGAAGGAGGGCGCACGGTTACAGTACCTTACAACCCTACGCTGGGTGGAGCCCCCTCGGCGGGAATTCTGGCCGGGTTCGGAAAAAGCAAGATCGTTCCTGGTTTGAATGCCAAGGCTGCCATAAATTTGGAGCTCAGTGCCTTTCGCCAGAATGTAACCGGCCTGGAAGTCGGGTTCATGGTGGAGGCCTTTACGCGAAAAATCCAGCTCATGGCATATAACATGCAGTCGAATACACCGAAAGTGGGGAACCGGAGTTTCTTCCCCTCAGGTTACATCAACCTTTATTTCGGCACCAAAAAACAATAGACTTTCCCGGCACGACGACGTTCTCGTCGGCCCATTAAATACACAATACACATGATAGATCTTCCTGTAGTTTCACCTGAGCGCAAACGTAAGCCAGAATGGCTCCGCGTGAAATTACCCACTGGACCGGATTACCTCCGGGTCCGTCAAATCGTGGACAATCATAAGCTGCACACTATTTGTGAAAGTGGGAATTGCCCCAACATGGGCGAATGTTGGGGAGCGGGTACGGCAACCTTTATGATATTGGGGAACGTATGTACGCGTAGCTGTACTTTTTGTGCCGTTGCCACCGGCAGACCCACCGAATACGACACCGATGAACCCCGGCGCGTGGCGGAGGCCATCAAGCTGATGAACGTAAAACATGCCGTAATCACATCGGTAAACCGTGACGAGCTGAAAGACCGCGGGGCGGAAATCTGGTATCAGACCGTCAGAGCCGTCAAGGAAGTGAGTCCGGAAACCACCATCGAAACCCTCATCCCCGATGTAAAAGGGAACTGGGACGCCCTGTACCGCATGGTGGAAGGCGGTCAGGAAGTCGTTTCGCATAACATGGAAACCGTCGAGCGCCTCTACCGCAGCGTAAGACCCCAGGCCAAGTATACCCGCAGCCTGGAACAGACCCGTCGCACCAAGGAATTGGGCAAAAGAACCAAAACGGGTATCATGCTCGGTCTGGGTGAGACGGCTGACGAAGTTTACAAGGCTATGGACGATCTGGTTGAAAACGGGCTGGACATCCTGACGCTGGGCCAGTACCTGCAGCCTACCAAAATGCACCATGAAGTAATCGAATGGATTACCCCGGATCAATTTGAAAAGTACCGGGAAGAAGGGCTGAAAAGAGGTATTCCCTATGTGGAGTCAGGACCACTGGTTCGTTCAAGCTACCATGCAGAAAGGCATGTAAACGTGCCGATCAAGCCGCTTAAACGCTGATTAGCCACTGATAGACAACCGGGTATACATGGGGCAAACTCGTCAATTCCCTTTGACTATCAATTCAAAATATTCCATTTTTGTGCCGGATAAAATTCACCCTTATAGGGCACCGTGCCGTGTAAGGGTGAATGCCATTATATTTTTCTCCAAATTGATTGAGAATCATAGTCTAACCTAATTTATGCCATATTTATTCACCTCTGAGTCGGTGTCTGAAGGACATCCCGATAAAGTCGCAGATCAGATTTCCGATGCACTCATCGACCATTTCCTGGCCTTTGATCCTGACAGTAAAGTTGCCTGCGAAACCCTCGTCACTACCGGACAGGTTGTTTTGGCGGGTGAAGTAAAAACCAAAGTTTACCTCGACGTACAGCAGATTACCCGCGAGGTGATTGCACGTATCGGCTACAACAAAGCCGATTATATGTTCGAGGCCAAATCCTGCGGCATTCTGTCGGCCATCCATGAACAAAGTGCTGATATCAATCAGGGGGTTGACCGGAAACCGGTTGCAGAGGATTTCGAATCGAGAGCCAACGCCCAGGGAGCAGGCGACCAGGGTCTGATGTTCGGCTATGCGACCCGTGAAACCGACAACTATATGCCTCTGGCCCTCGATCTGGCGCATAAATTATTGCAGGAGCTGTCTCATATCCGCAATCATGAGTCACACCTGATCCCCTATCTCCGCCCGGACGCCAAATCGCAGGTAACCATCGAATACAGCGATGACAATGTTCCGCAAAGGATCGACACCATCGTGATTTCGACCCAGCATGACGAATTCGACGAAGAACAAACCATGCTCAGTCGGATTAAAAGCGATATCCTCGAAATCGTGATCCCCCGGGTGAAAGCCAAGCTTAAGCCGGAAATCCAGAAGCTTTTCAGCGACAATATCACCTATCATATCAATCCGACCGGAAAATTCGTAATCGGTGGTCCGCACGGAGATACGGGTCTGACCGGCCGTAAGATTATTGTGGATACGTATGGCGGCAAGGGAGCACACGGAGGCGGTGCCTTCTCAGGTAAGGACCCTTCGAAAGTCGACCGTTCAGCCGCCTATGCGACCCGCCATATTGCCAAGAACGCAGTGGCAGCTGGCCTGGCCGATGAAATGCTCGTACAGATCTCCTACGCGATCGGCGTGGCCAAACCCTGCGGCGTTTTTGTGAATACCTACGGCACCTCGAAGGTCAACATGACCGACGGAGAAATCGCCCAGAAACTGAGCGAGCTGTTTGATATGCGTCCGTATGCCATCGAACAACGGCTCAAGCTCAGAAATCCGATTTATTCCGAAACCGCCGCCTACGGACATATGGGGCGCAAGAACGAAACGGTCACCAAACAGTTCAGAGGCTCCAACGGGGACGTGGTCACCATGGATGTAGAACTGTTTACCTGGGAAAAGCTGGATTACGTAGATAAAATCAAGGCCGCTTTCGGACTGCCCTGATCAACCGAAAATTCCATTTCATCAATCAACAACGAACGACCAAATTTTCAAGAAAATGAACACTGCTTTACCGGACGGTATACCCTCCCTGGACCTCGCGGAGTTTACACAGGGTAATGCCGAACAAAGGGGAAAGTTTGTAGCCGATCTCGGTCATGCCTTTAATACCATCGGTTTTGTAGCCATCAAAAACCATGGATTGAATGAAGACCTCCGCATCAAACTCTATGATGCCGTTAAGAAATTCTTTGATCTGCCGGAAGCAGTAAAATCGAAGTACGAGTTCATGGAACTCGCCGGTCAGCGCGGGTATGTGGGCAAGGGGAAGGAAACCGCTAAAGGGTTCAAGGTCGCCGACCTCAAGGAATTCTACCATGTGGGTCAGCCAAACCCTTCTCCAGGCATGCCGGCTAACGTATTCCCCGACGAGGTTCCTGAATTCAGGGAATATACCCTGGAAGTGTACAAGACTTTCGAACAGACCGGGAAAATCCTGCTGAGAGCCATCGCTCTGTACCTCGACCTGCCGGAAGATTACTTTGAAGACAAGGTTACCGGTGGTGACAGTATCCTGCGTGCACTGCATTATTTCCCCATCGAACAACCGGAATTACTGGAAAAAGGGGCTGTCAGAGCTGCCGCCCACGGCGACATCAACCTGATTACCCTGCTGATGGGCGCCAGTGCGGAAGGGCTCGAAGTACTGAGAAGAGACGGAGAATGGGTGGCCATCACCGCCTTACCCGAACAGATCGTGGTCAATGTGGGTGATATGCTCGACCGGCTTACCAACCATAAACTGAAGTCCACCATCCACCGGGTGGTCAATCCCCCGGCGGAAAAACTCAAAACTTCGCGTTACTCCATTCCTTTCTTTATGCACCCAAGGCATGAGATGGATCTTTCCTGCCTGGAAAACTGCATAGATGAAGCACATCCCAAATTGTATACCGACATGACAGCCGGGCAATTCCTGGACGAACGGTTGAGAGAATTGGGCTTAAAGAAATAGATTCCTGCCGGGCGACGTTCATTAGATAAGGTAGCTGCAAAAAAATTATCTGCGGAAAACTTCTGTTACCTCCGCTCAAATTTGCAGTCTCCTCTTCAGGTAACGTCGCCTGTTTTTTTAACTGTATTTAATGTTTATGATAAGGAATACTTTTTATTGCTTTCTTCTTGCCCTGACCCTGGCAGGTTGTGCCGGCCTGGGTACAATTCTGCAGGATGTCGGGTCCGGCTCCCTGACTACGGCAGACGTCATCCGGGGCCTCAAAGAGGCTTTAAGGGTAGGTATTCAGAACGGTTCCGATCAGGCTTCGCGTGTGGATGGTTATTTCGGCAATGCCCTCATCAAGATCATGATGCCTCCGGAAGCGCAGAAAGTCGAAACCGCGCTGAGGCAGGTAGGACTGGGTAAAGAGGTCGATAAATTCATTTTGTCGCTCAACCGGGCTGCGGAAGATGCGGCCAAAAAAGCGAAACCCATTTTCTTTGAGGCCATCACTTCCATGACCATCAGCGATGCATGGGGCATCCTGAACGGGTCCGATACGGCTGCTACTGCTTACCTTAGAAGAACCTCGGGCGTTGCACTTTTCAACAGTTTCTACCCGGTCGTCGATAGCACCCTGCAGCTGAATATGGCCACCAAATACTATTCAGACATCGTCAATACGTACAATAAACTCCCTTTTGTTCAGAAGGTGGATCCGGATCTGAAACGTTATGCTACCAACAAGGCCATCGACGGACTATTCCTGCTGGTGGCTGAAGAGGAAAAAAAGATCCGGAAGGATCCGGCTGCCAGGGTTAGTGAAATCCTTCGGAAGGTTTTCGGTAATAACTCGTCGAACACACAAAACTCGGCCACCCCAGCACTAAAGCCCCTGGGCAGTTACTGATACGGGACCGGCTGCGGAATTTAACCCATGATACTATGAAAAAATTACTCGTCGTTGCTGCACTGTTCATTGCATGCGCTGGAAACACTTCAGCTCAAATTGGTAAAAACCTGGGCGGACTGCTCAAAAAAGAGTCGGGTCAGGGAAGCAATCTTTCGGAAAATGAAATCATAAGCGGGCTGAAAGAGGCATTGAAAGTAGGCATCAGCAATGGGGCGAAACAGGCCTCATCACTGGATGGCTTTCTTAAAAATGAAGCCATCAAGCTCCTTTTGCCTCCGGAACTCCAGCGGGCTGAATCGACCCTTCGGAAACTGGGTCTCGGGGATGAAGTCGATAAGTTTATCGTCTCTCTGAACCGGGCTGCCGAAGACGCTGCCAAGGAATCCGTACCCATCTTCACTTCGGCTATCACCTCAATGTCCATCAACGATGCACTGGGCATACTCCGGGGTGCCGATACGGCAGCCACCTCCTATCTGAAACGAACCACTTCCAGGCAACTGTTCGATACCTTTTTGCCGGTCGTTCAGAAAAATCTGGACAAGAATAACACCACGAAGTACTATACCGATCTGGCCAATGCCTATAACAAAGTACCGCTGGTAAAAAAGATCAATCCCGATCTGAACGAATATGCTACGCAGAAGGCCGTCGACGGTTTGTTTCACCTGATCAGCGAGGAGGAGAAAAAAATCAGAAAGGATCCTGCAGCCCGGGTCAGCAATCTTCTTCAGAAGGTTTTTGGCAGCTAGATTACCGCTAATTCGAATTCAAAAAATAGAGCAACTTAAGTTATGGCGGAGACCGCACTCGAAATTGTAAAAAACTACTATCAGTATTTCAACGAACGCAACTGGGCGGGCATGCTCAGCCTTCTGCATGAGGAAATCCGACACGAACCTAACCAGGGAGAAGCGCCGCGGATTGGGATCGACATGTTTCGGGAGTTTCTTAAGCACATGGATGACTGTTATGAAGAAACGCTGACCGACATGGTCTTTTTCAGCGAACCTTCCGACAGCCGGGTAGCGGTGGAATTTACCGTCAACGGTATCTACAAAAAAGGCGAAGAAGGTTTACCCGAAGCCAGGGGCCAGCAATACGTCCTACCTGCGGCCGCATTCCTGGAAGTCCGGGAAGGTAAAATTGCCCGGGTTACTACCTATTACAATTTGACCTTGTGGATTAAACTGGTTTCCGAAGCGTAATAAGTCAAAGCATGTTATAAGCCATTTTGGCAACCAAAAAGCTGTCTCCCTAAAGTCCGAGACGGCTTTTTTGCTTTTGGATCTATACAAACGGGCATACTTTGGATCAATCCCAAAACTTGAGGGGGGTGGTGGATTAATTAAGGAATAGGGGATTGATTCTTTCGAACAGATTTGCGTTTCATAGTTGCCATTACATTACGTTCCTGAGCATGGCGGTTTGATCTGTACTCCAGGCATTTGGCCTTTCACCCTAACCCCGCTGGGGTGACATGATGATAGGAAAATGAGAATCTCTCCGATCTGTCAAACCCGGGAGGGTGGCATGTTAACAGGGCTAATCACCATCCTACCCGGTTGTCATCCATATGTCATGTACCTCCTTTCTGTACCAAGTAGATATAACTATTCCCGGTACATCTACAAGAAACCCGCTTAATGCCTTACTTTTATTCAAAATCCACTTCCAGCACATATTCCCCCGAACCAACCAGAGGTAGACTAAATCCGTCTTCGGTTTGTTCAACGGACACAACCTGGCTGTTCAACCTGACCCTTGCGGGATTCCCCAAATTGCCGGGCAATACTACCTGTGCAGCTGTGTTCCCAGGTACCCGGAAAGTAAGAGTCATTTGGTGCTCCTTGCGGTGATAGGTAGCCCGAATACTTCCACGAATAGTCGGTATCTGGATTTCTGCCAGCTCCAGAGATCCGAACTGTGGACGAATCCGAAATTTTCGCCAACCCGGTTCCAGTGGTTCCAACCCGAACAATTTGGCCGGGATCGCGCTGGCAGGTACGGTGCCCCAGGCATGGTTCCAATCCAGATTGGGTTTGAAGCGCTTGTCCCAAGCTTCCATCGTCATGGTACTCCCCACCCTGATCATATTATACCAGCTTCTTGTGTCTGTAGAAGTGAGTAATTTCAACCCATATTCCGGATTCCCCTGCGGATAAAGTGCTTCAAACAAATAAAGGCTACCGTAAGGACTGCAGGCCATTCCACGGGATTCAATGAATTTTAAAACAGCCTCCTGTGCCTCAGGTGGTACCAGACCAAAGGCGAGCGCTAGCATATTGGTATGCAGTGAAGTATGATCGGTACCGATACCATCTCTGAATAATCCGGTGGATGGATCCCAGAAGTAGGTCAGCATGGCCATCTTCGTTTCAGCTGCCAGTGAATCGAGATAGCGGACATCAGCCGTTTTGCCGAGCTCACCGGCGAGTCTCGCCATATCCCTGAGGGCTTTGAAATGAAAAGCGTTAACGACCGCATTGTAAGTCGTAAACACAAAGCCGTCGGTCTCCCCGGGTGCCGCTCTGCTGGGGTGCGGCCAGTCGACAAGGTCATTCAGGGATTTGTCCAGCAGAAAAATCGACTCTTTAAATGCAGGTGTTTGCCGGCCTGTACGGGTACTGATTAATCCATTGGCTTCTCTCAAAGGAATCAGCAATTTGGCGAACAGTTCGCTGTAGTTGTCCCTTACAAAACGCAGATCACCGGTATGGAGAAAATCAACCAGGGCGATGGGAACTGTCTGGAGTACACAGTCGGTGAACCAGGTGGCATGACGCAGTACATATTCCAGCGACCTCCTCGCCATACTGAGTCCACCCTCCGCATAATAATGACTAAGCTGGGTAACCCTGATATCGGCTTCATAGGGAATACGCTCACGGTCCCCATCGACGTAAATTCCGGCGAAGGAGGTCGCTTTGATACTGTACTTACACAGATCCCAGATCGCATTCAGAATCGTGTCGGAACTGGTGAAGTGAGACGTACGATCATCGAATGGGTAATGAACGGACGACCGCGTGACATTCGCTGTATAAGATGACATCCTGGGCGAGGTCAGTTCGACGTACCGGAAGGGGAATACCTCTCCGATGTATTCAGGCATTTTGACAGCGAACACCCCGGTGTTGCGTTGATCGGGCTTTAACTGCAGTACATATTCTGAAGTACCTTTTTGGAGCGGTATCTGATATTCAGCATACCGGATAGTACCCCCTGGTTTGGAATCTATTTTCCCTTCCTCATCGACTGCTTCACCGAGCCTGACACCTAGTGTGTCTCCCTCCTCTGCATTCTTGAGGTATATCCGGAGTTGTCCGAACGAAGCACGGCCGAAATCGAACTGCATTTCGCTCCCCCGACTCACCGAATGCTGAGGAATCTCATCCGTTTTCTGCTGGGGATAAACGGCCACCTGGTAACGATCACTTACCGCCCCGGTGTGAAAGGTGGTAAATTCAGACCAGTCAGATGGTTTGTCATGCTGGTCCCATATCATCACTTGCCAGGAATAGGTTTGGCGGGAATCCAGCCGCGGACCATCATAAATAATTCCATGCGATACGTCTGAAAGTACCTTACCGCTATCCCAGACCAATTTCTTACCCTGGAGCACACAAACCCGGTAAGCCGACTGCCAGCTATTGGGTGGCCCGGATATTTCCCATCCCAACAGCGGCTTACTATTGTTAATGTAGACGGGTAAGCCCACCGTGTCGGGGTAACCATTTGTGACCCGGAATTCGGGCTGGGTCAACAGCTCGGTCCGGAGCTGCGTGATTTTAAGCGGCTGACCATAACTGTAACCCGCCCAGTTAAACAGCAAGAGTGCAAGAATCGCTACTGAAATTTGGTTCATCTTACCTGTTTTTCCAACCTTCATTCTGCTCCATAGGAACATTCTTGTTCGAGTCAATGACCCGGTTAGGGATTGGCCAAAGATTGTAGTTGAAAGTCAGGGTATTTCGGGGATCCGGCCAGAAGGCATATTTACGGATCCGGTCAACAGCGATGGTACCTCCCATCCTCAGCAGGGTATTCCACCGGAATTCCTCGTACATCAGTTCGCGGGCGCGCTCGTCGAGAATGAGATTAAAATCGTCGTCCACATCCGCTGCGGTTACCAGATAGGCACATTGAGCACGGCTGCGAAGGAGATTAATGTCGGCCGCAGCCCCTGCCTTGTCCCCCAGGCGCTGTTTGGCTTCTGCCCGCTGCAGAATGGTTTCCGACAGTCTGATGTAATAGTCATCACGATACAGATTACTTCGGTTCTCACCGTCCGGTATACCCGTAAACCGGTCGGTAGCAATCTTGCAGGAAATCGGGAAGACCAGACTCTGGTTGATCTCGTTGGTTACCTCGCTCGGACTGCCATGATAAAGGACTTCCCAGGGCACCGGATTTTTGTAATACGGGGAAGTTGGTACATTGGCTATGAAGGTGCGACGGTAGGCTATTTCCGAATTACGCATGTCATCCCCCCATTTTCCCGTAAAAATGGTGTCTCTCATGTACCAGTTGGGAATTACTCCGGCAATTCCCCTACCCCCTACATCTTCCAGAGTTCCGGTAAAGTGATCCTTGGCATAATCTCGGAACACCGGTCCGAAATTGCGCGCATAAGGGAGGTGAGAATTCCGGTCTTCTGCCCTGTAGGCGGCGTAATCGATCTGCAACGTCCAGATCGACTCCTTATTCCCATCCTGGTAATTGACATTGTTTTCCTGAAACAGATCCCAGAATACATTGGGTGTAAGTTCAATGGTGTAGATAATTTCATTTGCCTGGTTCCCGCTACGATGAACATTGATGTTTACTATTTGCTCATTTCGCCTCGATCCGAAACGACTTTGCATAAGCTCGTAAACCGATCCGTTAATCAGTTTATCGGCATAGGCAACCGACTGATTGAATGCCGTTGCTGCTTCTCCGGTTTTTTGCTCCGCTGCCAGCTGGATACCCTTACCCAGATAAGCTCTGGAGAGCATATGCTGGACCGCTCCCCGGACCACGCGTCCGCCCTGGGGGTGCGTCTCGGGCATATCTCCCTCAATAGCAGTCAGTTCATCAATCACATATTGATAAGTCTCCACCCGGCTCGCCCGCACAAAATCGTACCGGGGTTCGGTAATTACTTCAGTTACCAGTGGCACACCGCCAAACAGTTCGGCCAGATTGAGGTAGGCAAAAGCTCGGAAAAAACGTGCCTGAGCCAATACATACAGCTTGTCGGCTTCGGACAGCCAGGCCAGGTGTGGTAAATTGGCCGCCTGAATGGCCAGATTAGCCCGGGAAATCATGATATACCACTCACTATAGACTCCGTAAAATTCCTGACTGTCGGGATTAATCGTGCCATAATTGTTGAAGGAACTGGCTTTGCGAATACTGGGAACATCTAGCATGTCGGTTCCGTTTCCCCGGAGGAGATTGCTGCCCCAGATGCTGCGGAGCTGCATGTATAGGGTCACCAATGCCTGGTCGACCTGAGCGGGTGTGTTGAAGATATTGTCTACGGTATAAAAGGTTTTGGGCACTTCGGTAAGCAGCTCCTCATCCGACTGACAAGCAACCAGTCCCCAGGAAAAGAATATGATTAAGCAAAATAACTTTTTCATGACAGGAAGTTTAACTCGTTAAAAACTGACGTTGATTCCCAGTGAATAGGTAGATGCAACCGGCATCGTGTTCTCCCTCATCCGACCTCCTACTTCGGGGTCTCCACCGACCCATTTGGTAAAGACAGCCGGATTTTTAGCTGTTGCGAAGAGCCTCACCTGTCCAGCTCCCAGCTTTTGCGAAATTCCGGAATCCAGGGTATAGAATAGGGAAATATCCTGCACCCGGACGAAGGATCTGCTCTGCAGTCCCAGGAACCGACCATCCCCGGCGAACGTAGCGGAAGGATGTGTATCACTGCGATTTTCAGCGGTCCAGTAAGGAATGTAGTGGGTATTGTCGTAAGGTCTTCCGGTTCCATTGGTCATATAGGCCTGCTGATTTGCCAGCAAATACATGTCTTTTCCACCAAAAATCCCCATAACCATAAAATATAAGCTTAATGACTTATAAGAAAGCGTATTGTTAAAGCTAAGGGTGTATTTCGGCTTGGTA
>Ga0182792_1001784_pt1 | contig 16507 bp, 16 predicted proteins | sample Passage237B_FD_130497 | JGI IMG/M metagenome (GOLD analysis project Ga0182792, IMG submission 130497) | Cellulose adapted compost microbial communities from Newby Island Compost Facility, Milpitas, CA, USA - Passage2 37B (version 2) (version 2) ...
GCGCTCGGGTACATTGTCTACTGCTGGCTGTCCATGGCTCGCACTGGACTTGCTCGGAGCGCGCGTTGACCAAGCGTGGTTTTTCAGTCCATAATTATGTCCATCTCGGTTCGCCGAGTGCGGCAAACTCGTTATCAATCAACGAGTTGGGAACGCGATGATGTTCCCTTCACCCGCTCCAGTGTCCGAAGGCCGGTTCTCCCGGCCTTCGTCGTATCCGGGAACCATCCGGGCCCGGAGCCCCTCCTTGCCGAAAGCATCTCCCGCACGCGGCGCACACCGGGCGCAGGACGCCGGGACGCGCCGTTCCCGCAGACGAGACACGCAAGGAGGATCCGATGCGACTTCCGTACGAGCAATCCCTTTTCGCCGCGCTGGGTGCGCTGTGCATCGGCGCCGTGGCGATGGCGACCGGGCCGGCCGACGACTACGTGCCGCGGATCGGCCAGCAGGGCAAGGACGTGGTGTGGGTCCCCACCGGCGAGAACCTGGTCGAGCGCATGCTGGACATGGCCGAACTGACGCCCGGGGACCGGCTGGTGGATCTGGGCTCGGGCGACGGTCGGACCGTGATCGCGGCCGCGCTGCGCGGCATCCCCGCGCGCGGCATCGAGTACAACCCCGATCTCGTCCGGCTGTCGGTCCGCAACGCGGAGCAGGCCGGGGTGTCCGATCTGGCGACGTTCGAGCAGGGCGACATCTTCGAGTCGGACTTCTCCGAAGCCACCGTCGTCACGATGTTCCTGCTGCCCCAGCTCAACCTGCGCCTGCGACCGATCCTGCTCGACATGAAACCCGGCACGCGGGTGATCTCGAACTCCTTCGACATGGAAGACTGGGAGCCGGACGAGCGCACGGCCGTGGCCGACACCGACTGCGCCAGCTGGTGCCGCGCCTACAAGTGGGTGGTGCCGGCCAAGGTCGGCGGCACGTGGAAGCTCGACGACGGCGTGCTCGAACTCAGTCAGACCTTCCAGAAGTTCGAGGGCTCGCTGCGCCGGGGTGCGGAAACGCTGGAGGTGCGCGACGGCCGCATGAACGGCGCGCAGATCCGCTTCAGCGCGGGCGGGCGGAACTACGTCGGCCGCGTCGACGGCGACACGATGCGTGGCACCGTCGACGGCCGGGACGCCTGGAGCGCTAGGCGCTGAACGCGCGGCGCCGCCCGATCAGCAGCGCGAACACCGCGCCCAGGATCGGCAGCAGCACGGCCGGCAGCGCGAAGGCCGGCGCGTAGCCGACGCGGTCGATCAGGCCGGCGATCAGCGACACTCCGCCGGCCTGGCCGAGGAACAGGCAGGACGCGAACAGCGCCACCGCCGTGCCGCGATGCTCGGGTGCCATCTGCGTCGCGTTGAGCTGGAAGGTGTTGTGCAGCATGTAGAAGCCGATGCCCGCCAGCCACGCCGCCGGCAGCGCATAGCTCCAGTGCTCCGCCAGCACCAGCAGGCCGAAGGCCATGCCGAGCGCCAATCCGCCCAGCGTCGCCAGCCCGCGCTCGCCCAGCCGGCCGACGAAGGTGCGCGCGAACAGCGCATACGACAACCCGCCCAGGCCGAACAGCGCCATCAGCGCGCCGGCCTGCGTCAGCGACAGCTCGAAGTGGTCGTGCAGATAGGTCGGGATGAAGGCCAGCCCGCCGAACACCAACGCGCCCTCGATACACACTCCGCACAGGATCAGCCGCGCCCAGCCGACCCGGCCCACGGCCAGGAAGCGCTGCAGGAAGCCCACCGAAGGCGTCGCGGCCGCACCGGCGGCGTCGATGCCGGGACTGCGCCACACCTCGCGCAGCAGCAGCACGCCGACGACCGCGAACATCGCCACCATGAACCAGAACGCCCCGCGCCAGCCGGTCAGGTCGGCCAGCACCCCGCCCAGCGCCTGTCCGGCGATGACGCCGAAGATCTGCCCGATCAGGAAATAGGCCAGCACGGGCTGACGGCGTTCGTAGGGCACGTTGTCGGCGATCCATGCCATCGACAGCGGAATCGCCGCCGCACAGGTCATGCCGCTCAGCGTGCGGAAGGCCAGCAGCGCCGCAAAGCTTCCGGCGAGCGCCGAACCCAGCGCGCCGACCACGCCGGCGAGCAGCGCCCACGCGATCACGCGGTACTTGCCGTACCGGTCGCCGAGCGGCCCGTAGAGCAACTGGAACAGCCCGTAGGCGAAGGCGAAGAACGACACCGCGTGCGCGGCCTGGCCGGCGCTGACGAGGAACTCGTCACCGAGCTGCGGCAATAGCGGATCGGCGATGCGTGCCGCGCCGCTGCTGCAGAAGGCGGCCATCGACAGCAGCGCGATGCGGCGGATCAGGCAGCGGTCGCTGCCTTCGGCGGCGGAAGATTCGTGCATGGGCGCAGGTTAGCGCAATTCGGCCCGCGCACGCCGCTCCGGCACACCGGTGGCAGGTGCGGGCCGGACCTCGGGACGGGCCCGCGATGCCTCAGGGGGCGAGCCGCTGGTAGGCGCCACCCCAGTAGATCAGCGGCGAATGGCTCTCGTCACGGTCGAAGCGCACGACCTCGGAGATGAACACGATGTGGTCGCCGCCGGCGTGGCGCGTCGTGTTGCGGCACTCGAAGCGCGCACAGCAGCCCTTCAGCAACGGCACGCCGTACATCCCCGTCTCGATGTCGAGTCCGGCGAACTTGTCGTCCGAGCGCGAGGCGAAGAGGTTGGAGAGGTTGTCCTGGTCGGCCGCCAGCACGTTCACCGAGTAGTATTCGCAGGACTCGAAGATCGGCACGCACGGCAGGCTGGACGACAGGCTCCAGACGATCAGCGGCGGGTCGAGCGACACCGAGTTGAACGAATTGACGGTCAGGCCGATCGGCCGGCCATCCGGCGCGCGCGTGGCGACCACGGTGATGCCGGTGGCGAACATGCCCAGCGCGTCGCGGAACTGGCGCGTGAACGCCTCGTGGGAAATCGGAGTTTGAGACATGAATGGAACCGGCCGGACAACCGAAAGACGACGCAGACCGGTGGGCAGAAGCAAAGGTTCCGCGATTATCCGCGCATTGTGCGCCGCGGTCGACCGCAGCCGGCCATGAGTCTCGAACGCGACTTCGCCGACCGCCTGCTGGCCTGGCACGCCCGTCACGGCCGCCACGACCTGCCGTGGCAGGCCACGCGCGACCCGTACCGCGTGTGGCTGTCCGAGATCATGCTGCAGCAGACCCGCGTGGATACCGTGATCCCGTACTACGCGCGCTTCCTGGCACGGTTTCCGGACGTCGCCAGCCTCGCCGCGGCACCGGTCGAGGACGTGCTGGCGCTGTGGAGCGGGCTCGGCTACTACGCCCGCGCGCGCAACCTGCACAAGGCCGCGCAGGCCATCGTGCGCGAGCATGGCGGGCGCTTTCCGCAGCGCGCAATCCAGATCGCCGAACTGCCCGGCATCGGCCGATCCACCGCCGCCGCGATCGCGGCCTTCTGCTTCGGCGAGCGCACGCCCATCCTCGACGGCAACGTCAAGCGCGTGCTGTGCCGCGCCTTCGGCATCGAAGGCTTCCCCGGCGAGCGCGCGGTCGAGGCGCGGCTGTGGGCGCTGGCCGAGGCGCTGATGCCCGAGGTACGCGGCGGTGACTACATCCAGGCCCAGATGGATCTGGGCGCCACGCTGTGCACGCGCGGCCGGCCGGACTGCGACCGCTGCCCGCTCGCCGACGGCTGCGTGGCGCGGGCCACCGGACGCGTCACCGAACTGCCGCAGCCGCGTCCGAAGAAGGCCGTGCCGCAGCGCCACGCGCGCGTGGCCGTGATCGAACGCGACGGCCGCGTGCTGCTGGAGCGCCGCCCGCCGGCCGGCATCTGGGGCGGACTGCTGGCGCCGCCCGAGATCGGCGACGAGGATGCCGCCGGCTGGCTGCAGCGGCGCTTCGGCGCGACCGCCGAACCGTGCGCGCTCGACGCCGTGCGGCACGCGTTCTCGCACTTCCGGCTCGACATCGAGCCGGTGCTGCTGCGCGTGACCGGCGGCGCCGGACTGGCGGCGGAGACGGGGCTGGAATGGGTCGCGCTGGATGCGCTCGACGCGGCCGGCCTGCCCGCGCCGGTGCGCCGCATCCTCGACGATGTGGCGCGCCGCGCGTCGCGCGGAGGACTCAGTCGGTCTTGAGGCCCTGCTGGGCCAGATAGCGGCGGATGATCTCGAGGCGGTCGATCGGCAGTTCCAGCTCCAGCAGCGCCTGCCGCGCGCGCAGCGAGATCGGCAGCACGCTCGCGAGCCGCATGCCCACCCAGTCCGCGTCGTCGAAACGGTGCGGCGCCGGGAAATGCTCCTCGCCCAGATCACCCATGATGCCGCGCAGCACCGCGACGAGGACGGCCTGATCGGCCGGCACGGCCATCGGCGCGCGTTCGGGCAGCCATTCGATGTCGGCCGTGAGCAGGCCGTTGGGGCCCGTCTCGGTGTCGAGGATGCGGTAGCGCCGCTCCCCGACCACCGACACCAGCATCAGCCCTGGCTGCGGCACGTCGCAGGTCACCACGCGCGCGCTGGTGCCCGTGGCGTGCGGACGCGCCGGCGCGCCGACTTCCTTGCCCTCGGCGATCAGGTTGACGCCGAACTGCGTACCATCGCGCAGGCAGCGCGTGACCAGATCGACGTAGCGCGCCTCGAACACCCGCAGCGGCAGCAGGCCGCCGGGAAACAGCACCGTGTGCAGCGGGAAGAGCGGCAGCCGCCCGAGTTCCTTCATTCCGCCCTCTCGTCGCCCCAGCGCCGGATCAGCGCATGCGGGACGCCGAGCTGGTCGAGCACGCGCGCGACGACGAAATCGACCATGTCGTCAACGCTCCGAGGATGGATATAGAAGCCCGGACTGGGCGGCAGGATGACCACGCCCAGCCGCGCGAGCTTGAGCATGTTCTCCAGATGGATGGCCGAGAACGGCGTCTCGCGCGGCACCAGCACGAGCTTGCGGCCTTCCTTGATGGCCACGTCGGCGGCGCGCTCGATGAGGTTCTGCGACAGGCCGGCCGCGATCGCCGCCAGCGTGCCCATCGTGCACGGGCACACGGCCATCGCGTCGGGCGGGTTGGAACCGGAGGCCAGCGGCGCAAACCACTCCTCGCGGCCGAACACGCGCAGCTGGCCCGCCTGCGCGGCGAAGCGCGTGGTCAGCATGGATTCGACCTCGGCCGGACGCGAGGGCAGTTCGAGGTCCATCTCCTGCCGCGCGACGATCTGCGCGACCTGCGAATAGAGCAGCCACACGTTCACGCCGGCGCCGAGCAGCGTCTCGACCAGACGCAGCCCGTAGGGCATGCCGGAAGCGCCGGTGAAGGCCACGGCGACGGTGCGGGGCGGTGTACGGTTCATGGAAACGGGCCGGCCGGATGATGCGGACCACTTTATCACGAGCCCGGAAACGACGACGGGGCGCCCGCGGGCGCCCCGTCGCGATGCTGCAACGGATTACTTCTCGGCGTTCGGGAAGAACAGCTGCTCGCCACCGATCTTGTAGGCGGCGATCGCGGCCTGACCCTCGTCCGACACCAGCCAGTCGATGAACTTCTGGCCGGCCTCCTTCTTCACGTGCGGGTGCTTCTCCGGATTCACGAGCATCACGCCATACTGGTTGAACATGCGCTCGTCGCCCTCGACGAGGATGACCAGATCCGCGCGGTTCTTGAAGTTCAGCCAGGTGCCGCGGTCGGACAGCACGTAGGCACCGCTGGAGGCGGCGATGTTCAGCGCCGGGCCCATGCCGCAGCCGCATTCCTTGTAGGCCTCGCCCTTGTCCTCGATGCCGGCGGCCTTCCAGTAGCGCAGCTCGGCCGAGTGCGTGCCGCTCTTGTCGCCGCGCGAAACGAACGGCGCCTTGGCGGCGGCGACCTTCTTCAGGCCCTCGATGATGTCCTTGCCCGCCGCGCCGGCCGGGTCGGCCTTGGGCCCGATCAGGACGAAATCGTTGTACATGACCGGATAGCGCTTGACGCCGAAGCCTTCAGCGACGAATTTCTCCTCCGAGGCCTTGTCATGCACGAACAGCACGTCGGCGTCGCCGCGGCGGCCCGTCTCCAGCGCCTGGCCGGTGCCCTGCGCCACGACGCGCACGTCGATGCCGGCGGCCTTCTTGAATTCGGGCAGGATGTGGCCGAACAGGCCGGACTGCTCGGTGGAGGTCGTCGAGGCGACCACGATGGATTCGGCATGGGCGGTACCGGCCGCGAAGGCAGCCACCGCAAAGGCGGCGAGCAGACCGCGGAACGGACGGACGAAGGATGCAGGTTTCATGGGAACACTCCTGGTGATGGTGGCCGCCCCGGTGTTGCGCGGCAACCTATGGTCGCGAGTTCATTGCTTGTTTTGCCGTAATCTATTGATGGTCATTACTTTCAGCAATATGAACGCCCGTGCATAGGATTCAGTTCCAATACTCCCTGTCGGACACCCGCGGCCCGGCCCTGATCCGCAATCCGCTGATCGACCTGCTGCATGCGGTCGAGAACAACGGCTCGATCTCCGGCGCGGCACGCCAGCTCGGCTACTCGTACCGTCACGTGTGGGGAGAGCTCAAGCGCTGGGAAGACGAGCTCGGCCACGGCCTGATCGTGTGGGAGAAGGGCCAGCCCGCGCGGCTGACCGAGTTCGGCACCAAGCTGCTGTGGGCCGAGCGGCAGGCGCAGGCGCGCCTGCAGGCGCAGATCGAGAACCTGCGCGCGGACCTCGAGCGGGCCTACGCCGTGGCCTTCGATCCGTCGACCCACGTGCTGAGCTTCCACGCCAGCCACGACGACGCGCTGACCGCGCTGCGCGAGCACGCGCGCGGCCGCAAGCTGCACCTCGACATCCGCTTCACCGGCAGCGTGGACGCCATCCGCGCGCTCAATGAGGGTCGCTGCATGATGGCGGGCTTCCACACGCGGATGCATCCGCCCGTCGGCTCGCTCGCGCAGCGGACCTACAAGCCCATGCTCAAGCCCGGCCTGCACAAGATCATCGGCTTCGCGCGACGCACGCAGGGCCTGATCGTCGCGCCAGGCAACCCGCTCGGGCTGACCGGGCTGAAGGACCTCGCCAGCGGCAAGGTGCGTTTCGCCAACCGCGCACTCGGTACCGGCACGCGCCTGCTGCTGGAAGAACTGCTGGCCGAACAGGGCATCTCCGCGGACGCGATCGACGGCTTCGACAGCGCCGAGCCGTCGCACGCGGCCATCGCGCAGGCCGTGGCCTCGGGCCAGGCCGACGCCGGCATGGGGATCGAGGCCTCGGCGCGGGCGCGCGGGCTGGACTTCATCCCCGTCGTCGAGGAGCAATACCACCTCGCCTGCCTGAAATCCGCCCTCGGCGAGAGCGGCGTGCAGACGCTGCTGGACGTGCTCGCGGGAACGGACTGGCAGAACACGCTCGCGCAGCTGGCCGGCTACACGCCCGAACACAGCGGCGAGGTGCTGGCGATGAGCCGCGTACTGCCGTGGTGGCGCTACAGGACGAAGAAGCACCCGGCGTCGGCCGTCACGTCCCCGGCGACGACGCCGACCTGATCTGCGCCCACACGTCCACGCCCGGCGCGAGCCCCAGCCGGTCGGCCGACCAGCGCGTGACGCGCGCGAGCAGCGGCACGCCCGCCGCATCCAGACGCACCAGCACATGGGCCGCATCGGCCGGCGCGATCTCCGTGACGCGGACCGGCACGGGATCCTGGACACCGCCGTCCCCGACCGGCGTGCGCGTCAGCGTCACGTCGCGCGCGCTCACCCGCAGCCTCAGCCGTTCGCCGGGCGCGCGGCCGCAGCGCGGCACGCGCAGCTCGCCGCCGGCAAAGGCCAGCCGCGACAGGTGCCAGGCCTCGTCGTGCGCGATCACCGTGGCCTCGATCATCGTGCCGGCATCGATGCCCTGCGCCAGTGCCAGGTCGATGCGCGCCAGCGTCTCGGCCAGCGGGCCGGCAGCGCGCACGCGGCCGGCCTCGATCAGCACCAGGTGGTCGGCCAGCCGGATCACCTCGTCGTGCGAATGGCTCACGTACAGCATCGGCACGTCGAGCTCGTCACGCAGACGCTCCAGGTACGGCAGGATCTCGCGCTTGCGCGCCGCGTCCAGTGCGGACAGTGGCTCGTCGAGCAGCAGCAGGCGCGGGCTCGTCAGCAGCGCGCGGGCCAGCGCCACGCGCTGGCGCTCGCCGCCGGACAGCCCCTCGGGCGGACGGTTGAGCAGCGGCCCGAGGTCGAACAGCGTCACGACCTCGTCCCAGCCGATGCGCCGCTCGGCCGCCGGCACCCGCCGCCAGCCGTATTCCATGTTCGCTCGCACCGACAGGTGCGGGAACAGGCTCGATTCCTGGAACACGTAGCCGAGGCTGCGCCGGTGCGTGGGCACGAAACGGCGGCCGTCCTGCCACACCTCGCCGTCGAACGCCACGCACCCGTCGGTCAGCCGTTCCAGCCCCGCGATGCAGCGCAGCAGCGTGGTCTTGCCCGCGCCGGACGGGCCGAACAGCGCGGTGACGCCGCGCGAGGGCAGCATCAGGTCGACATCAAGCGAGAAACTGCCGCGATCGACCCGGAAACGCGCTTCGATCGTCACGATTGCACCCCGACGACGCGGAAACGCCGGTTGATCGCGTACACCGCCAGCAGCAGCGAGAACGACAGCACGACCAGCACCAGCGCGAGGCGGTGGGCGGACGCGTAGTCCATGGCCTCGACGTGGTTGTAGATCGCGATCGAGGCCACCTGCGTGCGGCCCGGGATGTTGCCGCCGAGCATGATGATCACGCCGAACTCGCCCAGCGTGTGCGCGAAGGACAGTACGGCGGCGGTCAGGAAGCCACGCCGCGCCAGCGGCAGCGATACGGTCAGGAAACGGTCCAGCGGCCCCGCGCGCAGGCAGGCCGCGGCCTCCAGCACGCGCGCGCCCGTGGCCTGGAAAGCGTTCTGCAGCGGCTGCACGACGAAGGGCAGCGAATAGATCATCGAGCCGATCACCAGCCCGGAGAAGCTGAAGGCGAGGTGGCCGACGCCGATCTCCTCGAGGAAGCCGCCGATCGCGCCACGCGGCCCGAGCAGCAGCAGCAGGTAGAAGCCGACGACCGTCGGCGGCAGCACCAGCGGCAGCGAAACCGCCGCCTCGACGAAGGTCTTCGCGCGCGAGCGCGTCTGCGCCAGCCACCACGCCAGCGGCACGCACAGCACGATCAGGATGGCCGTGCTGATCACGGCAAGCTTCAGCGTGATCCACAGCGCCGTCAGGTCCTGCGGTGACAGCATGCGGCCCTCAGTCGGCGAAGCCGTAACCGGCGGCTTCGATCACCGCGCGCGCCTCCGGCCCGCGCAGCCAGTCGAGAAAGTCCCTCGCGGCCGCCACGTCGCCCGCGCGCGCGAGCACCACCGCCGCCTGCAGGATCGGCGTGTAGGCCTCCTGCGGCGGAACCCAGTACGAGCCGGACACGCCCCGCGCGCCCCGGATCTGCGACAGCGCGACGAAACCCAGGTCCGCCGCGCCGCTCGCGACCTGCCCGTGGGTCTGGCCGATGGACTGCCCGCGCACCAGCTTTCCGGCCGCGTCGAGCGTCTCGAACACGCCACGCCCACGCAGCACCTCCTCGGCCGCCACGCCGTACGGCGCGACCCGCGGGTCCGCGAAGGCGAGGTAGCGAAAGCCCTCGCCCTCGAGCACCCTGCCCTGCGCATCGACGACGCCCCCGCGTGGACTCCACAGCGCCAGAACACCCCGGGCATACACGAAGCGCGTGCCCGAGACCGTCAGACCCTCCCGCTCCAGCCGCTCCGGACGGGCGACGTCGGCCGACAGGAACACGTCGAAGGGTGCGCCGTTGACGATCTGCGTGTAGAACGCGCCCGACGCGCCGGAGCTGATCACCAGCCGGTGACCGCTGGCCCGCTCGTACAGCGGCGCGAGTGCCTGCAGCGTGCCGTGGAAGTTGGCGGCCACGGCCACGCGGATCTCGGCGGCAGCCGCGAGCGGCGTGGCGAGCGCCAGCACGAGAGCCCACATCAGCCTGAATGACATCGCAACGGATTTCCTGAACGATGGCCGCCCCACCGGAACGGCGTGCCGGACGGCGAAGGCCGTCTATGCTACCGAAGTCCCGCGGCGATCACATTCCACCTGCGATGGATGGTCTCAGAGGAACAGAAGGCTGCAGATGAAGACGGACGCGATCACGGCGACCACGTCGGCGGTCAGCGCGGCGGCCAGCGCATGGCGCATCCGGCGGATCTGCACCGCGCCGAAATACACGGCCAGCACGTAGAAGGTGGTCTCGGTCGAGCCCTGCAGTGTGGTCACGAGCATGCCGACGTAGCTGTCCGGGCCGATCGAGGGGTCGTTGATGATGGAGGCCATCACGCCATAGGCGCCGGAGCCGGAGAGCGGACGCAGCAGCGCCATCGGCAGCGCCTCGGCGGGCAGGCCGACCTTGCCGGTGAGCGCGCCGAGCGTGGCCACCATGTAGTCCATCGCGCCGCTCGCGCGGAACATGCCGACCGCGACGAGGATGGCGACGAGGTACGGGATGATGCGGAGCGCCACCTGGAAACCGTCCTTCGCGCCCTCCACGAACACCTCGTAGATGCGCACGCCGCGCAGCGCGCCGAACAGCAGGAAGCCCACCATCAGCCCCGGCACGATCCACGGCGAGATCACGCGGCCATACACGATGGTGAGCGGGATCAGCCCCAGCACGCACGCCAGCGCCAGCACCGACACCCAGGCCGGATAGGCCGCGTCGGCCTCGTCAGGCAGGCGGTCGCTGCCCTGGGTCACCCAGGGTCGGTCGACGGGCGCGGCGTCCGGATCGAGCGGGCCGACCGGAAAGAACCGTCGATACAGGAACGCCGCCGAAATGGCCGCGATCGTCGAGAAAACGGTCGCGAACAGCGTTGTCGGGAGAATGGCGGCCGGATCAGCCGAACCGGCCGCCGCGCGCAGCGCGATGACGCCGGTCGGCAGCAGGGTGATGCCCGAGGTGTTGATGGCGAGGAACAGCGCCATCGAGTTCGTCGCCGTGCCAGGCCGGGGATTGAGCTTGTCCAGCTCCTGCATCGCGCGGATGCCGAAGGGCGTGGCGGCGTTGCCGAGGCCCAGCGCGTTGGCCGACATGTTCAGGATCATCGCGCCCATGGCCGGATGGTTGGGCGGCACCTCGGGGAACAGCCGCGTCATCAGCGGGCGGATGATCTTGGCGATGATGGTCAGCATGCCGCCGGCCTCGGCCACCTTCATCAGACCGAGAAACAGCGTCATCACGCCAACCAGCCCCAGCGCCAGGTCCACGGCGCCGCCGGCGGCATCGATCATGCCCTTGGACAGCGCCTCCATCGGCGAGGGCTGGCCGTCGACCGGCACGTGGCCGACCTGCCGCCACGCGGCGGCGGCGAAGGCGATCAGGACGATGCCGAGAAAGATGCCGTTCACCGCGCACCCTCCGGTCGGCCGGCGGCGCGGGGGACGGAAACGGCGTCGGAACGGGTGCGGCGGTAGGGCATCGGGCGTGTCGGGCGGCGGAGAGTCGCCATGAAATCACGGACCCCGGCGCCGCACAAGCTGCGGCGGCGCGGCCGTTCAGCCGTCGGCCAGCGTCTCCTCGATCTCGGCGAAGGTGCGCGCCACCGTCATCGGCACCACCGGCACGCCGAGGCGGCGCGACAGGTCCGCCGCCGAGAACACGCCACAGATCCGCGGCCCGTCGTCGCCACGGCGCACCACCAGCGCGTGCTGGCGACCGAAGGCTCGCATGGTCTCGACGATGTCGCCGACGCGCGCGCCGGCCACGCTCTCGACGTCCAGCGCCTCGACCCGGTCGGCCGGGGTCATGACGTCCTGGACGCGGATCTCGTCGTGGCGCACCCCGCGCTCGCGCACCACCTGCATCGGCTTCTCGCCGAGCAGGTCGTTGCTGGTCAGCAGGCCGACCACGAGGCCGGCGTGGTCGACGACGAACAGCATGCGCACACGGCGCTCGAGCATGCGCTGGTGGGCCGTGTCGATCGGCTCGTCGGTGCGCACGCTCACGGGCGCCACGCGGGTCAGGTCGGTCATCGCGGTGAGGGCGGGTTCGGCCAGCAGGCGCTCCAGCGGCGGCGGGGCCGACGGGGTGACGAGCCGCGCGTGGCCGGCGAGCGGTGACGCGCGAAGGACGTGAAACGGGGCCATGACTGCTCCTCCTCGTGAGGCGCGTCCGGCGTCGGACCAGGACGCGCCGACGCTTTCACTATGGTTGCAGGCTCCAGCCCGTGCAACCATCGGAAATCACGCACGCCGAACACGGAACGGCCTGCGGACCGGCTCCGGCGCACGGGAGTCGGCGGCGGCGGAACGCTTCGCGTACCATGGCGGGCATCCGCAACACGGCTGCCCGACCATGCCACGCATCCACCCCGAGGGCTGGCGCCAGATTCCCGCCAGCGGCGCGCTGGCGCGCAAGCTCGACACCCTGGCCGAACTGGACGAGGGCCTGCCCGACGACGTCGCGGTGTTCCACGGCATCCACTGGACCCGCGCCGAGCACGAGCACCTGCTGTTCGGCAGCGTCGATTTCGTCGTGCGCGGCCCGTCCGGGCGCGTGCTGCTGGTCCAGCAGGTCGCCGGATTCCTCGATGAGACGCCCGAGGGCCTCGTCAAGCGCCACATCCGCAGCCGTCACAACGTCAGCGTGGAGCTGGCGCGCACTGCCGCCCACTTGCGCACCCGCCTGCGGGACGCGCTCGACGGCATCGAGCCGGCGCTGGACCTGCTGCTGTTCTGCCCCGACTTCACGGTGCGCGACGCCGGCAGCGCCGGCCTCGACCCGTCACGCATCGTCGATGCGGCGCGCCGCGGACAGCTCCTGGCCACCGTACGCGGCCTGCTCGACGACGACGCGGCCAACCCCGCGCTCACCGCCCGGCTCGACCGCTTCTTCGCCGACGCGCTGGAACTCGCGCCCGACCCGAGCGCGCTGGTCGGCCAGGCCACCACGCTCTACACGCGGCTCGCCGGCGGACTGGCGGAATGGGGCCGGCGCATCGAGATGCAGCCGCACCGCCTGCGCGTCACCGGCACCGCCGGCAGCGGCAAGACCCAGCTCGCGCTGGCCGTGCTCGAGGACGCCGTGGCCGCCGGACGACGTGCGCTCTACGTCTGCTACAACCGGCCGCTGGCCGACCACATCGCACGCATCGCGCCGTCCGGCGTCGAGGTCACGACCTACCACCAGCTGTGCGACCGCCTGCTCACCGCCGCCGGCCGGCCGCCCGACTTCACGCGCAGCGACGCCTTCCTGCGCATGGAGCGCGATTTCGCCGCGCTGCCACTCGCGCCGTGCTACGACGAGGTGATCATCGACGAGGGGCAGGACTTCGCCGAGGACTGGCGCGACGCGCTGCTGCGCCTGCTGCGGCCCGAAGGGCGGGGATGGTGGCTGGAAGACCCGATGCAGAACCTCTACGAACGGCCCGAAGTGGATCTGCCCGGCTGGGTACGCCTGACCAGCGGCCGCAACTTCCGGAGCCCGGCCGACATCGTCGCGCTGCTCAACCGACGGCTCGCGCTGCCGCAGCCGATGCAGACCGGCAGCCCGCTCGCCGGCTCGGAGGTGGAGGTGTTCACCTGGAGCACCGAGACCGAGCTGATGGAACGCACCCGCCGCGCCATCACGCGCGCCATCGGCCTGGGCTTCCGCCGCGAGCACATCGTGCTCGTCACGTTCCGGGGCCGCGAGAACTCGCGTTTCACCGGCCTCGAACGGCTGGGCCAGCACGCGCTGCGCGCCTTCACCGGCCGCTATGACCTCGTCGGCTCGCCGGAATACACCGACGGCGACTTCCTCATCGACTCGGTGCACCGATTCAAGGGACAGGCCGCGCCCTGCGTGATCTTCACCGAGATCGACTTCGAACGGCTCGACACGCGCAACCAACGCAAGCTGTTCGTCGGCGCCACGCGCGCGGGGATGAAGCTGATGATGGTGATGTCCGGGCGTGCCGCCCGGATGCTCGAACTGGACGCCAGCGAGCCGCCCGCCGCCTGACGAGCGCGGCCCTCAGCGGCGGGAGAACTTGCCGACCAGCTGCTGCAGCCGCTCGGCCTTGCGCTGCTCGGCCTTCTCGGCGCGTTCGCGCGCCTGCTGCTCCTTCTGCTCCTCGCGCTTGCGCTTGGCCGCCGCGGCAAAGCGCTCCTTCAGCGTCTGCGAGGCGTGGCTGCGGTGCTCCTCGGTCACCTCGCCGTCGACGTTGCCGTCCAGGTCGAACCGCTCCGTCGCCTTCTCCACCGCCTTCAGGTAGCGCGTCGAACTGACGTGCATGCGCATCGCGGTGCGCACCGTCTTGCGGTCGAACTCCGGAAAACGCGCATGGATGGCCTTGTCGATCCCCAAGGCCAGCGGCTTGCAGTCACGGAAGGTGGGCGACACCTCCTGCAGGCGGCGCAGCACTTCACGCGGTTCGATGCCGCCGGCCTTGGGGGTCTCGGTGGCGGGGGCTTCGCTGGGGATTTCGGATTCCATCGGCTCTACGGGCAGCAGTTTCGGACGCGGCGCAATCATCGCACGAATCCGCCGCCACCGCTCGGACCGCCCGCCGGCTCAGGCCACCTGACGACCGTCCGCCACCTCAAGCACGCCCGTCTTCACCGCCTGCGGCCGGCGCAGCTCGTTGAACACCTCGGGCAGCAACAGCGACGCCAGACTGCGCTGCGTGAACAGAAAGCGCCCATCCACCACGAAGCCCAGCTCCGCCCACGGCACCGCCATGTTCAGCAGCTCCACCGCGCGCGCCATGTCCATGCCCTCGACCTGCGGGAACAGCGCCAGAATCGAGCCGTCGTAGGCCTCGCACTCGTGCAGGAAGAACGGCGCCGGGCGGCGTGTGCGGCCGTTCACGTAAATGCGCGGGCGGCCCGGCGCGTCGTGAAAGCTGCGGCCCCACATCCACCAGTTGGTCTCGTCAAAGTGGCGCACGCGCCGCGCCAGCAGTCTGGCCTTGTGCCGCTGCAGCGACGGATGACGCACGTTGTAGAGCATGCGTCGGGTTTTTTTGGTGTCAATGGTCTTCGAGCATACGAAGTCCATGTTGCCTTCCGGGTGTTCAAACACCGCATCAGCCCCCGACACCGCACCGACCTTGACCATGAACAGTGACGACAAAGGGACGCTCAGCTCGGTGGACGAAAAGATCAGCTGACCGTCCATCTCCACGAAGCGGCGCGTCTGCCACTCGCCACTCCACTCACGGTACTGCGTCTGGCGCGTGAAATTGCCCAGTTCGAAACGGAAGATCGCGCAGTTCGGCACCGCCCCGTCAAAGATGCGGTGATCGCCCGTCTCGATCCAGTGCGTGATCGTGCCGAGCTCGAAGAGGCGGCGATTGAGCTTGCGCGCCGCCGTGAGCTTGATGAACTCGCGCGGCACGATGAACACCAGCTCGCCACCCGGCTTCAGATGCCGCACCGCCTTCTCGATGAAGAACAACGCGAGGTTGCTGCGCGCATCAAACAGCGTGCCGTCGAGCAGCCGCTTGGTCGCATCGCCGATGTCCTGGAAACGCACATACGGCGGGTTGCCGATCACGGTGTCGAACTGCTCGCTGTCCGGATAGGCGAAGAAATCCATCACCTTCGCGCCGGCCGGCGCAACGCGGCCATCAAACTCAATCGCCACGCAGCCCGGAATCCGCCGCGAGAACGCGCCGTCGCCACAACTCGGCTCCAGCGTGCGGCCCTTGCGTTTGCATAAAGACAGCATCAACTGCACGACCAAGTCAGGTGTGAAAACCTGCCCGAGCTCTTCCACGTTGAGCTTCTTCAATCGGTTTCTCCTTCCACGTGCGGCACACCGGCCTGCCAACGCGCTCTCCTCTCATTGGCAAGCGTCGGAACAAGATGGGCACGAAACGAATCCAGAGCTTTTGCACGGAGAGCAAACGTCTCCCCTAAGGTCTCAAGCAGGTAATCGATGGCGTCTTCCCGGCTGCGCCCAGAGTGTTCCTGATTCTCCTGCCAACAGGCCTGGAACGGAGGGTTACTGCCATTCGGCTTAACCATCCTAAGTCGCAGCAAACTAGTCCAAAACACTCGCCCAACCCCTTCCCTACTCTTCTCAACGACCAAGAAGTAGTAGTCGGCCTCACACCCTTCACGCTGCAAGCTGTTGGCAAGGTTTCGACAGAACTCTTCCCAGTTTCGAATCAAAGGGTTGGATGGCATCACCCCAGTCAACGCGTAGAACAACCCCGCTTTAGACGCGACGTTGTCCTGTCCTTGCAGTGTCGAAACTTTCAAATTGATCGGCACAAATGTCGTTCCATCAGCGGAGCGAACGACAAAGTCATACCACGAGCCATTGGTCGCCACTGCAAAGGAAAGGTCACCTTGGAACATCGGGTGCCCTCGTGTGAACGACTGAAGTGCCTTGCCGATGATGACTTCGTTCTCGACAGATTCGCGCCGCGCCTGGCCACGGCCGTAAGTCACCAACTCAATGATGTTCTCCTGAATCCCCTCAATCAGGTGCCGGCACAAGGTATCCAGGATTTCAGCAGCAGGCATGGCGCTATA
>Ga0182792_1001786_pt1 | contig 16488 bp, 9 predicted proteins | sample Passage237B_FD_130497 | JGI IMG/M metagenome (GOLD analysis project Ga0182792, IMG submission 130497) | Cellulose adapted compost microbial communities from Newby Island Compost Facility, Milpitas, CA, USA - Passage2 37B (version 2) (version 2) ...
CCGGCTGGCGATCGCATGGCGGATGCTGGCCCCGAAGAAGCTCGCCGCCCGGCACGACGCGGCCCACGGCCGGTAACGGGCAGATCACTTTCAGTTCAATTGCCGAGCGGGCTTCGTAACGGAAAAATGCCCGAGCGTTCGGGACATTGGTCGGTTTCCACAATCAGGAGGACGCGATGATCACTACGCGACGCACAACGCTCAAATGGGGATTTGCCGGTCTGGCTGGGCTTGCTGCCCTGCCATCACGCGCACTGTTCGCGCAGGGCATGGGCGACCGCTATGCCGCCGAGGGCGGTGACATCGTCATCCAGCCCGTCCAGCACGCATCCTTCGTGCTCACGGCACCGGACGGCATGGTCATCTACAACGATCCGGTGGGTGGTGCCGCGCTCTACGAGAACCTGCCGCGGCCGAACCTGATCCTGGTGACTCACGAGCACGGCGATCATTTCGACGCCGAAACACTGTCAGGCCTCGTTTCCGGCGACGTGAAGCTCATCACCAATCCGTCGGTCCACGACAAGCTGCCGGACAATCTCAAGGCGGCTGCGACAGCCATCGGCAACGGCGACACCACGGAGGCCGGCGCGATCGGGATCGAGGCCATCCCCGCCTACAACACGACCGAGGATCGGCTGAAATATCATCCCAAGGGCCGCGACAACGGCTATGTGCTGACGATCGGCGGAAAGCGCATCTACATCGCCGGTGATACCGAGGACATTCCCGAAATGCGGGCCCTGAAGGACATCGCGATCGCATTCGTGCCGATGAACCTGCCCTTCACCATGTCGCCCGAGCAGGCGGCAGACGGCGTCGCCGCATTCGCGCCGGAGGTGGCGTACCCCTACCACTACAAAGGGTCCGACCCGAACGAATTCGCCTCCAGGCTGGCGGAAGCTGGTGCGTCCTCCAAGGTCGTGATGGGAGCCTGGTACACCAGCTAGAGGCTGGCGCGGCGACTGGCGGTCGCGCCCCTCCCTGTTCACAGTCCGGCGTGCAGCTCGCCATAGAGCCTCGGTGCCACGCCGAAGCGCCGTTCGAACGCTTCGGCGAGGCGCGCCGGCGGGAACAGGCCGACCTGCGCGGCCACCTCTTTCAGCGAAAGGCCGCGCGAAAGCAGCATGCGCGCCGCATCGAGCCTCGCGAATTCGACGAAGCGCGCTGGCGTCTCGCCGATCTCGGCCACGAAACGGCGGTAGAAAGTGCGCTCGGTCATCCCGACGCGGGCCGCCAGCGACGGCACGTCGAGCGGCGCGTCGAGATGTGACTCGATCCAGCCGATCAGCTCGCCGAACCGGCTCTCGCCCTTCACCTGCGCGTTGAGCACCGGACTGAACTGCGACTGGTAGCCCGGACGCCGGGCGTAGAGAACCAGGCGCTTGGCCACCTCCCCGGCGATCGCCGCATCGAGGTCCTTCGCGACCATGGCGAGCGCCATGTCGATGCCGGTCGTGACGCCCGCCGACGTCCAGACCCGGCCGTCGACGACGTAGAGTGCGTCCGGATCGACCTCGACCTCCGGAAAGCTCTCCCTGAGCGGCTTGCAGGAATCCCAGTGCGTGGCGACGCGGTAGCCATCGAGCAGGCCCATTGCCGCCAGCACGAATCCGCCCGTGCAAACCGAGCCGATCCGCCCTGCCTTTTCGGCCAGGCCGGGCAAGGCCTCATGCAGCGTGCTGTCCGCCATGGCGGGCAGAAGCTGTTCACGCTCTGCCCCCGCCACGAGCAGCGTGTCGATTTCGCCCGGGCAAAGGTTCGCAATCGGGCGCGTCTCGAGGGAGACGCCGCTGCTGCTGGTCACGGCCCCGCCCTCGGCCGATGCCAGCAGCGTCTCGTAGAACGGCTCCTTGCCGCGCTGGCCCAGCGCCCAGTTTGCTCCGTTGAAGACCGAGGCAGGGCCCGAGACGTCGAGCAGCTCGAAGCCGGGATAGACAACAAAGGCGATCCGATGCATTGGCAGAAATTACCATATGTTTGTCATTTCTGCCAGTCCGGACCATTGCTAGCCTTCATCCTAATGGAAGCGACGGACCGCGAAGGCGGCGCTTCCGATCCCAATCGATGGAGGAAGCCATGACCAGGATGCATTTCGTTTGGGGCGGTGCCGCGCTCGTCGCCCTGTCCCTACTGGGTTTCGGCGGCTGGATGCTGAGCCTGCCTGCCCCTGCATCGTCCGCCAGTGCGGAGCCGGTACCGCGGCAGGAGACGGAGGCCATGCTCGCCGCACTCAAGCCCGAGCGCGAGCGGCCGCTGATCGCCATCATCGGCCTCAACAACGCCACCGAGACCACCGACTATCTGGTGCCGACGGGCCTCCTGAGGCGCGCCGACATTGCCGACGTCGTCATGCTGGCGACAGAGGAGGGTCCCGTGCGGCTGTTTCCGGCGCTGCAGGTCGAGCCCGACGCAACGACGGCCCGGTTCGACGCCGAACATCCGGAAGGCGCGGACTACGTCATCGTGCCCGCGATGAGTCGGGACGACGATCCGGCCGTCATGGCCTGGCTGCGGCAGCAGGCGGACAAGGGCGCGAAAATCATCGGCATCTGTGCCGGCGCCAAGGTCGTTGCCGCGGCGGGGCTGCTCGACGGCCGCCGTGCCACGACGCACTGGTACTACATCTCGACGCTGCTCGAGCGAAACCCGACGATCGAGTACGTGCCCAACCGGCGTATGGTCTCGGACGGCAACGTCACCACGACGACGGGCATCTCGGCCTCCATGCCGATGATGCTGACGCTGATCGAGGCGATCGCCGGACGCGACCGGGCCGAGGCCGTCGCGCGCGATCTCGGCGTGTCCGGCTGGAATGCCAACCATGCAAGCAAGGCGTTCAGGATCACGCGCCCGTTCGCGTCCACCGTGCTGCTCAACCGGCTGGCCTTCTGGAACCGCGAGGAATTCGGTGTCCGGCTCGAGCCCGGCATGGACGAGATGTCGCTCGCGCTGGTCGCCGACGCCTGGTCCCGCACCTACCGGTCGCGCGCCAGCTCCTTCAGCGAAAGCCCGGTCGTCGAGACCATGAACGGCCTGCGCATCGTTGCCGACCGCCAGCAGGCGGACTGGCGGGACGACCTCGAGGTCTCGACCTTTCCCCGTCAGCCGCCAACCGTTGCGCTCGACCAGACGCTTGCCGCGATCGCCGATCGCTACGGCAAGCGCACAGCGGGCGTCGTGACCACGCAGCTGGAATATCCGAGGCCGGCTGCCGCGACGCGGTAGTGCCACGCCCGGCGAAACTTCAACCTGACTGTCGGAGGGCGGCAAGCCGGCCCGTCCTCCGGGAAAGCAAGCAGAGGAAGAGACTACCATGAGACAGGTCATTGCGATTACCCAGGTTAGCGTGGACGGCGTCATGCAGGCGCCCGGCGGCCCCGAAGAGGACCCGCGCTTCAACTTCAGCCACGGCGGCTGGGCGATGCCGTTCTTCGACGAGTCGGCAACACGCGTCGTCGACGACATCATGGCCGGCGAATTCGACATGCTGCTCGGACGCCGGACCTACGACATCTTCGCCGGCTATTGGCCCCATCAGACCGGCACGATTGCGGAGGCCTTCGACAAGGCGACCAAGTATGTGGTCACACACCGGCCCGACGGGCTCGGTTGGGACCGCTCAGTGCCGATCGGCGGCGACATCGTCGCCGAAATTCGCCGGCTGAAGGATTCGGACGGGCCCGAACTGCACGTTTGGGGGAGCTGCGAAGTGCTGCAGACGCTGATGGGCGCCGACCTGGTCGACGAGCACCGGCTCTGGATCATCCCCGTCGTGCTCGGCGAGGGTCGGCGGCTGTTCGGCGACGGCATTCCGACGCGCGCGCTGACGCTCACCGAAACCGCACGAACCCCGAGCGGCATCGTCTTTAACACCTACCGCCCGGCAGGTCCCGTCCCGACCGCGTAGGCGGTCTGGAGCGGCCCCGGGCTTCAGCCACCCGCGGTGTAGGCGGCAATGGCCGCCATGTTGACGAGATCGCTGTCCTTGGCGTTGAGCGAGACGATCTGGACAGGTTTGTTGAGGCCGACCAGGAGCGGCCCGATCACGGTGCAGCCGCCGAGCTCCTGCAGCATCTTGGTCGAGATCGACGCGGAGTGGAACGCCGGCATGACGAGCACGTTGGCCGGCCCCGACAGCCGGCAGAATGGGTACTGCTGCTGCATCAGCCGGAAATCGAGGGCCACGTCGGCGGCCATTTCGCCGTCATACTCGAAATCGACGCGCCGCCTGTCGAGAATCTTGACGGCCTCCTGCACCCGCTCGGAACGCTCGCCCGGCGGATTGCCGAAGGACGAGTAGGCGAGCAACGCGACCCGCGGCTCGTAGCCCATGCGCCGCGCGAAATTCGCGACCTCCTCGGCGATGTCGGCGATCTGTTCCGAGTTCGGCATGTCATGCACGGCAGTGTCGGCCACCATCACGGTGCGCCCGCGGCAGAGCGCGAGCGACACGCCGACCACCCGATGCCCCGGCCTGGCGTCAACCACGCGGCGTACGTCCTCAAGCACGGTGGAGTAGTTGCGGGTGACTCCCGTCACCATCGCGTCCGCGTCGCCCAGCGCCACCATGCAGGCGCCGAAATGGTTGCGGTCGTTGTTGATCAGCCGCTGGCAATCGCGGAACAGGAAACCCTTGCGCTGCATGCGCTCGTAGAGATGCTCGGCGTAGAGGGCGTTGCGCCGGGACAGCCGCGCATTGATGATCTCGATGCCGGGCTTGTCGAGGTCGATGCCTGCGGCGCGCGCGTTCTCCCTCACGACGTCGTCGCGGCCCACCAGGATCGCAGTGCCTAGCCGCTGGTTCACGTAGGACACGGCGGCGCGCATGACCTGCTCTTCCTCGCCCTCGGCGAAGACGACGCGCTTCGGCTGGCGGCGCACCCGGTCGTAGATGCGCTGCAGGGTTGACGCGATCGGATCGCGCCGGGCCGAAAGCTCCTGTGCGTACTTTTCGAAATCGAGGATCGGGCGGCGCGCCACGCCCGAATCCATCGCCGCCCTGGCGACGGCGACGGGAATGGCCGAGATCAGGCGCGGGTCGAACGGCACCGGGATGATGTAGTTGCGACCGAACTTCGGCCGGTTGCCCTGATAAGCGGCTGCAACATCGTCCGGTACGTCCTGCCGTGCGAGCGCGGCAAGCGCCTCGGCGGCGGCCACCTTCATCGCGTCGTTGATCGTGGTCGCCCGCACGTCGAGCGCGCCGCGGAAGATGTAGGGGAATCCCAGCACGTTGTTGACCTGGTTCGGATAGTCCGAGCGGCCGGTTGCCATGATCGCGTCGGTGCGGATTTCGGCTACCTCTTCCGGCGTGATCTCCGGGTCCGGGTTGGCCATCGCGAAGATGATCGGGTTCTTCGCCATCGACTGAACCATGGCAGGCGTGAGCGTGCCCTTCGCGGACAGGCCAAAGAAGATGTCGGCCCCTTCGAGCGCGTCGGCCAGCGTGCGCGCCTTGGTCTTGACCGCGTGCGCCGACTTCCACTGGTTCATGCCCTCGGTGCGCCCCTCGTAGATGACGCCCTTGGTGTCGCACAGGATGACGTTTTCGGGCGTGAACCCCATCGCCTTGACGAGTTCGACGCAGGCGATGCCGGCAGAACCGGCGCCGTTGCAGACCAGTTTCGCCGTCTTCATGTCGCGGCCGGTGATCTCGAGCGCGTTGATGAGGCCCGCCGTGGCGATGATTGCCGTGCCGTGCTGGTCGTCGTGGAAGACCGGGATGTCGAGCAGCTCGCGCAGCCGCTGCTCGATGATGAAGCAGTCCGGCGCCTTGATGTCTTCGAGGTTGATGCCGCCGAAGGAAGGGCCGAGATAGCGCACGCAGTTGACGAAGGCGTCGATGTCGGTCGTATCGATCTCGAGGTCGATCGAGTCGACGTCGGCGAAGCGCTTGAACAGAACCGCCTTGCCTTCCATGACCGGCTTCGAGGCGAGCGCGCCGAGATTGCCGAGGCCGAGGATGGCCGTTCCGTTGGAAATGACCGCGACCAGATTGCCGCGCGTCGTATAGTCGAAGGCACGGGACGGGTCCTCGGCGATCGCCTGCACGGGCACCGCAACGCCGGGCGAATAGGCGAGCGAGAGGTCGCGCTGGGTGGCCATCGGCTTGGTCGGGTTGACCTCCAGCTTTCCGGGCCGCCCCATGGCGTGGAATTCCAGCGCCTCCTCCGCGCTGACGGAGGGACCGTTGTGGTCCTTTGCATCCCTGGCAGACATGATTAAGGGCGGTCCTCCCCCCGCGATCCGATGCGTTCTTCTTGTGGAGGTTTGTCGGTAAGCAGGGATTAAGGCTACATTTTCTGCGAGTAAAGCGCCAAGCAGGAAAACGATGAACGCGCGTTCCCACGGGAGCGCCAAGGACGGGAGGCCCGCCCCTCAACGGTCGGCCTGACGGAAAGCATGGATATCGAAGCGCCGAGCCTTGCCCATGCAACGCCTGTCGACCGCTCTCGAAAAGGCGGCGAACCGCGGCCCCTGTCCGCCGAAGGCGCAACCCCGATGATGGAACAGTACATCGAGATCAAGGCAGCCAATGCCGACTCGCTGCTGTTCTACCGCATGGGCGATTTCTACGAGCTGTTCTTCGAAGACGCGGAAGTCGCCTCGCGCGCGCTCGGCATCACGCTGACCAAGCGCGGGAAGCATCAAGGCCAGGACATTCCGATGTGCGGCGTGCCGGTGCATGCCGCCGACGACTATCTGCAGAAGCTGATCGCGCTGGGCTTCCGCGTGGCGGTCTGCGAGCAGATCGAGGACCCTGCCGAGGCGAAGAAGCGCGGCTCCAAGGCGGTCGTGCGCCGCGACGTGGTGCGGCTCGTCACGCCGGGCACGATCACCGAGGAAAAGATCCTCGCGCCCACGGAATCCAACTTCCTGATGGCACTCGCCCGGGTGAAAGGCGGCAGCCGAAGTGGCGACCACGGCAACGGCGACTCCTATGCACTCGCATGGATCGACATTTCGACGGGCGACTTCCGCGTCGCCGAAAGCGTGGCCGACCGGCTGGTTGCCGACATCCTGCGTGTCGAGCCGCGCGAGCTGATCCTCGCCGAGCCGGTGTTCCACGATCCGGAGCTGCGCCCGGTGTTCGACGTTCTGGGCCGCATCGCGGCGCCGCAGCCGGCCGCACTGTTCGATTCGGCCACCGCCGAGGCCCGGATTTCGCGTTTCTTCGGCGTCGCGACGGCCGACGGCTTCGGCCGCTTCAGCCGCGCCGAACTGGCTGCCATCTCCGGCGCGATCGCCTATGTCGAGAAGACGCAGAAGGCCGAGCGCCCGCCGCTGCAGCGCCCGGAACGGCAGGACGGCGGCTCGGCGATGTTCATCGACGCGGCGACGCGCGCCAATCTCGAACTGCTGCGCACGCTGTCGGGCGGGCGAGAGGGTTCGCTGCTCGCGGCCGTCGATCGCACAGTCACCGGCGCCGGAGCGCGGCTGCTCGCCGAGCGGCTGACGGCGCCGCTCACCGACCCGGCCGAGATCAACCGCAGGCTCGACTGCATCTCTTTCATGTGCGGCGAGCCGCAGCTGCGCGATGCGCTGCGCACGCTGCTCAAATCCGTTCCGGACATGCGCCGGGCACTGTCGCGGCTGGCGCTCAATCGGGGCGGCCCTCGCGACCTCGGCGCGCTGCTCGCCGGCCTCGACGCCGCCCGCGAGATCGCCGATATCCTGTCAAAGGCCGACCTGCCGCAGCGGCTTGCCGACGCCCTGACCGCGCTGCGCGCCCTGCCCGCCGCGTTGACCGACCATCTCGAGGCCGCGCTTGCAGACGAACTGCCGCTGCTCAAGCGGGACGGCGGATTCGTGCGCAAGGGTTACGACCGCGAACTCGACGAGGCGCGCGAACTCGGCACCGAATCCCGGCGCGTGATCGCGGCGATGGAGCGGTCGCTGATCGAGGAAACCGGCATCCGGTCGCTGAAGATCCGCCACAACAACGTTCTCGGCTACTATATCGAGGTGACGGCAAATCACGCCGGCGTGCTGACCGGCTCGGATGCCGCCAGGGCGCGCTTCATCCACCGGCAGACCATGGCGAGCGCGATGCGCTTCACCACGACCGATCTGGCCGAACTGGAAAGCCGTATCGCCAACGCCGCCGACAGGGCGCTCTCGATCGAGCTCGCCGTGTTCGACCGGCTGCTTTCCGAAGCCGTCACGCAAGCCGGCGCGATCCGAAACGGCGCGACTGCCCTTGCCGAGATCGATGTCGCCGCGGCGCTCGCCTGCCTCGCCGCCGAACAGGACTATTGCCGCCCGGTCGTGGACGACGGCCTGACCTTCCGGATCGAGGGCGGCCGCCACCCGGTGGTCGAGCAGGCGCTGCGCCGGCACCTCGCGAATCCGTTCGTCGCCAACGATTGCGACCTGTCGCCCGCCGAGGGAGCGCAATTCGGCGCGATCTGGCTGCTCACCGGTCCCAACATGGGGGGCAAGTCGACCTTCCTGCGCCAGAACGCGCTGATCGCCGTCCTTGCCCAGGCCGGATCGTTCGTGCCGGCGCGCGAGGCGCATATCGGCGTGGTGGACCGGCTCTTCTCGCGCGTCGGCGCATCGGACGACCTGGCGCGCGGCCGCTCCACCTTCATGGTCGAGATGGTGGAGACCGCCGCCATCCTCAACCAGGCTGGCGAGCGGTCGCTGGTCATCCTGGACGAGATCGGCCGCGGCACCGCCACCTTCGACGGCCTTTCGATTGCCTGGGCGGCGGTCGAGTTCCTGCACGAGAAGAACCGTTCGCGCGCCATCTTCGCCACCCACTTCCACGAAATGACGGCGCTGGCCGAGAAGCTTCCGCGGCTCCACAATGTCACGATGCGGGTGAAGGAGTGGGAGGGCGACGTGATTTTCCTGCACGAAGTCGCCAAAGGTGCGGCCGACCGTTCCTACGGCGTGCAGGTCGCACGACTTGCCGGCCTCCCCGAGCCTGTCGTGGAGCGGGCGCGCCAGGTGCTGCACCAGCTCGAAGAAGGCGAGTTGTCGGGCAAGACCTCCCGCCTGGTCGACGATCTGCCGCTGTTTTCGGTGGCGGCCAGACGCGAGGCGAAGCCTGCGGCGCCGGACGCGCTCACCGACGCGGTTGCAGCGCTCAACCCCGACGAGATGACGCCGCGCGAGGCGCTGGAAGCGCTCTATCGGCTGAAGGCCGTCGCCGGGCGCCGCTGACGCAGCGGAAAGTTGCCACCTAAACCCCTGTTAAGCTTCTGCTGCTACGCCGCTCGCATGACCATCGCCTGCGGCGGAACAATTGCCAATGACGGAAGCTCGACCCGGAGCGCGCATAGCCAGAGCAATCCTGCGGCCGAGCAACATTCCAGCGGCGATTGCCCTGATCGTCTTCGTCATCGCGGGCTATTTCGTCGACCAGCAGAGCCGCACGGTCGAGATGGAACGCCTGCGCGGCGAAGTGTTGTCGCGCGTGAGCGTGATCCGCGCCAAGCTTGAAGGCAACATCAACGGCAATCTGCAGCTCATGCGCGGGCTGGTCGCCGCGATCGCGGCAAACCCCGACATGACGCCCGCGGAGTATTCCCAGCTGGCGCGAAACCTGCTGGAAAACGGCCCGCACATCCGCAACATCGCGGCCGCTCCCGACCTCGTGGTGACAATGGTCTATCCGCACGGCGAGAACGACAAGGTGATCGGCCTCGACTACCGCCAGAGGCCGGCACAGCGCGAAGCCGCCCTGCACGCCCGCGATACGGGGCAGCTCATCTTTGCAGGACCGGTCAATCTCGTGCAGGGCGGACAGGGGTTCATCGGACGCTTCCCGGTCTTCGTCGAAGCGGATGGCAAGCGGCGTTTCTGGGGTCTGGTGTCGGGCGCGGTCGACCTCGAAAGCCTCTATCGTGACAGCGGTCTTTCCGGCACCAGCACGCTCGACATTGCGCTGACCGGACGCGACGGAAAGGGCAGCCAGGGCGAACTGTTCTACGGAAGCCCCGATGTGGTGAACGACGATCCCGTCGTCGCAACGGTCATGCTGCCGTCGGGTTCGTGGCTGATTTCGGCACGTCCCAAGGGCGGGTGGGACGCCCATGCCGGCGATGTCTTCACGGTTCGGCTGCTGATCGTACTGGCAGGGGTTCTCGTGCTGGTGCCGATCATCATCGCCGGACGCCTGATGGACGACCGCCAGCGCTATATCCAGGCGCTCCATCGCCGCGAGAGGGACCTCCAACGCCTGTCCCAGCGCCTCGAACTGGCGCTCGACACCTCGCAGATCGGCGTGTGGGAAAACCAGTTCGACGCGGGTCGACTCTATTGGGACGATCGGATGAACGAGCTGTATGGCTACCCTGCGGATGGCACGGAGCGTGACTATTCCCACTGGGCCAACCGGCTTCATCCGGCGGACCGCGAACGCGCGGAACAGGAGTTTCGGACCGCCATCGAGACGCGCGGGCGCTACGTTTCGAATTTCAGGCTGCTGCTCGACGGCGGCGAGGTACGCCACATCCGCGCAATCGGCATGGTTTACCACGAGGGCGACGAGCCGGTGCGCATCGTCGGCGTCAACTGGGACGTGTCGGCGGACGTGGCGCTGAACGAGGACCTGCGGCACGCCAACATGCTGTCGGAGGCACGGAACGCCGAGCTCGAAGCCGCGAAGGCGCGCATCGAATACAATTCGCTGCACGATTCGCTGCCCGGGCTGCCCAACCGCCGCTACCTGGACGAGATGCTGGCCGAGCACGCGGCCGCGTTCGATACCGGCGAGCGGGCGGCGCTGCTGCATATCGACCTCGACCGCTTCAAGCAGATCAACGACACGCTGGGGCATGCCGCCGGCGACGCCATGCTGGTCCATGTCGCCAAGATCCTCGAGAACGTCGTCGACTCCCGCGATTTCGTCGCGCGGGTCGGCGGCGACGAATTCGTGATCGTGGTTCGCCGCGCGCCGGCCTTCGTCGACGAACTCAACGACACCTACCTCGCACATCTCGCCGAGACGATCATCGAGAGCATGCGCGAGCCGGTCCACTTCCAGGGACATGAATGCCGGTTCGGCGTGTCCGTCGGCATCGCCCGCGACACCGATTCCGTCGCCGATTCGCGCCGGCTGCTCATCCATGCCGACATGGCGCTCTACAGGGCGAAGAATCGCGGACGCAACCGATACCAGTTCTTCAACGACGCCATGCAGGCGGAGATCGTCACCACCAAGCGCATCGCGGACGAGCTGCTGTCTGCACTGGAGCTCAATCAATTCGTTGCCTACTATCAGCCGCAGTTCTCGGCCGATGCGCACGACATCGTCGGCGTGGAGGCGCTGGCGCGGTGGGAACACCCGACGTGGGGCCTGCTGCCACCGAGCGCCTTCATGAAGGTCGCGGAAGAACTGAACGTGGTGGCTCAGATCGACCGGATCGTGCTCGAGCAGACCATTCGCGACCTTGCCGCGTGGCAGCTCGGCGGCCTGCCCATTCCGAAGGCAGCGGTCAACGTTTCGGCGCGCCGCCTGCAGGACGAGGAACTGGTGGCGACGTTGAGCCAACTCGACATCCGCCCCGGCACGCTTGCCTTCGAACTCGTCGAATCGATCTTCCTCGACGAGCACGACGACCTGATCAGCTGGAACGTGGACCGAACCAAGGAGCTCGGCATCGATATCGAGATCGACGATTTCGGGACCGGCTACGCCTCGATCGTCAGCCTCCTGAAGCTCAAGCCCGCCCGTCTCAAGATCGACCAGCAGCTGGTCTCGCCGATCGTGCGGTCGGCCGCCCAGCGCCAGCTCGTCGGATCGATCATCGACATCGGAAAGTCGCTGGGCATCGAAGTGCTGGCAGAAGGTGTCGAGACCATGGAGCACGCGGCAATCCTTCGCCAGCTCGGCTGCGACGCACTGCAGGGGTATGCTTTCGCACGGCCCATGAGCGCCGAACAGCTCAGGGATTTCGTCCTTGCCCGCCGCTGGCGCGCGGTGTCCTGAGCGGGGATGCCTGCCGCCGCCAGTATCGCGGCCAGCCGAAACGCGCTATAGAGCCGGCCATCATCGCAGCCCGTTCTCGATTGTCGATCGCGCCGGAATGGCCAGGATTCCCCTCAAGTTGAACGAGATCATCGATGGCACGGCGCTGCGCGCAGAACTGTCCGCGCTGACGGCCAGCCAGGACGGCGACGGCAGCTCGCCCGAGGTTCGCCGCGCGCTGATCGCGGTTCTCAAGGAAAAGATGGCCGCTGGCCGTGCCCATGCGGCCCAGATGCTCGCCGAGGACGGCGGCGGTACGGTGTGCGCTGCAAGACTGTCGCACCTGACGGACGAGATCATCGGAGCGCTCTACGACTTCGCCACCACGCGCGTTTATCGCGCCGGCAACCCCACCCGCGGACAGCGCATGGCGGTCGTCGCGGTCGGCGGCTATGGCCGCGGCACGCTCGCGCCGGGCTCGGACATCGATCTCCTGTTCGTGCTTCCGCACAAGCAGACGCCGTGGAGCGAGCAGGTCGCCGAGTACATGCTCTACGTTCTTTGGGACCTCGGTCTCAAAGTCGGCCACGCGACCCGGAATATCGAGGAGTGTATCCGTCAGTCCCGCGCCGACATGACAGTCCGCACTTCAATCCTCGAGGCCCGTTTCATCTGGGGCGACCGCGCGCTCGCCGACGAACTGCTCGTCCGCTTCGACCGCGAGATCGTGCGCCACACGGGCCCCGAATACGTCCAGGCCAAGCTCGCCGAGCGCGACGAGCGCCATGCCAAGGCCGGCGAGAGTCGCTACCTGGTGGAGCCCAACGTCAAGGACGGCAAGGGCGGCCTGCGTGACCTGCATACGCTGTTCTGGATCGGCAAGTACTTCTATCGCGTCCGAACTGGCGAAGAGCTGGTCGACAAGGGTGTCTTCACCCGCGAGGAATACCAGCAGTTCAGGAAGGCCGAGGACTTCCTGTGGGCTGTGCGCTGCCACATGCACTTCCTCACCGGGCGCGCGGAGGAGCGGCTGCATTTCGACATCCAGCCCGACATCGCCAGCCGGCTCGGCTACACCAGCCGACCGGGAATGTCGGCGGTCGAGCGCTTCATGAAGGACTATTTCCTGCACGCCAAGAGGGTCGGGGATCTCACCCGCATCTTCTGCGCCAAGCTGGAGGACGAGCAGGCCAAGCAGGTACCGGGCTTCAATCGGCTGTTCAACACCTTCTCGCGGCGGCGCCGCAAGCTGCCCGGCACCAGCGATTTCCTCATCGACAACAGCCGTATAACCGTCACCGACGACCAGGTGTTTGCGCGCGACCCCGTCAACCTGCTGCGCCTGTTCTGGTTTGCCGACAGGCACGGGCTGGAATACCACCCCGACGCCATGCAGCTGCTTACCCGGTCGCTGAACCTGGTCGACCGCCAACTGCGCCGCAACCCGGAAGCGAACCGGCTCTTCCTCGACGTGCTGACTTCGGAGCGCGACCCCGAGCTCAACATGCGGCGCATGAACGAGGCCGGGCTGCTCGGCAAGCTCATCCCCGAGTTCGACAAGATCGTGGCGATGATGCAGTTCAACATGTATCACCACTACACGGTGGACGAGCATCTGATCCGCTGCATCGGCGTGCTGGCGGAGCTCGAGCACGGCGACAGCGCGGAGATACACCCGCTGTCCCACTCGCTGATTCCCAGCCTGAAAAAGCGGCGCGAGGCGCTCTACGTCGCGCTTCTTCTGCACGACATCGCGAAAGGCCGGCCGGAAGACCATTCGATCGCGGGCGCGCGCATCGCCCGGCGGCTGGCACCACACATGGGCTTCGGCGAGGAGGACGCCGAACTCATCGGCTGGCTCGTCGAGCACCACCTCCTGATGTCGATGACGGCCCAGACACGCGACCTCAACGATCGCAAGACCATTGAGGACTTCGCCAATGTCGTGCAGTCGGTCGAGAGACTGAAGCTGCTCCTCATTCTGACGGTCTGTGACATACGCGGCGTCGGCCCGGGCGTGTGGAACGGCTGGAAAGGCCAGCTCCTGCGCAACCTCTACTTCGAAACCGAACTCGTATTGACCGGCGGCTTCTCCGAAGTGTCGCGCGGCCAGCGTGCGCTTGAGGCGCGGGAGCGGCTTGCCGGGGCGCTGGCAGACTGGCCGGAGCGCGAGCGCAAGCGCTACCTCAAGCTGCATTACGAGCCGTATCTGCTGACCGTCGACGTCGATGACCAGCGGCGGCATGCCGACTTCATCCGCCAGGCCGACCAGGCAGGCAAGCAGCTCGCCACCATGATCCGGCCCCGCGAATTCGAAGCGGTGACCGAGATTACGGTGCTGGCTCCCGACCATCCGCGCCTGCTGTCGATCATCGCCGGCGCCTGCGCAGCTTCCGGAGGCAACATCGTCGACGCGCAGATCTTCACAACCTCGGACGGCCGCGCGCTCGACACGATCCTGATCAGTCGCGAATTCGCGCGCGACGAGGACGAGCAGCGCCGCGCCGAGCGCGTCGGCAGGCTCATCGAGGACGTGCTGTCAGGCAAGAGCTGGCTTCCGCAGATCATCCAGCAGCGGACCAAGCCGAAGCGCGGCGCCAGGACATTCCGCATCGAGCCGCGCGCCGAAATCCGCAACACGCTCTCCAACCGCTTCTCGGTGATCGAGATCGAGGGCCTGGACCGGCCGGGCCTGCTGTCGGAGGTGACCGGCGCGATTTCGGATCTTTCCCTCGACATCGCCTCGGCGCACATCACCACCTTCGGCGAAAAGGTGATCGACACCTTCTACGTGACGGATCTGACCGGTCACAAGGTCGAGAACCCGACGCGCATGGCGGCCATCCGGGAGCGACTGATCGCGACGCTGGAGGGCGCCCCCCTCGCCGCGCCGCGCACGGCGAAAGCGCAAGCGACGGCGGCCGAGTGACGGACATGCCGGCCGAAGAGAACCGACAAGCGGCGCAGCGATCCGGCGGCCTCGTCCGCAAATTCGTGACCGTCGGCGGTGCGACGCTTTCGAGCCGCCTGGTCGGCTTCATCCGCGAAACGATGATGGCCGCCGCACTCGGCGCGGGGCCGATCGCGGACGCGTTCTATGCCGCCTTCCGTTTCCCCAATCTCTTCCGCCGGCTATTCGCCGAAGGCGCCTTCAACGCAGCATTCATTCCTCTCTTCGCGCGCGAGATCGAGGGCGGCGGGATCGACGCGGCCCGCAAGTTCTCCGAAGAAGTGTTCGGCGTCCTGTTCACGATCCTGCTCGGCCTGACCGTGCTGATGGAACTGGCCATGCCGCTGCTGGTGCGCACCGTCATCGCGCCCGGCTTCGACGATCCCGACAAGTTCTCGATTACCGTCGCCATGTCGGCGATCATGTTTCCCTATCTGATGTGCATGTCGCTGACGGCGATGATGAGCGGCATCCTGAATTCGCTGCACAAATACTTCGCGGCCGCGATCGCACCGGTGCTGCTCAATCTCGTGATGGTCGGCGTACTCGCCTGGGCCATTTTTTCCGGGCGCGACGGCCTCGCCACCGGTCACGCGCTGTCATGGGGCGTGCTTGCTGCAGGCCTGCTGCAGCTACTGCTGGTTACGGTCGCCGTGCGCAAAGCCGGCATCGTGATCGGCTTCCGCCGCCCGCGGCTGACGCCCGCCGTGAAGCGGCTGCTGTGGCTGGCCCTCCCGGCAGCCGTGACCGGCGGCATCACCCAGATCAACCTCGTCATCGGCCAGATGATCGCCTCGACCAAGGATGGGGCGATCGCCATCCTGCAATATGCCGACCGCGTCTATCAGCTGCCGCTCGGCGTCGTCGGCATTGCCGTCGGCGTGGTGCTCCTTCCCGAACTCGCCCGCGCGCTCAAGGCGGGGCATGCCAGGGATGCCGCAAATCTGCAGAACCGCTCGGTCGAGTTCGCGCTGTTCCTGACCCTGCCTGCCGCCGCCGCGCTGCTGGTGATGGCGGAGCCGATCGTGCGCGTGCTCTACGAGCGCGGCGCCTTCTCGGTCGACACCACGCAGTCGGTTTCCGCCGCCCTTGCCGTGTTCGGCCTCGGCCTTCCGGCCTTCGTCATGATCAAGGCCTTCACGCCGGGCTTCTTCGCGCGCGAGGACACGCGCACGCCGATGATCTTCGCCGGCATCTCGGTGACGGTGAACGTGGCGCTCGCCCTCACGCTGTTCCCGCTGATCGCCGAGGCCGGCATCGCGGCGGCGGAGGCAGCGGCCGGCTGGGTCAACGCCACATTGCTGCTGACGACTCTCATCCGCCGCGGCCATTGGCGCCTCGATCGCTCGCTGCTGACACGCATCCCCCGGCTGGTGCTGGCAGCGGCCATCATGGCCGCGTTCGTCTGGTTTGCAGCCGGCTGGCTGGCGCCCTGGCTCGCCCACGACAGCCCGTTGCCGATGCAGGCGGCCGCGCTGGCCGCCTTGATCCTCGGCGCAATGGTCATCTACTTCACCGTCGCCTTCGGCACCGGTGGCGCCGATCTTGACATGATCCGCCGCAATCTGCGGCGGGATGGAAGCCGCTAGGTATCAGGTCGCGCGCGGCACGGGCA
>Ga0182792_1001787_pt1 | contig 16470 bp, 14 predicted proteins | sample Passage237B_FD_130497 | JGI IMG/M metagenome (GOLD analysis project Ga0182792, IMG submission 130497) | Cellulose adapted compost microbial communities from Newby Island Compost Facility, Milpitas, CA, USA - Passage2 37B (version 2) (version 2) ...
CCCACCGGGGGCGGCGCCGGGCGCGGGGGTCGGCCGCCCCCCCCAGGGGGGGCCCCCGCCCGTGGGGGGGCCCGCCGCCCCCCCCCCCCCCCGGGGGCCCCCCCCCCCCCCCCCGCCACAAGATCTCGCTCGCGGACGGCCACGAGGTGGGCGTGTCGGTCTGCGGCCGGGGCGTGCCCATCGTGCTCGTCCACGGCTACACCGCCGAGGGGATGCTCTACGCGCAGACCCTCAACCGCATCGTGTCGCGCGGGTTCAAGGTCGTCGCCATCGACACCGCCGGCCACGGCTCCACCCAGGGCCTGCCCGCCGGCGGGGCCGACTTCGAGTCCTACACCCGGCTCCTGCGCCGCACCGTGGACGAGCTGGGCATCAAGAAGGCGATCTTCGCCGGCCACTCGATGGGCGGCCGCCTGGTGACCGAGCTGGCGGCCCGCAACCCCGACCGGGTCCTCACCGTGATCCTGCTCGACGCCATCGTCGGCGAGCCGTGGGACCGCATCGTGGCCGTCTCCCGGTTCAACCCGCTGCTGCTGGCCGGCGTCGGCGGCATCCTGCTGGCCGACTCGCTGAGCACCGTGCCGCTCGTCCGCGACCCCCGCCAGGCGGCCAAGTTCGCCAGCCTCGCCCGGCCGATGGTCCGCAACCACCTCCGCAACCCGCTCCGCATCGCCGGGCCCGGCATCTCCATCCTGCGCTCCCGGTCGTCGCGCTGGATGCTCGAAGCCATCCGGGCCGCCCGCATCCCCCTCGTGGCCATCCACGGCGACCGCGACATCGTCGTGCCGCTCGCCACCGCCCGCAGCGCCGCCCGCCTCGCCGGCGGGATGCTCGTGACCGTCGAGGGCGGCCGCCACTCCTGGCTCCTCAAGGACCCCGAGACCCTGCCGTCCATCCTCAAGGAGCTGTTCGAGTCGCCCCAGGGCCAGCGGGGCCGGGCCCGGGACTTCGCCGCCCTCGGCCTCGACCCCGACGCGTCGCTCGACGCCGTCGAGGCCGCCTTCTACGACGACGACGCCCCCATCCTCGACCTCACGCCCCCCATCGACCTCGACGGGTCCGAACCGCAGCGGCGCACCCCCCGCTACCGCTGGCGCGTCGAGATCCCGACCTGAGGGCGCGTGCCGCGGTGGGTTCGGGCGACTTCGTGCCGAACGGGGGTTCGGCGCTAAGCTGACCGCTCGTGTCCTGACACCAGGACGCATCCGCTCCGGGCCAGGCGGCCCCGCAGGTCCCTGCGGCGCGGCGGGCCACGGAGCCGGGTACGACACCCAAGCAAGGAAACCATGTCTGAGATCATCGATCGCCAGAAGTCCGGCGTCATCGAGGAGCACCGGCTCCACGAGAGCGACACCGGCTCGCCCGAGGTGCAGATCGCGCTGCTCACCAAGCGCATCGACCACCTGAACGAGCACCTCAAGAAGCACAAGAAGGACCACCACAGCCGGCGCGGCCTGCTGATGCTGGTGGGCCGTCGGCGCAACCTGCTCGACTACGTCAAGAAGAACGACGTCGAGCGCTACCGCGAGATCATCGCCACGCACGGCCTGCGCCGCTAGCACCGAATCCGCCACGGGCGGCCCCGCTGGGGGCCGCTCGTGGGGGTTTTCGAGACCACCTCACCCAACCAAGCAAACCGATGGGCGCACCCGCCTCCGGTCAGTTGTCAGTCGAAGATCGCCCGACCGCAGGGGTCGGGAGGTGGTTCGACTGGGAGCTGGCCACCAGGGAGCGCCTCGACAGGAGCACCACGCTCCGAGGAGACATCCATGGCTGAAGCCATCACCGTGTCGGGCCCCGTCTCGGGCACCGACAAGACCATCACCTTCTCCACCGGGGTCCTCGCCCCGCAGTCCCAGGGCGCCGTCGTCGCCGGGATCGGCGACACCCAGGTGCTCGCCACCGCCAACGGCGCGAAGGAGGCCCGGGAGGGCGTCGACTTCTTCCCGCTCACCATCGACGTCGAGGAGAAGGCGTACGCCGCCGGCAAGATCCCCGGCAGCTTCTTCCGCAAGGAGGGCCGCCCCTCCGACAACGCCGTGCTCACCTGCCGGCTCATCGACCGCCCGCTGCGCCCGAGCTTCGCGCCCGGCTACCGCAACGAGACCCAGGTCGTCATCACCGTCCTCGGCGCCGACCAGGACAACCCCTACGACGTCGTCGCGATCAACGCCGCCTCCGCGGCCCTCATGCTGACCGGCCTGCCCTTCGAGGGCCCGATCGGCGGCATCCGCATCGCCTACTCGCAGGACGGCACCTGGATCCCGCACCCGACCTTCGAGGAGACCGACGCGTCGACCTTCCAGCTCGTGGTCGCCGGCCGCGAGGTGGACGGCGAGATCGCCATCATGATGGTCGAGGCCTCCGGCACCGAGAAGGCGTGGAGCTACTACGAGGACGGCGCCCCCAAGGTCACCGAGTCGGTCATCGCCGGCGGCCTCGACGCCGCCAAGACCTGGATCGGCGAGTCCATCGCCCTCCAGCGCGAGCTGGTGGCCAAGGCCGGCCGCCGCGACCCCATCGCCTGGGAGTCCCAGCTCGACTACTCCGACGAGATCGCCGCCGCGGTCGCCGAGCTGGCCGAGGCCCGCCTCGCCGAGGCGAACACCATCGCCGACAAGACCGAGCGCAACGCCGCCAACGACGCCGTCAAGGCCGAGGTGGTCCCCCAGCTCGCCGGCGAGGGCGCCCGCTTCGAGGGCCAGGAGCGCGCCGTCAAGGCCGCCTTCAAGGACCTCACCAAGACGGTCATCCGCCGCCGGGTCGTCACCGAGGGCATCCGCATGGACGGCCGCGGCGTCACCGACCTCCGCCCCGTCTCCGCCCAGGTGGGCCTCATCCCCACCGCCCACGGCACCGGCCTCTTCCAGCGGGGCGAGACGCAGGTCCTCAACGTCCTCACCCTCGGCCTGCCGAAGATGGACCAGCTCCTCGACACCGTCGACCCGGTGACGAAGAAGCGCTACATGCACCACTACAACATGCCGCCCTACGCCAACGGCGAGACGGGCCGCATGGGCGGCACCAAGCGCCGCGAGGTCGGCCACGGCATGCTCGCCGAGCGGGCCCTGCTGCCGCTGGTGCCGAACCTGGAGGAGTGGCCCTACGCCCTCCGCCTCGTCTCGGAGGTCCTGAGCTCCAACGGCTCCACCTCCATGGCCTCGGTCTGCGCCTCGTCGCTGTCGCTCATGGACGGCGGCGTGCCGATCAAGGCGCCGGTGGCCGGCATCGCCATGGGCCTCATCGCCGAGGACGGCAACTACACCACCCTGACCGACATCCTCGGCTCCGAGGACGCCTTCGGCGACATGGACTTCAAGGTGGCCGGCACCGCCGAGTTCATCACCGCCCTCCAGCTCGACACCAAGATCGAGGGCCTGCCCTCGGAGGTGCTCGCCGCCGCGCTCGACCAGGCCCGCGTCGCCCGCCTGGAGATCCTCGACGTGATGAACGCCGCCATCGCCGCCCCGCGCGAGACCGTCGGCGCCTCCGCCCCGAAGATCATCAGCTTCGAGATCCCGATCGACAAGATCGGTGAGGTCATCGGCCCGAAGGGCAAGGTCATCAACGCCATCCAGGCCGAGACCGGCGCCGACATCTCCGTGGACGACGACGGCATGGTCGGCACCGTCTCGGTCGGCTCGGTCGACATGGGCGCGGTGCAGGAGGCCGAGCGCCAGATCCGCCTCATCCTCAACCCGCCCACCGCCGAGGTCGGCGCCACCTACGAGGGCCGGGTGGTGAACATCACCAAGTTCGGTGCGTTCGTCAACATCCTCCCGGGCCGCGACGGCCTCGTCCACATCTCCAAGATGGGCGGCGGCAAGCGCATCGACAAGGTCGAGGACGTGTTGGAGCTGGGCCAGGCCGTCCAGGTCGTGGTCGACGACGTCGACCCCAACGGCAAGGTCAGCCTCAGCCCGGTCGCCCCGCTCGTGCCCGGCGAGGGCGCCGGTGGCGGCGGTGACGCCGGTGCCGACGGCGACGGCCCGGCCCGCGAGACCGTGTCCTTCGAGGACAGCTTCGACGCCGAGATCCGCGAGGAGTTCGGTGACCTCGGCCCCGGTTCGGACCGCCCCGGCGGCGCCGATCGTGGCGACCGCGGCGACCGTGGTGGCGACCGCAGCGGCGGTGGCCGTCGTGGCGGTGGCCGGCGCGGCGGCGGGCGTCGCTGAACCTCCCCACCTCCCCACCGCCGCGGGCACCGGGTCACCCGGTGCCCGCGGCGGCCGTTTTCGACCGGGCGCGGACCACGAGGGTGATGTGCGCATGACGATCCGACGGAGCGACCTCCCCAACGGCCTCACCGTCGTCACCGAGGCGATGGCCGGTGCCCGCTCGGCGAGCTTCGGCTGCTGGGTGCGCGTCGGCGGGCGAGACGAGCCGGCCGAGGTGCTGGGCGCCTCCCACTTCCTGGAGCACCTGCTGTTCAAGGGCACCGGGCACCGCTCCGGCCGGGAGATCTCCGAGGCCGTCGAGGCGGTCGGCGGGGAGATGAACGCCCACACCGGCCTGGAGCACACCGCGTTCTACGCCCGGGTGCCGGCGTCGGCCGCGGCCGTGGGCCTCGACCTCCTGGTCGACGTGCTGACCGACCCGGCGTTCGCGCCCGACGACGTCGAGTCCGAGCGCCAGGTCATCCTGGAGGAGCTGCACCAGGCCGAGGACGAGGGCGAGGACCGGGTCCACACGCTCGCCCAGCAGGCGATCTTCGGCGACCACCCGCTCGGGCGGGAGGTGCTCGGCTCGCTGGAGACGATCGACGGCATGGGCCACGGGGTCATCCGGGGCTTCTTCGACGACCACTACCACCCGGCCGACCTGTTCCTCGTGGCCGCCGGCGACGTGGACCACGACGCGGTGGTCGAGGCCGGGGCGCGCTTCACCCGCCCGGCCGGGCCGGCCCTCGACCGGCGCCCGCCCGACCCCCGGCGGCCGGCGACGCCCGTCTCGCTCCTGCGCCGCCCCCTGGAACAGGCCCACCTGGCCGTCGCCTGGCCGGCGCTGCGGGCCGACGACCCCGACCGCTACGCGCAGGCCGTCCTGAACCAGATCTTCGGCGGCGGCCTCGCCTCCCGGCTGTTCCAGCAGATCCGCGAGGACCGTGGCCTCGCCTACAGCGTCTACTCGTCCACGTCCGCCTACGTCGACGCCGGCACCCTCGTGGCCTACGCCGGCACCAGCGCCGAGCGGGTGGCCGAGGTGCGGCGCATCGTCACCGACGTCGCCGCCGAGCTGGCCGCGGACGGGGTGACCGAGCGGGAGTGGGCCGTCGCCCGCGGCTACCTGGAGGGCGCGTCGCTCCTCGGCCTGGAGGACGCCGGCGGCGTCATGGCCCGCCTCGGCAACCACCTGTGCGCCCGCGGCGAGGTCATCGGGGTGGAGGACCAGCTCGCCCGGCTGCGCGCCGTGACCCCCGACGACGTGCTGCGCGTCGCCGCCCGGGTGCTCGGCGCCCCACCGGCGGTCTGCGGCGTGGGCCCGCTCACCGAGGCCGACCTGATCGGCTGACCGACCGGCCGACCGACCGACCTCAGTAGACCCGGTGGTCGTTCACCGCGTTCGGGTCGGCGTTGCCGGTGCCGACGACGGTGACGGTGCCGGTGGGGGCGTCGGCCGACTCCAGGACGAGCTGGAGCGGGGTGACCGCCTGGCCGGGCTCGTAGGCGTAGCGGCAGGTCACGGGCCCGCTGCCGTCGAAGAAGTAGGGGTTGCCCAGCTCGTCGCCGTCCTCGATGGGGCCGCAGTCCCAGCCGGTACTGGGTCGACGGCCAGCGGCCCGCTGCCGAGGACCGGCGCCACCGTCGGCCTCGGGGCCCTCGCCGCGGGCCTGGCGCTCGTCGCGGTCGGCGGTGCCCTCCTGCTGGCCGACCGGCGGCGGGCGGCCACCCGCTGAGCCGACGGCCCGGCGGGGCCCAGCCCCCCACACCTCGGCGGTGGGGTCGGACGATCCGTCCGGCCCCACCGCCGCGCCCGGGCCGCTACCGGTGGTGCGCGTCGACCGGCACGTCGAAGTCCGCCCGGGTGGGCGCCACGTCGCTGCGACCGCTGCGGTGCGGGCGCACCGCGAGCACCTGGTGGATCGAGGTGCGGTTCTGCTCGAACGCGATCGCGGAGCCGGCCAGGTAGAGCCGCCACACCCGGGCCCGGCCGGGGCCCACCAGCCGCTGCACCCGGTCCCAGTCGGCCTCCAGGTTGGCGACCCACGCCCGCAGCGTCAGGGCGTAGTGCTCCCGCAGCGACTGCACGTCGCGCACCTCCAGGCCGATCGACGCCATGGCGCTGATGACGGTGCCCACCTCCAGCAGCGCGCCGTCGGGGAACACGTAGCGGCCGATGAAGGAGCGGGGGCTGATGCGGCCGTTCACCGACGGGTCGGGCCGGGAGATGGCGTGGTTGAGCACCCGGCCGCCCGGCCGGACCAGCGCGTGGAGGTCCTGGAGGTACTCGGTCATCCGCTCCCGCCCCACGTGCTCGAACATGCCGATGGAGCTGATGGCGTCGAACGGGCCGTCCGCCACGTCGCGGTAGTCCTGCACCCGCACCTCCACCCGGTCCGCGAGGCCGGCCTCGCGGACCCGCTCGACGGCCAGGGCCGCCTGCTCCTCCGAGATCGTCACCGCGACCACCTCGGCGCCGTGCTCCACCGCGGCGTGCATCGCCATCGTGCCCCAGCCGCAGCCGACGTCGAGCAGGCGCATCCCCGGCCGGAGCCCGAGCTTGCGGCTCACCAGCTCGCACTTGGCCCACTGGGCCCGCTCCAGCGTGACGTCGGGGCCGTTCCAGTAGGCGCACGAGTAGACCATGCTCGGGCCGAGGAGCAGCCGGTAGAAGTCGTTGCCGACGTCGTAGTGGTGGCTGATCGCCGCCGCGTCCCGGCGGCGGCTGTGCAGGAACCCGGTCAGGCGGGCCTCCTCCGGCGGCAGCGGCGGGCGCTTCCCGAGCAGGCCGAGGCGTCGGGCGGTGCGGGCGAGGCCGACCCAGTCGCGGGCGTCGAGGCCCACCGACACGTCCTCGTCCCGCTCGGCCAGCCGGTCCCGCAGCGCGAACAGGTCGAACACGTCGCCGTCGAGGTCGAGCGCCCCGGAGATGTGGGCCCGGGCGAGGCCCAGCTCGCCCGGTGCCCACAGCAGGTGCTGGAGCGCCGTGGGGCTGTGGACGACCACCGACAGGGGCGCGTCGTCGGGGCCGACCGACGAGCCGTCCCAGGCTCGCAGGCGGATCGGCAGGTCGGGTCCGAGGTAGCCGCGCAGCAGGGGTTCGAGCTGCTCGGCGACCGGGGCACCACGTCGGGTCTGGGGGGTCATGGGTCACCTCCGCGTCGCGTCCGATCACCTTCGCGCCGATCGTCGCTCCCGTCACGCGCGGCCGGGTCGCGGGGCGGTCGCAGTAGGGTTCGACACCCCGCCGTCGACGAGAACGAGGTGATCCCCGTGGGGTTCATGGACAAGGTGAAGGCCCAGGCCGGTCAGGTCGCGAAGCAGGGCCAGGAGAAGCTCGGCGAGGTCCAGGCCAAGCGCCACGGCGACGCCCTGCTGAAGGACCTGGGCGCCTGGCACCACGCGGTGGCCACCGGCCGCGACAACGGCCACGGCCCCGCCCAGATCGCCCGCATCACCGCCGAGCTCCAGGCCCACGAGGCCGAGCACGGCCCCCTGGAGGTCGGTGCGCCGCCGGTGCAGCCCGACGCCCCGGCCCCGCCCGAGCCGCCGGCCCCACCGGCCGGTGAGGCCCCGGTCCCGCCGGCCCCGCCGGTCCCGCCCGAGCCGCCGGCCCCGCCGCTGAGCGAGCCGCCCGCCCCGCCGGCACCGGGCGGTCCGGCGTGACCCGAACCGTCGGCGTCTTCGGCGCCGCCGGCAAGATGGGCTCGACCGTCTGCCGGGCCGTCGAGGCCGATGCGGAGCTCCGCCTCGTCGCCGGGGTCGACCCCGGCCTCGGCGACGCGCCCCTCGGCCCCGGCGTGGCGGTCGCCGCCCGCCCCGAGGACCTGGCCGAGCCGCCCGAGGTGATGGTGGACTTCACCCACCTCGACGCGGCGCGGGCCAACCTCGCCTGGTGCGCGGCCAACGGCGTGCACGCGGTGGTGGGCACCACCGGCTTCACCGACGAGGACCTGGCCCGGTTCCGGGCCACCTTCACCACGAGCAACTGCCTCATCGCCCCCAACTTCGCGATCGGCGCCATCCTCATGATGCGCTTCGCCGAGCTGGCCGCCCCGTGGTTCGACACCGCCGAGGTCATCGAGTACCACCACGACAACAAGCTCGACTCGCCCTCGGGCACCGCGATGCGGACCGTCGAGCGGATGGCCGCGGCCAGCGACGCCTGGGCCCCGGACCCCACCGCCACCCACACCGTCGCCGGCGCCCGGGGCGGCGAGGGCCCCGCCGGCATCCGGGTGCACGCCGTGCGGATGCGGGGCATGGTCGCCCACCAGGAGGTGCTGCTCGGCACCACCGGCCAGACGCTCACCATCCGCCACGACTCCTACGACCGAGACAGCTTCATGCCCGGCGTCGTCCTCGCCGCCAAGCGGATCGCAGACCACCCCGGCGTGACCATCGGCCTCGACCCCCTCCTCGGCCTGTAGCGCCCGGCGCCGGTCACTCGGTGTCGCGCTCCAGCTGGGACAGGTCGTCGAGGCCGGAGCGGCCCGAGCGGTGCTGGATCACCAGGCCGACGAGCAGCACGAGGATGGAGCCGGCGGCCACGAGCGGCCGGTGGTCGGCCACGAACTGCACGATCCGGTCGATCGGGTCGGCGAACAGCGAGCCGAAGGCCCGGAACAACCAGAGGCGCACCACGGTGCCGGCCGCGGCGAGGGCCAGGAACACCAGGAGCGGCATGCCGGTGGAGCCGGCCAGCAGGCACACCGGGTTGCCGGAGGTCACGAGCACCACGAACGGGCCGAGGCGGTCGAAGCGGGCCTGGAGCCAGCGGATAAGCGTGGCGGAGCGCTCCGAGCGGCGCGCCGCCCACGCCACCGCCCGCTCCCCGTACCAGGCGCCGAGCAGCCACATGAGCGGCTTGGAGATCATGAGCCGCACGAGCGCCACCGGGTAGTAGCTCCACCAGTCGAGCGAGTTGGTGGTGAGCACCAGGTACTTCGGGGTGGGGTTGAGGACGATCAGCGTGAGCGGGTGCCGGTCGACCAGCGTGGCGAACAGCGCGGTGCCGATCCAGCCGATCACCAGGAAGGCGCCGAGCAGCACGAACACCGCGTTGCGCTGCCAGGCGGGCGGGGTCGGGAGGTGGCCGGTGAGGCCGTCGCGGCCCGGCTCGGTCATGGGCGATCGGCGTCGGCGGGGGGCTCGTGGGCGGTGATGTTGTCGTCCATCGCGGCCAGGTCGAGGACTGCGTCGCGGCCCGCCCGGCGCTCGGACACGATGCTGACGAGCACGACCGCGATCGACAGGGCCAGGAGCGGCCAGCGGTAGTCGGCGATGAAGTCCTTCACCGACCCGAGCGGGCCGTCGAACCACTCGCTGAACACCCGGATGAGCCAGAGCCGCACCGCGGTGCCGACCACGTTCGCGGCCAGGAAGGCGCCCCAACCCATGCCCGACGCGCCCGCGAACAGGCACACGTAGTTGTTCGGCGCGAACGCCACCACCGGCAGCCGGGCCTTGTGGAACCAGGTCTCGAGCTGGCGGAGCATCTCCCCGTAGGTGGGGGCCTTGCGCTCCATCCACCGGATCGCGCCGTCGCCGTACCAGCGGCCGAGCAGGAAGAAGAACGGGTCGGGGCCGAGCAGCCGCAGGAAGCCCACCAGGTAGAACGACCAGGCCGACACCTCGGCGGAGGCGAGCGCCAGGTTGCGGTTCTGGGCGTTCAGGCCCATGAACAGCAGCGGGTGGTCGGTCACCAGCACCGACAGGAACGCGTTCGCCAGGTTCGACGCGATCACGAAGCAGATGAGGACGCCGACGACCACGTTGCGCGCCAGCTTGCTCGGCGGCCCCGACGGCGTCGGGCGGCCGGGGTGGCCGCCGGCCTCGGGGACGGCCGCCGGGGGCTCGGGCTCGGCCGGCTCCTGCGGCGCGGGGAGGTCGGGCTCGGAGGTCAAGCGCGCCAGTCTGCCAGAGCCCGCGGCGCCCGGATCGCAGCCCCGCCGGTGGGACGTGACGGAGGGCACCGATCGGGGCGGGTAGCCTCCGGGGACGCCGGGCGGCCGCCCGGTGGTCGCGCCGCACCACCGCACAAGGGGATACTCGCCATGCAGGGCCTGATGCAGGACTACCCGCTCACCTTGACCCACCTGTTCAACCGGGCCGAGCGCCTGTTCCCGAACAAGGGGATCGTGACCGCGCTGCCCACCGGCAGGCAACGGGTCAGCTACGGCGAGTGGGCGGAGCGGACCCGCCGCCTCGGCGACGTGTTCGACACGCTCGGCATCTCCGAGGACGGTCGCGTCGCCACCTTCTGCTGGAACACCTCCCGGCACCTGGAGCTGTACTTCGCGGCGCCGTGCTCGGGCCGCGTCGCCCACACCCTCAACCTGCGGCTGTTCCCCGACCAGCTCACCTACATCGTCAACCACGCCGAGGACGAGGTCATCTTCGTCGACAAGACCGTGGCCGGGCTCCTGTGGCCGCTGCTCGACACCTTCGAGACGGTGCGCCACCTCGTGGTGATCGACGACGGCGGCCCCTTCGACCCCTCCGCCGGCGTGCCCGAGCGGATGCAGCTCCACGACTACGAGGAGCTGCTCGCGGCGGCGTCGCCGGTCGACTGGCCGGTCCTGGACGACGAGAACCGGGCCGCGTCGATGTGCTACACGAGCGGCACCACCGGCAACCCGAAGGGCGTCGTCTACAGCCACCGGTCCTCGGTGCTGCACGCCTTCGGCGCCATGTTCGCCGACGGCTTCGGCGGCCGCGAGCGCGACGTGCTCCTGCCCGTGGTGCCCATGTTCCACGCCAGCGCCTGGGGCATCACCCACGCCGCGGTGGGCTGCGGCGCGGACCTCATCATGCCCGGCCCCGACCTGTCGCCGGGTGCCATCGCGGACCTCATCGAGTCCGAGAAGGTCACCGTCGCCGCCGGCGTGCCCACCATCTGGATGGGGCTGCTGCCGGCGCTGGAGGGCCGCGACGTGTCGTCGCTGCGCCTCGTCGCCTGCGGCGGCTCGGCCGTGCCCGCCTCGCTCTCGGAGGGCTTCAAGGCGCTCACCGGCCTGCCGATCTACCAGGCGTGGGGCATGACCGAGACCAGCCCGGTCGCCACCGTCGGCACGCTGCCGTCCAGCCTCGACGGCGAGCCCGAGGACGTGCTCGTCTCCTACCGGGCCACCCAGGGCCTGCCGATCCTCGGCGTGGAGCTGCGCATCGCGGACCAGACCACGGGCGAGGAGCTGCCGTGGGACGGCACCGCGCAGGGCGAGCTGCAGGCCCGGGGCCCCTGGATCGCCCGCGAGTACTACGACGACGCCCGCTCGCCCGAGTCGTTCACCGCCGACGGCTGGCTGAAGACGGGCGACGTCGCCGTCATCGAGCCCAACGGCTGGGTGCGCCTCGTGGACCGCACGAAGGACGTCGTGAAGTCCGGCGGCGAGTGGATCAGCTCGGTGGAGCTGGAGAACGAGGTCATGGCCCACCCGAAGGTCGCGGAGGCCGCGGTCGTCGGCATGGCGCACCCGAAGTGGCAGGAGCGGCCGGTGGCCTTCGTGGTCGCCAAGGAGGGCGAGGAGCTGACCAAGGAGGAGATCCTCGACTTCCTCGACGGCCGCGTCGCCAAGTGGTGGCTGCCCGACGACGTGGTGTTCATCGACGAGGTCCCCAAGACCTCGGTCGGCAAGTTCTCCAAGAAGGACATCCGCGACCGCTTCAAGGACTACCGGATCCCCGGCACCGAGGGCTGACCTGCCGCACCGTCCCGTCCCGCCACGCCCGCCCCGCTGGTCCCGCCCCGGCGCCGATCAGGCGAGGGGCGGGACGGGGGCGGGTGCGGGCGGGCCGACGTAGCGGGCGCTCGGGCGGATGATGCGGTTGTCGGCCGCCTGCTCCAGCACGTTGGCGGTCCAGCCGATCACCCGGCTCACCGCGAACGTCGGGGTGAACAGCGCCGGGGCGAGGCCGGCGCCCTCCATCACGACGCCGGCGTAGAACTCGACGTTGGCGTACAGCTCCCGGCCCGGCTTCAGCTCGGCGAGGGTGGCGACCACCGCGTCCTCCACCCGCCGGGCGAACGCGGCCCGCTCCGGGGCGATCGCGCCCGCCACGTCGCGCAGGAAGGCCGAGCGGGGGTCGACGGTGCGGTAGACGGCGTGGCCGAAGCCCATGATGCGCTCGCCGGCGGTCACCCGGTGCCGGATCAGCGCCTCGGTGCGGTCCGGGTCGCCGATCTCGTCGAGCAGCGCGAGCGCCCGGCTCGGGGCGCCGCCGTGCAGCGGCCCGGAGAGCGCGCCCAGCGCGCCGACCACCGCGGCGCCCACGTCCGCACCGGTCGAGGTGATGACCCGCGCGGTGAACGTGGAGGCGTTGAAGCCGTGGTCGACGGTGAGGATCAGGTACTGCTCCAGCGCCCGGGCGACCACCGGATCGGGTTCCTCCCCGGTGAGCATCCACCGGTACCCGGCGACGTGGCCGAGGTCGTCACGGGGCTCGATCGGTGCCAGGCCGGCCGCGGCGCGGTGCAGGGCGGCGACGACGGTCGGGGTCACCGCGGCCAGGCGCAGGGCGTCACGGCGGCGCTCGGCCGGGCCGAGGTCGAGGGTGGGGGCGAAGCCCTCGGCGGCGGCCACCGCCGACAGCACCGTCCGCAGGCCGTCGAGCGGCCCGGTGCCGGGCGCGGTCGCGGCCACCTCGACCACCAGGTCGAGCAGCGCCGGCGACAGGTGCCGCAGCGGCGCAACCTCCGCGGCGAACGCGGCGCGCCCGGCCCCGTCGGGGAGCGTGCCGTCGACCAGGAGCGCCCACACGTCCTCCAGCGTCCGGGTGGCGGCCAGCTCTACCGCCGAGTGCTGGCGGTAGTGGTAGAAGCCCTCGTCGCCCCGGACGTCGCCGATGGCCGTGTCGGTGACCACGACCCCCTTCAGGCCCCGGGGCACCTCGGCGGGCTCGCCGGCGGGGTGGTGGGGGAGCGGTGCGGTGCGAGGGCGGGTGTCGGCGGTCATGGCGCCGACGTTGACAGCACCGGTGCTGTTGATCAACCTTGATCCGAGATCAACAGGTGAGAGGGAGCGTGCCGGATGGCGGAGACGAGGCGGCTGACCACCGCGGAGGCGGCCGAGCGCCTCGGCGTCAAGGCGGAGACGCTCTACGCCTACGCGAGCCGCGGGCTGGTCGAGCCCCGGCGCACGCCGGGCGGGGCGAGCACCTACGACGTGCGCGACGTGGAGCGCCTGGCCCGGGCCGGACGGCGCTCGCGCCGGCTCCCACCCCTCGTGTTCCCGTCGTCGCTGACCCTGATCGGCGGGGGCCGCGTGAGCTACCGCGGCGTCGACGCGGTCTCCGCCACCGCCGAGCACGGCTTCGAGGAGGTCGCGGAGTGGCTCTGGACGGGGGCCTGGCCCGAGCACACCCGCTGGCCGGTCGATCTGGAGGCGCTCGACCGGGTGGAGGCGGCCCAGCGGTCCCTGGCCGACGGCGTCCTGCCCCTCGACCGGCTCCAGGTCATCGCGGTGGTGGCGGGCGCCCGGGACCGCCGCGCCACCGCCGGCGTCGAGCCGGTGCCCTCGGCCGCCCGCCGCCTCATCCGCCTCCTCGTCCACGGCCTGCCCCGGGCCGACCACCGCTCGGCCCGCCGCGTCGAACCGGTGCGCGGCGTGGCCGAGGTGCTCTGGACCCGCCTGACCCGGCTGCCGCGCACCCCCGAGCGCGTCGCGGTGCTCGACGTGGCCCTCGGCCTGCTGGCCGACCACGAGCTGGCCAGCTCGACCCTCGCCGCCCGCCTCGCCGCGATGGTGCGAGCGGACGTGGCCGACGTCGTGGGCGCGGGGCTGAACGTCCTCGGCGGCAGCCGCCACGGCGGCGCGACGCTCGCGACGGAGTCGCTGCTGCGCGACGTGGCCCGCTCCGGCGTCGGCCCCGCCTTCGACCGGCACCGCTCCCGGGGCGCCGCGCCCGGCTTCGGCCACGCCCTCTACCCCGACGGCGACCCCCGGGCCGCGGCGCTGCTGGAGCGCCTGGCGGCCCTCGACCCGCCGGGGGATCGCCTGGCCGTGGTGACCGGCGCCCTCGACGCCGCCGACCGCCTCGACCTCCCGCCGCCCAACGTCGACCTGGGCCTCGCCGGGCTCGCGTTCTGCGCCGACATGACCCCCGGCGCCGCGGAGGCGATCTTCGCCATCGCCCGGGCCGCGGGGTGGATCGCCCACGCCATCGAGCAGTACGAGCAGCCCACCTTCATGCGGGCCCGGGTCGACTACGTCGGTCCGGAGCCGGGGTCCTAGGGTCGCCGGGATGACGCGCTACCGGTTCGCGCTGCGGCCCAAGTGGATCCTGTCGCACCTCTTCGTGCTGGCCCTCGTGGCGGCCATGATGACCGCCGGGTTCTGGCAGCTCTCGCGCCGCGACGAGAAGCGCAGCCGCAACGAGCAGATCACCCAGCGGGCCACGCTGGCGGTCACCCCGGTCGGCGACCTCCTCGACGGCCCCGACGCGGCCACCGACGGCCTGGAGTACCGGGTCGCCTCGGCGTCGGGTACCTACCTCCCCGAGCAGGTGATGATCCGCTCCCGCTCGCTCGGCGGCCAGCCCGGCTCTTGGGTGGTCACCCCGCTGCGCCTGGACGACGGCCGGGTGGTGCTCGTCAACCGGGGCTTCTTCTACAACAACGGCCAGCTCACCGAGGTGCCCGCCCGCTACGCCCCGCCGGCGGGCGAGGTCGAGGTCGTCGGCCTCCTGCGCGAGACCCAGACCCGCGGGAGCATCGGCGCGAAGGACGCGGACGAGGGGCACCTCACCAACCTCGCCCGCCTCGACGTCGAGCGCATCGCCCGCCAGGTCGACGGCCCGGTGCTGCCGATGTACCTCTCGCTGGAGGACCAGCGGCCGAGCCTCGGCCCCGACGACCCCACGCCGGTGCCCCGCGAGGACCTCGACGAGGGGCCCCACTTCGGCTACGCCGTGCAGTGGTTCATCTTCACCGCCATCGCGGTGATCGGCTACCCGCTCATCCTCCGCCGCCGGGCCAACGAGCTGGAGAAGGAGGCCCGTGCCCGAGCCGCCGCCTCAGCCGAGGGCGAGGACGAGGGCGAGCCCGCGGGCGAGGACGCTCAGCCCTCGCCCTGATCGGCGTCGTCGGGCCGAGGCTCCAGGCGCATCACGAGCACCGGGCACGGCGCGTGGTTGAGCACGTGCTGGCTCACCGAGCCGAGGAACACCCGCTGGAGCCAGCCGTGGCCGTGCGAGCCGACGACGATCACGTCCGCGCCCACCGCCGCGGCCACCCGGCAGATGACCGGGCCGGCGTCGCCGACCTCGATGAGCGGCCGGGCCCCGATGCCGAGCACGTCGTCGAGCGCCCGCAGCTCCGCGGCGGAGGCCGCCTTGTCCTCCTCCTCGATCTCGTCCTCCAGGCTGGGGTCGATCACGAGCGGGTGGGCGTCCATCGGGGTGACCGCGGCCGCCGGGGCGAACGCGTGGGGCACCACCGACAGCGCCACGAACTCGTGGTCGCGGCCCAGGAGCTCGACGCTCCGGATCATGGCGGAGGTGGCGAGGTCGGACCCGTCGGTGGCGAGCAGCACGGTGGACATGGGCGACATGCTCGCACACCGGCCCGGCCGGCGGGCCCGGGGGCCGGTGCGCGAGCGGGGGTCAGGTGGCGGTGGACTCCGATAGCTCGGCCTCGCCCAGCGCGAACGCCTGGTACTCGTCGCTGGTGTCGGTCAGGTGCTCGAAGTCGATGACCCCCAGCTCCTGGAACCGCTTGCGGAGCCAGCCGTCGTTGGCGTCGAGCAGCCCGAGCTTCTTGCAGTTGGGCACGATCTTCGTGAACAGCATCTGCTGGAACAGCAGGCGGTTGGGGTTGTCGATGAGCAGCGGGAGCACGTCCCTGGGGTTCAGCCCCATGCGCTCCCACACCTCCTGCTGGAGGAAGCGGTCGCGCATGCGCAGCGCCGCCTCGAACGCGAACTCCTGGCGCTCCAGCAGCTCGGCCGAGGTCAGCTCCCGGTAGTACTCCTGGAGCGACAGGACGCCGAAGGCGACGTGGCGGGCCTCGTCGCTCATCACGTAGCGGAGCAGCTTCTTCAGCAGCGGCTCGGTGGTCATCTGGTGCATGAAGCCGAACGCCGCGAGCGCCAGGCCCTCGACCATGATCTGCATCCCGAGGTAGGTCATGTCCCAGCGGGAGTCCTCGATGATGTCGTCCAGCAGCATCCCGAGGTGGGCGTTGAGGGGGTAGTGGTCGTTCAGCTTGGTGTCGAGGTACTTGGCGAAGACCTCCACGTGGCGGGCCTCGTCCATCACCTGGGTGGCGGCGTAGTACTTGGCGTCGATCCACGGCACCGTCTCCACGATCTTC
>Ga0182792_1001796_pt1 | contig 16412 bp, 12 predicted proteins | sample Passage237B_FD_130497 | JGI IMG/M metagenome (GOLD analysis project Ga0182792, IMG submission 130497) | Cellulose adapted compost microbial communities from Newby Island Compost Facility, Milpitas, CA, USA - Passage2 37B (version 2) (version 2) ...
AAATCGTCAGGGAAATGTTTTCCTATGCAACCGGTTGTACGATGAGCGCAAAAAAGGACGCTTTGGCAAATATCGGAGGCTTCATCGCCCTTCGGGATGAAGAGCTTGCTGAAAAATGCAGGAACCTTTTGGTCATCACCGAAGGATTCCCCACCTATGGTGGACTTGCAGGGCGCGATCTGGAGGCAATAGCCATTGGGCTGAAGGAGGTGATGGAAGAGGATTACCTCAGGTATCGGATTCGGAGCATCCAATACATCGGCGAAAAACTCGATGCATTTGGGATACCTTATCTCCGGCCTACGGGTGGACACGCCGTGTACCTGGATGCCAGGCGATTCATGGATCACATTCCCGTGCATCAATATCCCGGCCAAGCACTGTGCAGTGCCTTGTATGTGGAAGGGGGGATCCGGGGTGTGGAAATCGGTTCGGTGATGTTCGGTAAGTACGCCGCTGATGGCACGTTGATTCCACCTCCGATGGAACTCGTCAGGCTGGCTTTCCCACGCAGGGTATATACCCAGAGCCATATCGATTATGTCTCGGAAACCGTCATAGCAGCTTATCGGGCCAGACGCCAATACGCCGGTTATCGCATCGCCTACGAACCGCCATCGCTGAGGCATTTTACGGCCAGATTCGAACCCGTTTCCCCGTAACGCTTCCTGGAGGCCAAAAAAGTTTTCCACATCGAATTACCAGCCATAGTGTAGCACCTACACGATAGAGGCGTTTTTTTCAGACCGATAGGCCAAATATCCGAGCTATGGACAGGATTCGAAGCAATCGAAATACGGGGTTATATTTTGCATTTAAACAAAAAGGCACTAAATTAAGCCGCCGATTTTGATGATTAACTGAAATGTCCGATTACGTTTTGTCTTTTGCTGGTTTGCTGTTGGCCAATTTTGTGGCAGCACAAGAAAATTTCGAACCTTATACGCAACATATCAAAGGTACAGCCTTGGGATTCACCATGCAACCGATTTCCGGTGGTGAGTTTGCGATGGGAAGCCAAAGCGGCAATCCCGACGAACAACCGGTACATCGCGTGAAGGTGGATTCCTTCTGGATGGGTACTTATGAAGTGACTTGGGACCTGTATGAGCCATTCGTATACAAAGATTTCGAATTGGCACGGAGCGGCGGCAGCATATCGCAGGAAGTCGACGCGGTGACACGCCCCACGAAACCCTACCTGGATATGACCTTCGGTATGGGCAAGGAAGGTCATCCTGCGCTGGCCATGACCCAATACAACGCCATTCAGTTTTGCAAGTGGTTATACGTGCGTACGGGCGTATTCTACCGCCTGCCAACCGAAGCCGAGTGGGAATACGCGTGCCGAGCGGGGAGTACTACCGAATACCATTTTGGTGACGACCCATCGGTGCTGGATGAATATGCATGGTACGCGGACAACAGCGACAGCAAAACCCATGAGGTGGGACAGAAGAAGCCGAACGCATGGGGACTTCATGACATGCATGGCAATGTGGCTGAATGGACATACGACCAATACGTTGCGGATTTCTATCAGCAGTTTGACAAGATGGTCGCGGACAATCCGGTTGCTGTCCCCGATCGGCTTTACCCGCACAGCATCCGGGGCGGATCGTTTGAAGACGGAGCCAAGGAACTGCGTTCAGCCGCACGTTTGCCTTCGGACCCCTCATGGAAACAACTGGATCCCCAGATACCGAAAAGCAACTGGTGGTTTCCGGAAGCCCCGTTTATCGGTATCCGGTTGGTCAGGCCGTTGAATCCGCCTTCCGAAGCAGCTATCATGGCTTACTACGATAAGGCGCCGATAGAAGATTATTGATTTGTTAACCATAAAATAAACGGAAATAGATGGATACTAAAAGCGTAGGCGGACAACGCCGGGAATTTCTGAAAACGTCGGCCCTATTGGCCGGCGGGGCTGTGTTGAGTGGCGTGCCATTCATTGGTGCACATGCCGGAGTGGACGACACCATCAAGGTTGCCGTCGTGGGCTGCGGTGGCCGGGGTACCGGTGCGGCCTTCGATGCCATTGCATCTGGGGCCAATATCAAGATCGTGGCACTCGCTGATGCCTTCCGTGACCGGTTGGACGAAGCCTATACCAAGTTGTCTGAACGTCACGCTGATAAGCTGAATGTGCCTGAAGACCATAAATTTGTAGGTTTTGATGCCTACCAAAAAGCTATCCCCCTGGCGGATGTCGTGATTTTAGCTACTTCACCGGGTTTCCGGCCCATCCATTTCGAGGAAGCTGTCCGTCAAGGCAAGCACATCTTCATGGAGAAGCCGGTGGCCGTAGATGTCCCTGGCATACGCCGGGTGTTGGCTGCCGCCGAGGAAGCTAAGCGCAAGAAACTTAATGTGGTGGTGGGGCTGCAACGTCGCTACCAAGCCAATTATCGCGAAACGATTAAGCGCATCCAGGATGGTGCAATAGGCGATATCGTCGCTGGGCAGGTCTATTGGAATAGCGGTGGCGTATGGGTAAGGCCCCGCCAACCTGGACAAACTGAAATGGAATATCAGATGCGCAACTGGTACTATTTCAATTGGCTCTGCGGCGATCACATCGTCGAGCAACACGTTCACCAGATCGATGTCGCCAATTGGGTGAAAGGAAGCTATCCGGTATCTATACAGGGAACAGGCAGCAGGGCTTGGCGTACCGGTAAGGACTACGGCGAAATCTATGACAATCATGCGGTGGAACTTACCTATGCAGACGGTTCGGTGATTTACAGCCAGTGCAGGCACTTTGAAGGAACTTCCAATCGAGTGGATGAAACGTTCCAAGGTACGAAAGGACGGGTGTACCTTTCAGCCGGCAACGATGGGATTTTGTGGGATCATGGTGGCAAGCAGTTGTTCAGCCACCCGAAGCGTGGCAACGCCAACCCGTATCAGCACGAACATGTGGAACTTTTCGATGCGATAGGAAAAGGAGAATATAAGTTTCAGGATGCCGAATACGGAGCTTACAGCACCCTCACGGGAATTATCGGTAGATTGGCTACCTATTCTGGACAGGTCATCAAGTGGGAAGATGCGCTGAAATCCAATATCGACTTGATGCCCGAGCGATTCGCTTGGGATGCGCTTCCCAAGGTGCTGCCTGACGAAAATGGGTTGTATCCTTACGCGATACCCGGCCAAACGGTGGTGTTATAGTGAAGAAAGCACCGGCATTTTTGGCGATAGGTGCGGCGTATTGTTTTTTTTGGGCGGGCACCGCGGAGACAACATGGAGAAAGTATACCATTGCGGGGCAAGCTCAGGGGACAACGTATGCCATCACGTACTATGCCATGGACAATGTGGTGCGAAAGGAGGCAATCGATAGTATCCTTGCGGTTATAGACAGTTCCATGTCGCTGTACAAACCTTACTCGCTTATCAATAGCATCAACAGCAGTAAGGCTGGTACGGTAGAAATTGACGAACATTTCCGCAATGTGCTCACCAAGTCGCTGGAGATTTACCGCGACAGCAAAGGGATGTTCGATGTCACGGTTGCACCGTTGGTGGCGCTTTGGGGATTTGGTGTAAAACCGGTAGTAGGGAGTCCCGACAGTGTGGAAGTGCGTGAGGCGCTCGGCTGTGTGGGGATGGATAAAATACGGCTGAAAGGAAATCGGTTGAAAAAAAAGAAAGGGTGTGTGCAGTTGGATGTGAACGGGATAGCCCAGGGATATAGCGTTGATGTGATGGCGAATTACTTGGAACGTAGAGGGGTAATCCACTACGTAGTGGAATTGGGTGGTGAATTGCGGGTAAAGGGCACTAAACCAGACGGCTCGCCGATGCGTATCGGAATTGAACGCCCAACGGATCGGGATGCCAGGGAAGTCGCTGTCAACGCCGTGATTGAAGTGAGGGAAGGGGCCATTACGACAGCAAGCAATTACCACAAATCACATCATATCAACCCGAAAACAGGCTATCCGTTTGCTACCGAAATCATCAGCGCCACTATCTACGCGAAAGATGCCATGACCGCCGACGGATATGATAATGTCATTATGGCGATGAAAGCGGACGACGCCATACGATTCGTACATCGACGCAACAACATGGAGGTCTATATCGTATACAAAGATTTTGCCGGGGTAGTGAGAGATACCATGAGTGCTGGATTTAAGGAACTAATAGCCAATTAGTAAAACAATATAATCTAATGTAATAACTAATGAAGAGGAGTCAATTTATCCGCCATTCGCTGCTGGCCACCGGAGCCGTTATCGGCACAGGTTCCTTGCAGGCAGTTGGTAATAGCGCAGCGCTGCAGCAGGAAAGCAAGCCATTCAACTTAAACTACGGACCTCACCAGGGCCAATTCGAAAACCACGCCGGTAAGAACATACTGGACCAGATCCAGTTTGCATACGATCACGGATTTCGGAGCATCGAGGACAATGGTTTTGCCGGTCGGTCGGTGGAAGAGCAGGAACGCATCGGCCAGCTTTTGGCGAAATTGGGGATGACGATGGGTGTCTTTGTGCTGGACAAGGGTGGCAATGGTGCAAATACGCTGGCGGCGGGTAAGCAAGAACACATCGATATTTTTTTGAAAGGATGCAGGCAGGCCGTAGAGCTTGCCAAAAGGTGCGGAGGAAAGTTTACCACCGTGGTACCGGGGGACTTTGCACGTAACCTCCCGTTGGATATCCAGACGGCCAATGTCATCGAGGCGCTGAGGCGCGGTGCCGAAATCTTGGAACCGCACGGCATCGTGATGGTGCTGGAACCGTTGAGCGACACGCCTGATCTTTTCCTGCGGACTTCCACGCAGACCTATTTGATCTGCAAGGGGGTGAATAGCCCATCCTGCAAAATATTGTACGACGTGTACCATATGCAGCGCAATGAGGGCGACCTGATTGCCAACATTAATCGCTGCTGGGATGAAATCGCCTATTTCCAAGTGGGCGATAATCCCGGTAGACATGAACCCACCACCGGGGAAATTAATTACAAAAACTTGTTCCGGCACATCTATAATAAAGGATACCGCGGAGTGATGGGAATGGAGCATGGCAAGTCCGTGGGAGGCAAGGAAGGTGAACTGCGATTGATTGCTGCTTATCGTGTAGTAGACGATTTCTTGGGTTAATCGCGTTAAATGTCTTGTAGCATTCGCAAATATATCTCATATTCGTTTCTGAAATTATAAAACGCTCGTCATCTTATTCAAATCAACTATGAACGCAAGTACAAGAATAAAATTGTCTTTTATGATGTTCCTCGAATTTTTTATTTGGGGAGCATGGTTCGTGACGTTGGGCACGTTTCTCAGCCAGAACCTGCAAGCCGATGGATTAGAAACGGCCAACGTCTTTTCCACCCAGTCCTGGGGGGCGATTATCGCACCATTCATCATTGGACTGATTGCGGATAAGTATTTCAATGCCGAGCGCATACTCGGCATGCTGCACTTGGTGGGAGCTTTTTTGATGTACCAGCTATACAGTGCGCCAAATGTGGGTGTGTTTTATCCATATGTACTGGCGTACATGATTTTGTATATGCCAACGCTCGCGTTGGTCAATTCGGTTTCATTCCGGCAGATGACAAATCCGGAAAAGGAGTTCTCGACGATACGCGTTTGGGGTACGATAGGCTGGATTGTCGCCGGCTTGACAATCAGTTACCTCTTTAAATGGGATGCTGGGGAAGGGATGCTTCAAAATACATTCTTGATGGCCGCTGTGGCTTCCTTGGTGTTAGGTCTCTTTAGCTTCTTGCTGCCGAAAACCCCTCCTATAAAAAGGGCTTCGACCGAAAAGGGCAGCATAGGGGAAATCCTGGGCCTGGATGCCATCAAGCTGTTAAGCAACAAAAATTTCCTCATCTTTTTTATCTCGTCAATCCTTATTTGTATTCCATTGGCGTTCTATTACCAAAACGCCAATTTGTTCCTTACCGAAATCGGATTAGCCAACCCAACCGGCAAAATGACCATTGGACAGCTATCGGAAGCCTTTTTCCTACTGCTGCTGCCGGTATTTTTCAGTAGGTTCGGATTCAAGAATACCATCATGTTGGGCATGTTGGCTTGGGCGGTACGTTACCTGCTTTTCGCTTATGGGAATGCAGGGGAGCTCGCATACATGCTTATCATCGGCATCGCGCTACACGGCATCTGTTATGACTTTTTCTTCGTGTCCGGTCAGATCTACACCGATGCGAAAGCAGGGGAGAAATACAAAAGCTCGGCGCAGGGGCTGATTACATTGGCCACTTATGGAATCGGGCAGCTCATCGGCTTTTGGGTTGCCGGATTTGTCAGCGAGCACTATAAGGCGAATCCAACGAATGATCCATTTTGGCAGAATGTATGGCTCGTTCCCGCGGGTATCGCTGCCGTGGTATTGTTCCTGTTCGCTGTCTTCTTCCGGAATGATAAGACCGAACCCGTGAAATCGGTGTAATGGGCAATAAAACTTGACCAATGACGTCATTAATTGTACCTTTAATAAGTTAAAGGGAATCACTAACGCATAACTAAAACAAAACGATATAACAAACTATGGCAGATAACGTATATGATGCGATTGTAATCGGATCAGGGATTAGCGGTGGCTGGGCTGCGAAGGAATTGACCCAAAAGGGCCTGAAGACAATCATGCTGGAGCGCGGCCGCAACGTGGAGCACGTGAAGGATTATCCTGCTGCAACCAAGCATCCATGGGAGTTCCCCCACCGCGGCGGGCGCACGCAGCAGATGATCGAGGATTATCCGGTATTGAGGCGGGATTATCCGCTGAACGAGAAGAACCTCGATTTCTGGGTCAACGAAAAGGAAAGCCCGTATGTGGAGGTAAAGCGTTTCGATTGGTACCGCGGATACCATGTGGGCGGCCGGTCGCTAATGTGGGGCCGGCAAAGCTACCGGCTCGGCGACCTGGATTTCGAAGCGAACCTGAAGGACGGGCACGGCGTGGACTGGCCCATCCGGTACAAGGACATCGCCCCCTGGTACAGCTATGCCGAGAAATGGGCGGGCATAAGCGGCAACCGCGATGGGCTGGATGTACTGCCCGACGGGGATTTCCTTCCGCCCATGGAGATGAACGTGGTGGAAAAAGATCTGGCTGCCCGGATCAAGGCGCATTATAAGGGGAAGCGGCATTTCATCATGGGGCGCGTGGCCAACCTTACGGTACCGCATGAAGGGCGTGTCAATTGCCAGTACCAGAACCAGTGTTGGTTGGGCTGCAACTTCGGTGCATATTTCAGTACGCAGTCTTCCACCTTGCCGGCTGCGGTAGCTACCGGCAACCTCACGCTCCGTCCATTCTCGATCGTGACCCGCATTCTCTACGATAAGGATACTAAAAAGGCTAAGGGCGTGGAAGTCTTGGATGCCGAAACCAACCAAACCTATGAGTATTTTGCGAAAATCGTGTTCGTATGCGCCTCTGCGTTCAATTCCACCTGGATATTGATGAATTCCGCAACGGATGTATGGGAAGGAGGATTGGGCAGTAGCAGCGGCGAGCTTGGCCATAATGCGATGGATCACCATTTCCGTTTGGGTGCAAGGGGCAGGGTTGAAGGGTACGAAGATAAGTACTACTATGGACGTAGGGCCAATGGGTTGTATATCCCCCGCTTCCGCAACGTCGGTGACGATAAGCGCGACTATGTCCGTGGATTCGGCTACCAGGGTTCCGCAAGCCGAGGGCGATGGAGCGGTGAAATCGCCGAAATGAGCATCGGTGGTGAATGGAAGGACGCCCTATGCGAGCCGGGGGATTGGTCGGTTGGCTTCACGGCTTTCGGGGAGATATTGCCGTACCATGAAAACCGCATTTTCCTTGACAAGGACGTGAAAGACAAATGGGGCCTGCCCGTATTGGCGATGGATATGGAAATCAAGGAAAACGAGCTGAAGATGCGCAAGGACATGATGGACGATTGTGCGGAAATGCTTGAAGTCGCCGGTGTGAAGGACGTAAGTACCTATGACAACGGCTATGGATTCGGACAAGGTATCCATGAGATGGGAACGGCACGGATGGGCAGGGATCCCAAGACATCGGTGCTGAACGGCAACAACCAGGTATGGGATGCGCCGAACGTGTTTGTAACCGATGGCGCCTGCATGACCTCCGCGGCTTGCGTGAACCCGTCGCTTACCTATATGGCACTGACCGCCCGTGCGGTCAACTTTGCAACGGAAGAGCTGAAAAAGGGTAACCTATGACCCCAGTAGCCGGCTTCACGATACTGCCCCGCCACGTATTGGGTGGCAGCGGATTCACCGCACCAAGTGACAAATTGGTAGTGGCAGGCATCGGTGTGGGCGGTAAGGGAGAATCGGACATCAAGGCATTTTACGACAGTGGCAAGGCTGAAATAGCTTACCTCTGCGACGTGGATGACCGTCGGGCGGCGAATTCGGTGAAGCGGTTTCCGAATGCCAAATACTACAAGGATTTCCGTAGGATGCTCGATGCCGAACACAAGTACATCGACGCGGTCTCGGTATCGGGACCCGATCACAACCATGCCATCCATGCGCTGCCGGCTATGCAATTGGGGAAACACGTTTACGTACAGAAGCCGTTGACACACGACGTTTGGGAAGCTCGTGTACTTACTCATGCCGCTAAGCGGTATGAAGTGGTGACCCAAATGGGCAACCAAGGGTCGTCGGGCAACGGGGTGCGGCTGATGCGGGAATGGGTGGATGCTGGCCTGATCGGCGACGTGCATACGGTCTACTGCTGGACCGACCGCCCCGTATGGCCACAGGGGATTCAATGGCCCAAGCAGCGGGCGCAGGTGCCACCCGAACTGGATTGGGACCTTTGGCTCGGCACTGCACCCAACGTCGACTATATCGACAAGTTGGTGCCTTTCAACTGGCGGGGCTGGTGGGACTATGGAACAGGGGCATTGGGTGATATGGGGTGCCATATCATGGAAGCACCGTTCAGCATCCTCGGCCTGCAATACGTGAAGGACGTGCAGGCCAGTGTGGGCACGGTGTATGTCGATGAATTCAAAAGGGGGTATTTCCCGAGAAGCTGCCCGCCTTCGAGCTATGCAGTCCTGACATTCCCAAAGACCGAGAAGACGGCGGGCGACGTCACGATTCATTGGATGGATGGCGGGATACAGCCGCAACGCCCGGACGAACTGGGACCCAACGAGCCATTTGGCGATGGAGGCAACGGTATCCTGTTCATCGGGACCAAAGGTAAGCTATTGGCAGACCTTTTTGGAGAAAATCCGAGATTGCTGCCCGCTTCACGCGCGGACGAAGCCTTAGGCATACCACAACACTATGCACGTGTGCCAAACGGTATAGAAGGCCACTATGCCCAATGGGTCGAGGCATGCATTGCGGGTCATGGGAACAGGCAAGTAAGCGCTTCTTTTGAAATATCCGGTCCATTGACGGAGGCGTTGCTGATGGCAAACCTGGCCATCCGAGGTGCAGATTTGCGCATGGGAAATAAATATCCCGGCCGTAATTTCAAATTGCTTTGGGATAATAACAACATGAAGGTAACCAACTTCGACGAGGTCAATCGGTTCGTGAAACGTACCTATCGTAGGGGTTGGAAATTGGATTATAAACTTTAATCATAATTAAATAAACTATAGACATGAATAGAAGAGAAGCGTTGGCTAGGGTCGCATGGATCATGGGGGGAACCGTCGTCGGAGCAAACCTATTCCTGGAGAGTTGTACACGGAAAGCTACAAAAACCGTTGAAGGCCTATTTGAACCCGATATGGTGGATTTCATGGGGGATGTGGCAGATACCATCTTGCCGCCCACCGGTAGCCCCGGAGCCAAGGAAGCTGGAGTCGGCGCGTTTATCCCGGTGATGGTAAAGGATTGCTATACCGCGGACGAGCAAAAGACGTTTGTGGAAGGACTCGGCAAGTTGCAAGATGCAGCCAAGGATAAATTCGGTCGTGCATTCCAGGAACTGGATGCAACGGAGCGCACGGAATTGTTGGCTGCTATCGACAAAGAAGCCAAGGACTACCAGCGGAATAAATCCAAAGACGAGCCCAATCATTATTTCCACCTGTTCAAACAGCTCACCTTGCTTGGATTCTTCACTTCGGAGCTGGGGGCTACCAAGGCCTTACGTTATGTACAGATCCCCGGCAGGTATGATGGCGACTACCCCTACAAAAAAGGGGATAAAGCCTGGGCTACCTGACCATCGGCCTTTTTCAATACCTCCAATATCGTCGCCACGGCATGGTAGAAAAAGTCGGGCTGGATATTTTCATAGGTGTCGTTCGGTGTATGATAATCAGGGTGATCTTCCACGCCGAAGTAAAGGAAGGGGATGCCGGCGTGGTGGAACGCCGCATGATCACTCTGCCATGTCCAATCATCATGCCCACTTCCGGGTTCATCATGCCCCGCCTTTAAGGTAACCACCGGATTTTCATTGGTGATGAAAGGCAGCAAATGGGGATAGTGGTAGGTGCCGCAAACGTAAAGTTCCTGACGGTCGTTCCGGCTCACCATATCCATGTTGATATTCAATACGATGTCCGCCAACGGAATTGGCGGATTATCGATGAATGCTTTCGCACCTTGAAGTCCCATCTCCTCTGCGTCAAATGCAGCAAAAATAAGCGTATGGTTTGGGCGATGTTGGCTGAAATAGTCCGCCAAGGCCAAAAGTGCGGATGTGCCGCTGGCATTATCGTCGGCACCGTGGTAAATTTTTCCGTCGCGTTCGCCGAGGTGATCATAATGTCCCGAGATGACGATGGCTTCCGCTTGCTTGCCCGGTATGTAGCCGATGATGTTGTATCCTTCGATACCGGTATTTATCGAAAACGTGTCAATATAGCTGCCGTGATAAGGTTTTAGATTTAAGGCTTGGAATCGCGCTATTAAGTAAGCTACGGCCCGCTGATGTCCGGTACTCCCCGGTTTCCTGCCGCCGAAGGCAACGGATGACAGTGTCTTGATGTCGCTCAGCAGGCTTTTCTTGTCTAGTTGCTGCGCTGTTGCAGCGACAGCTAGGTGGCAAAAGATGAAAATAACTAAAACCTTAACCTTCATCGTCAGTTTCTTTATATAAAGTTTGTGCAAATGAGCAAAATAAATTATTGTTGGGAATCATGTAACTGCAATTTTTCGAACCTGTCATTGTGATTTTGGGTGTATTTTACTAGTATTGTTTATCCAAATCAGCAATTCTTATGACAACTGCAGAATTAATACCTAAGGAAGATATCCCAAAGTATAAATTGACGAGGGCTTCGGCAGACCTCTCGAAGGAACTGCATGAAAAACTGGTGGGCGCTTTACGGTTGGGCAATGAGTTTAAGGCCAAGGCGACCATCACGTTCCAGACCCTCGATGGTCCAAAACGCGTGGAGACGACCGTTTGGACACTCACTGATGATTCCCTGCAGATCAAGAACGGTGTGGTGTTGCCTTTGGGCAGCCTGCTGGATATCGATTACTGAATAGCTGATATGAACATACATTATCTGCAACATGTACACTTTGAAGGATTGGGATATATCCAATCTTGGGCCGACAAACACAACCATCGGCTTACGGCCACCCGTTTCTTTGAAAATGGGCAAGCATTGCCGGATTTGGCGGATATAGATGCGCTTATCGTGCTAGGAGGGCCGATGAGTGTGTTCGACGAAGAACGATACAGGTGGTTGGCCGACGAAAAGCAGTTTATCAAAGAAGCCATCGATACCGGAAAGAAGGTGCTCGGGATATGCTTGGGAGCGCAGTTGTTGGCCAATGTATTGGGGGCGGTCGTGAAGCCGGCACCCAACAAGGAAATCGGTTGGTTTCCGGTATTTCCGACCCAAGAGTCGAGGGAATTGCCTTGGTTTTACGAATTGTTTTCCCCTCGTCCCATCGTGTTTCATTGGCATGCAGATAAATTCGAGATACCTTACGGCGCCGTAAATTTGGCATCTTCTGATGCCAACAAAAACCAAGCTTTTGCGGTCGGTGAACAGCTATTGGCACTACAATTCCACGTAGAGACCACACCAGCAAGCGTAAGGAAGATGATGGAAGCCGCGAAAGCGGATATCATACCTGGTAACTTTGTTCAACAGGAGGCCGAATTGGAGGGTGGTTTGCCACATGCAGAACACCCGGATACCTGCTACAGCTTGCTCGACCATTTTTTTAAAAAAGACACCGTCTCATAAAACAAAATGAAAATGTTTGCGTTATCAGTGTAGGTTTAGGTTGATAAAAAAACATTTTGTTTTTACCGCGCTTCCCAAAGGCGCGGTTTTTTTTGCACGTTGTCGTTCATGTACATTTTTCTGCCGTTTGCATGCATTCACTTTTCGATGGCTGTTTAACCAACTAACTTTGAGCAGTTCGCAAAAAAAAAAGGATCAACTATCATGACCATGGGAAGTTTAGCACAGGCAAAACATCATATTTTCTTGACATATTGCCACGAGATCGTAGGGATAGCGATGAAGTGGTTGGTGCAACAGCACTTTCCTTCATCGGCCATCGGTGAGGCGCAGAACTTTCAGAAAACACTCAGCGATCTGCCGAAAAAGGAATACGATTTGGTGGTATTGGACGCTGAGATTGCAGACAGTGCACATTTATTGGGTGCAGTAGAACATATCAAATCAATAAGCCCGAAAACCCGCATACTTATTTTCTCCGAACTGGATGAAGCGATATATGGCCCAAAATACGTTGCTTTTGGGACCAACGGATATTTGACCAAAAAGGCGGATCTGGACAGCATCGTATTGGCGATAAAGACCGCTTTGGACGGTGAAACGTTTTTGGGGACCCCAAAATCGAGTTTATCCGGTCGCCTTTCCAATAGGGAAGCGCAGATTGCCGATTTGTTGATCCAAGGTGTTGCACTGACAGAAATCAGCAAAAGGATGAACCTAAAGGAGACGACCATTAGCACCTACAAAAAACGGATATTCAAGAAAGCAGGCGTTAAAACATTGTCCGACCTTATTGCAGTGTGGAAGATTTATCAATAACCGCTGTTCCCATTATCCTGTTTACACGCTGACATACAGCCCCATTTTTACGATTGCCCCCTTGTTGAACCCGATGTAGGTTTTACGCTACATGGATTTCTGTTCACATACATTTTCCTGTCGTTCGTGTACACCAAATTGTCGTTCATCGGCCTATTCTTTCTTTTTGTGTCATCAAGTGACACCATTAGTTGCTTGAGTAACATCAGTACATCTATTATTAAACTTGATTTAAGACATGAATTTGGGAACAAAAGAGACCGAACGCAATTCCACCTTGAAACGCGTAGCGTGTCCGTCGAAATTTACCATGTTGACCGTCATCGAAATCTTTGATCTGAATTAGTACGTGGCTATGAAAAGGAAATTTTTACGTTGTTTATTCAAGAGAACACTAGCCTTAGTTTTATTGACTGCACTGTTTTTTGGTAAGGAAGCTGTCGCGCAATCTGGCTATGGCGATTTCATCTTTTTGGAGACCTTTGGTCAGGCTGACCCAAACGATCTCAGCCAGCATGAGTTCTATAATTCGATTCAGAATAATTATGGAGGATCGGTATACTTCAGAAAACAACCCTTGTCTCAGATTACGAGCTTGCTTTTCTATCTGCCATCTGATCCACCAAGCTTTTATCAAGTGCCGGGTGGTCCACTTAACTTTAGGCTTAACCATGAAAATAACTGGGGACCCCAGTACCGGAGTAATGCTGAGATGGGATCTTATTCTGTGGTGACAAACTCCCGTGGCTATCGAGATCCTTATTTTCATGAAGGCTTGGACCATACGGCAGACGATGGAGAACTGGGGTATATGTTGCTGGTTGACGCCTACTCGACCACGGGAACGTATTTCGAAAGGGATATCGAAGGGTTATGTGCCGGCACTAAATTCGAGTTTTCGGCTTGGATCAAGGATGTTAACACCCAAGGTAATGTACAGCCCCGGATCAGATTTCAGATATTCAGCGTACAACCCAACGGGTCTTTAGGCCCTTCTTTGCTAGACTATGTAACCGAATCGGATTATCCGGTAAATAATTGGAGGGAACAAAAGACTATATTTGAAATGCCGGCCTCGGTAGATAAGATTCGCCTTCGAATTTCAAACGCTGTTAATCAAGAGCATGGCAATGATATCGCAATCGACGATATAGGCCTCCGACCGATAGGGCCTAGTTTGAATTTCGCGGTTAGTCCACAAAGTCCGGTTTGCGTAGGAACGGCATTGACATTTACGGCGCAGGTCGAAAATGCTAGTGAAGCTTATCCGACCAATTATTTTATTTTGCAAAAGAGGGAAGGCGGTCCGTCTGGCACTTGGCAAAATGTCGGAAATTACCAAACAAGTTCGGGAACTGATCAGGTGACGTTTATCCTAGATGATGTTACCATAGCAGACGATAACGATGAATACCGTGCGGTAGTTGCAGGAGACCCAACCACACTTGACAACGACAAATGTCGTGCGGTATCCGATCCCATCCTTGTGCAAGTGTACAACCACAAGCCAGAAATATCGGTTGAAGGTGGTGTATCTACGATTTGTGCAGACGAATCAGTACAGCTTAATGCGGTAGTGACTGGTGGCATAGGGACACCAACCTATACGTATGTATGGGAAAAATCTACTGATCAGTCTACTTGGCAAATAATTGACGGACAAACCGGTGCTAACCTAAATACCGGAGCATTGACTCAAACTACGTACTATCGGGTTACTGCCTATATTGGTGGACAAGACGGGTGTCCGGGAGCTGGTGCCTCGGATGTGTTCATGGTCACGGTCCATGCGCCGACGCTGATCACGGCGCAGCCGGTATCACCGGCCGCATACTGCGAAGGCGGCACGGCCACGCTGAGCGTGGGGGCCACGGGCGAGGGCACGTTGACCTATGAGTGGTTCAAGGTGGAAGGCGGCACGACCGTATCGGTTGGTACCGGATCGAGCTACGCCACCCCGGCGGACCTGCCTGTCGGCACGCATACGTACCGCGTGGTGGTGAGCGGCGGCGGTGCCTGCGGCGACGCGACGTCGGATGACGTCACGGTCACGGTCCATGCGCCGACGCTGATCACGGCGCAGCCGGTATCACCGGCCGCATACTGCGAAGGCGGCACGGCCACGCTGAGCGTGGGGGCCACGGGTGAAGGCGAACTGAGCTACCAATGGTACAAAGACGGAGTAGCCATTTCGGGTGCGACTTCGGCAACATACATTACGCCAAATGATTTGGCACCTGGGACCCACGAATACTATGTGGAGATAAATGGTAGTGGAACCTGTGCCTCTGCCACGTCGGAAATCGCTGTCGTGACGGTGAATAACGTTACATCAGGACAGATATCGGGAATCCAAGAAGTGTGTTTGGGTACGGTCCCTGCTCCATTGATTTCCGAAGTTAGCGGAGGTGGTTTAGGCGATATCTCATACCGTTGGGAAGCCAGTGTCGACAACGGCACCACGTGGACGCCAATTGCAGGCGCTTCAGGCGAGGGTTATTCACCATCGGCATTAGTGCAAACCACATCATTCCGCCGCGTAGCGATTTCAACCCTTAATGGAGTGGAATGCGTGGCATATTCCAATGAAGTGATTGTCACGGTGAACAATGATTGCGCGATTACCGCTAGGAAGGAAGTTGCTGATGCAAATGCCAATGGGGTAGCGGAGGCTGATGAACAACTGACTTATACCATAACGGTGACCAGCAGCTATGATAGGGATATCACGGTGACGATTACCGACGAGATACCCCAGCATACCACATATATTGATAGCGAAAACGGCGGGGTATATTCGGCCGAGGAAAATGAAATCACTTGGAGCAATGTAACCATTCCGGCTAACTCAAGTGCAGCGGTCACGTTTGTTGTTCAAGTTGCAGAGAATCTGACAAATATTGCGGCAATTGATAACGTCGCTGTCGTTACCAGCGATGTCATTGAACAACCGCAGAGACCACAGGTTTCTATTAATACGAATCCCGCGAAGTCGTTCACCTCGACGAAGGCGGCTGACAAACAATCGGTCAAGGCGGGCGAGGAGCTGACGTATACGATAACGGTGACCAACACGGGCGACGTTGACTACGCCGGCATCGCGGTGGAGGACAATATCCCGGCCAATACGACATACAAAGATGGAAGTGCGAGCCCAGCCGCGACGCTTTCCGGCAATACGCTGGCCTGGACGGTCGACGTGCCGTTCGGCGAATCGCGTGAAGTGAGCTTCACGGTGGTGGTTGCCGAGGACCTGACTGGCGTGGAGAGCATCCGCAACGCGGCGGTGGTGACCGGGGACGACCCGGAGACGCCGGAGGAACCTGAGGTGGAGACGCCGACGGATCCGGTGAAGTCGTTCAGCAGCACGAAGGTAGCGGACAAGTCGGAGGTGAAGGCAGGCGACG
>Ga0182792_1001797_pt1 | contig 16411 bp, 12 predicted proteins | sample Passage237B_FD_130497 | JGI IMG/M metagenome (GOLD analysis project Ga0182792, IMG submission 130497) | Cellulose adapted compost microbial communities from Newby Island Compost Facility, Milpitas, CA, USA - Passage2 37B (version 2) (version 2) ...
CCTTCGTGATCGCCGCCGTCAAAGACGTCTTCCCATGATCAACATGGCCGATCGTCCCGATGTTGCAGTGCGGCTTGTTCCGCTCGAATTTCGCCTTCGTCATTGTCCTGATCCCTGATTCAATCCGTCTGGTTCGATCGGTAGCGGTCAGCCCGCCAGCTTGGCGACGACCTTTTCCGCCTCGGCCTGCGGCACGGGCGCATAGTGGTCGAAGGTCATGGTGTAGGCGGCGCGCCCCTGGGTCATCGAGCGCAGCGTGTTCACGTAGCCGAACATGTTGGCCAGCGGCACCATGGCGTTGATGACCTGCGCGTTGCCGCGCGCCTCCATGCCCTGGATCTGGCCGCGCCGGCTGTTGAGGTCGCCGATGCAGTCGCCCATGTAGTCCTCGGGCGTCACCACCTCGACCTTCATGATCGGCTCGAGCAGCCTGCACTGCGCCTTCTGCAGCCCTTCCTTGAAGGCCGCGCGGGCGGCGATCTCGAAGGCCAGCACGCTCGAATCGACGTCATGATAGGCGCCGTCGACCAGGGTGACCTTGAAGTCGATCACAGGGAAGCCCGCCAGCACGCCGCTCTCGCGCGAGGCTTCGAGGCCCTTCTCGACGCCCGGGATGTACTCCTTGGGCACCGAGCCGCCGACGATCTGGCTCTCGAAGCTGTAGCCCGAGCCGGGCTCGCCGGGCTCGAAGATCAGCTTGACGCGGGCGAACTGGCCCGAGCCGCCGCTCTGCTTCTTGTGGGTGTAGTCGATCTCGGAGCGACGACCCAGCGTCTCGCGATAGGCCACCTGCGGAGCGCCGACATTGGCGTCGACCTTGTAGGTGCGCCGCAGGATGTCGACCTTGATCTCGAGATGCAGCTCGCCCATGCCCTTGATGACGGTCTGCCCCGTCTCCTGGTCAGTCGTGACGCGGAAGGTCGGATCCTCCTGGACGAGACGGCCCAGAGCCTGGCCCATCTTCTCCTGATCGGCCTTCGACTTGGGCTCGATGGCGAGCTCGATGACCGGATCCGGGAAGTCCATCTTCTCGAGCACCACCGGGAACTCGGACGTGCACAGCGTATCGCCGGTCGTGACAGTCTTGAGGCCGGCCAGCGCGACGATGTCGCCCGCGCGCGCTTCCTTGATGTCCTCGCGGTTGTTGGCATGCATCAGCAGCATGCGACCGATGCGCTCCTTGCGGTCCTTGGTGCTGTTCAGCACGCCGGTGCCCGATTCCAGAACGCCCGAGTAGACGCGCGCGAAGGTGAGCGAGCCGACGAACGGGTCGGTCATGATCTTGAAGGCGAGCGCGCTGAGCGGTGCGTCGTCGCTCGACGGCAGCGTGATGGCTTCGTCGCTGCCCATCTTGACGCCCTTGACGTCCGGCACGTCCGTCGGCGCCGGCAGGTAGTTGATCACCGCGTCGAGCATGGGCTGCACGCCCTTGTTCTTGAACGCCGAGCCGCAGAGGACGGGCACGAAGGCGTAGGAGATCGTGCCCTTGCGGATGCACTTGATCAGCGTGTCGTAGTCCGGCTCCTCGCCGCCCAGGTACTTCTCGAGCGCGGCATCGTCCTGCTCGACGGCCATCTCGATCAGCTTGGTGCGGTACTCGGCGGCCTGCTCCTGGAACTCGGCCGGGATCTCGACGACCTCGTACTTGGCGCCGAGCGTCTCCTCGAGCCAGATGATCGCCTTGTTCGACACCAGGTCGATCAGGCCCTTGTAGTCCGCCTCGGCGCCGATCGGGATCTGCGTGACCAGCGGCTTGCTGCCCAGACGGTCGACGATCATGTCGATCGTGCGCCAGTAGTTGGCGCCCGTCCGGTCCATCTTGTTGACGAAGCAGATGCGCGGCACGCCGTACTTGTCGGCCTGACGCCACACCGTCTCCGACTGCGGCTCGACGCCGGCGACGCTGTCGAAAACGCACACCGCGCCGTCGAGGACGCGCAGGCTGCGCTCCACCTCGATGGTGAAGTCGACGTGGCCCGGCGTGTCGATGATGTTGATGCGGTAGGTCGGCCCCGCGAACGGCCCGGCTTCGTTCTTCCAGAAGCAGGTCGTCGCCGCCGACGTGATGGTGATGCCGCGCTCCTGCTCCTGCTCCATCCAGTCCATCGTCGCGGCACCGTCGTGGACTTCGCCGATCTTATGCGACTTTCCAGTGTAGTACAGGATGCGCTCGGTCGTCGTCGTCTTGCCGGCGTCGATATGCGCCATGATACCGATATTGCGGTAATGCGCGATGGGAGTGGTGCGGGCCATGGGAGGAACTCTCTCGGGGGTTACGCGGCCGCTTACCAGCGGTAATGGGCGAACGCCTTGTTGGCGTCGGCCATCTTGTGGGTGTCCTCGCGCTTCTTCACCGCGCTGCCGCGGCGGTTGAAGGCGTCCAGCAGCTCGGCCGAGAGCTTCTCGCGCATGCTGTGGCCCGAACGGTCGCGCGCCGCCTGGATGATCCAGCGGATGGCCAGCGCCTGCCGGCGCTCCGGACGGACCTCGACCGGCACCTGGTAGGTGGCGCCGCCGACGCGGCGGGAACGCACCTCGATGGCCGGCTTCACGTTCTCCAGCGCCTCATGGAAGGCCGGGACCGGGTCCTGCTTGAGCTTGGCCTCGATCTCGTCCAGGGCGCCGTACACGACGCTCTCGGCGACCGACTTCTTGCCACGCTCCATGAGCGTGTTCATGAACTTGGACAGCACGACATCGCCATACTTGGCGTCCGGCAGGACTTCGCGTTTCTCGGCTGCGCGACGACGGGACATGGGATCCTCCGCCTTACTTCGGACGCTTGGCGCCGTACTTCGACCGGCGCTGCTTGCGGTCCTTGACGCCCTGGGTGTCGAGGGTGCCGCGGATGATGTGATAGCGGACGCCCGGCAGGTCCTTGACGCGACCGCCGCGGATCATGACCACCGAGTGCTCCTGCAGATTGTGGCCCTCGCCCGGGATGTAGCTCACCACCTCGTAGGCGTTGGTGAGGCGCACCTTGGCGACCTTGCGCAGCGCCGAGTTCGGCTTCTTCGGCGTGGTCGTGTAGACGCGCGTGCAGACGCCGCGCTTCTGCGGGCAGGCCTGCAGGGCCGGCACCTTGTTGCGCGAGGTGAGCGGGCGGCGGCCCTTGCTGATCAGCTGGTTGATGGTCGGCATCGACTTCCGGTTTCCTAATCGCCGTCTCGGGTCACGCCATGCCGGGCTGTCGGCGCAAAGCGATGCGCGGGCAAAGCGACCTGAGCGCAACGCCCGCGCGATAAACTCTGCGGCCCGACGGCCTGACTTGTAGCGGTCCTCGACGTCAGGCTGCGTCTAGGCTTTCGCCTACCGCCAGCCCCCCGGCGAGGTGGCGCGCTTATATGGCCGCGACACTATCGTCGTCAAGCACGCTGCAACGCTTTTCTCATTGATATTCTTGGGAAATCCGCAGGCGCTCAAACGTATCGTTCCTGACTCGCGTTCAGCAGCGCACGAAAGAATCTATCAACCACATCTTGTGGCCTTTGTAAGGCGTCCCTACCAGCTGCATCATCGGCCATCGACGGGCAGAATTTGCCCTGCTCCGCCCCCGAGATCCGCCCATGCCCTTTGCGCGCCCCCTCCCCGAAACGCCCACGCTCGAGACACGCCGGCTGGTCCTGAAGCCGATCGCTGCGGCAGATGCGCCCGTTCTGCAGCGCCGCTTCCCGCGCTGGGAAGTCGTCCGGCATCTGGGCGCGCGGGTACCCTGGCCCTACCCCGCCGACGGGGCGCAAACCTACGTGGCGCTTTGCCGGGAGGATATGGCCAGGGGCGAGAAGCACCACTGGTCGATCCGCCTCAAGGAGGGGCCGGACGAGTTGATCGGCTGCATCGACCTCTGGCCCGACGACGGCAAGAGCCGCGACATGCGCGGCTTCTGGCTCGATCCGGCGTTCCAGGGCCGCGGCCTGATGACCGAGGCCGCCGAGCGGGTGACCGAATACGCCTTCCGCGATCTCTGCTGGCCGCACCTCTGGCTCAGCAATGCCGAGGAGAACGGCGCGTCGGCACGCATCAAGGAAAAGCAGGGGGCGCGGCTCGTCGACCGCGAGCCGTTCCGGTGCGTCGAGGGCCATGGCCTGCGCATGGTCTGGCTGCTCGAACGGGCGGCGTGGCTGTCGAGGCAGGCCTGAAAAGGAAGAAGGCCGCCACCCACGGGCGACGGCCTTCGACATGTGCGGTGGACGACCCGATCAGTCGTCGGCCGCGTGCTCCTGCTCCAGCGTCGGCATCGGCTGGTCCTCGCCGTCGGTACCGGCGGCCAGGATCGCCCGGTCACGCTGCGCGGCGATCGCCTTCATGCGGTTCACGACGCCGCCGGTGCCCGCCGGGATCAGGCGGCCGACGATGACGTTCTCCTTGAGGCCCTGCAGGGTGTCGACGCGACCCGACACGGCCGCCTCGGTCAGCACGCGCGTGGTCTCCTGGAAGGAGGCCGCCGAGATGAACGACTTGGTCTGCAGGGACGCCTTGGTGATGCCCAGCAGGACCGGGTCGGCCTTGGCGCTGCGCATCTTCTCGACAGCGAGCTTCGCGTTCTCGTGATCGAACTCCTGCTTGTCGACCTGCTCGCCGATCAGGAACGTGGAATCGCCTGGATCGGTGATCTCGACCTTCTGCAGCATCTGGCGCGCGATCGTCTCGATGTGCTTGTCGTTGATCTTCACGCCCTGCAGGCGATAGACCTCCTGGATCTCGTTGACGAGATACTCGGCCAGCTTCTCGATGCCCAGCACGCGCAGGATGTCGTGCGGCACCGGGTTGCCGTCGATCAGCAGGTCGCCGCGCTCGACGTAATCGCCTTCCTGGACGGCGATGCGCTTGCCCTTGGGGATCAGGTACTCGACCGGCTCCGCGCCTTCGCCTTCCGGCACGATCAGGACGCGGCGCTTGCTCTTGTAGTCCTTGCCGAACTCGATGCGGCCCGCGATGTCGCAGATGATCGCGAAGTCCTTGGGCTTGCGCGCCTCGAACAGCTCCGCCACGCGCGGCAGACCGCCCGTGATGTCGCGGTTCTTGCCGCCCTCCCGCGGGATGCGCGCCAGGATGTCGCCGGCATGGACCTCCTGGCCGTTCTCGACCGACAGGACCGAGTCGAGGGACAGCAGGTAGCGGGCCTCCTGGCCGTTGGCCAGCATGACCGGATTGCCGTCGGCATCCTGGATGGCGATGCGCGGGCGCAGGTCGCCGCCGCGCGGCTGGCCCTTCCAGTCGACCACGACGCGGTTGGAGATGCCGGTCGACTCGTCGATGACCTCGCGCATCGACACGCCTTCGACGAGGTCGACGTAGACCGCCTTGCCCGCCTTCTCGGTGATGATCGGCAGGGTGTAGGGATCCCACTCGGCCAGCTTCTGGCCCTTGGCGACGGGCGCGTCGTTGTCGACCAGCAGGCGCGCGCCGTAGGGCACGCGATGCTTGGCACGTTCGCGCTCGGCGCCGTCGATCAGCACCAGCTCGGTGTTGCGGCCCATCACGACCGGCACGCCCTGGCTGTTCATCACGACGTTGCGGTTGCGCACCTGGATGCGGCCGTCATGGCTCGCCTCGATGCTCGACTGCTCGGCGCCGCGCTGGGCCGCGCCGCCGATGTGGAAGGTGCGCATCGTGAGCTGCGTGCCCGGCTCGCCGATCGACTGGGCGGCAATGACGCCGACCGCCTCGCCGATGTTGACCGGGGTGCCGCGCGCCAGGTCGCGGCCATAGCACTTGCCGCAGACGCCCAGCTTGGTGTCGCAGGTCAGCACCGAGCGGATGCGCAGCTCCTCGATGCCGGCCTTCTCGATCTGCTCGACCCTGACCTCGTCGATCAGCTCGCCGGCCTTGCAGATCAGCGTGCCGCTCAGCGGATCGACGATGTCGTCGAGCGCGGTGCGGCCCAGGACGCGCTCCGACAGCGGCTCGATCACGTCGCCGCCATCGACCACGGCGCGCATGGTGAGGCCGCGCTCGGTGCCGCAGTCCTCCTCGGCGATGATGCAATCCTGGGCGACGTCGACCAGACGGCGCGTCAGGTAGCCCGAGTTGGCGGTCTTCAGGGCGGTGTCGGCCAGGCCCTTGCGGGCGCCGTGGGTGGAGTTGAAGTACTCCAGCACCGACAGGCCTTCCTTGAAGTTGGAGATGATCGGCGTCTCGATGATCTCGCCCGACGGCTTGGTCATGAGGCCGCGCATGCCGGCGAGCTGCTTCATCTGCGTCGCCGAACCACGAGCGCCTGAATGGGCCATCATCCACACCGCGTTGACCGGGTTGCCCGGCTTCGGCGTGGAGATGCCCTTCATCATCTCCTCGGCGACGCGGTCGGAGCAACGCGACCAGGCGTCGACCACCTTGTTGTACTTCTCGCCCGAGGTGATCAGGCCGTCCTGGTACTGCTGCTCGTACTCCTTGACCTCCTTCTGGGTCTGCTGGACCAGCTTCTCCTTGGCGGCCGGGATGACGAGGTCGTCCTTGCCGAAGGAGATGCCGGCGCGGCAGGCGTGATAGAAGCCCAGCCCCATCAGGCGGTCGGCGAAGATCACCGTCTCCTTCTGGCCGCAGTGGCGGTAGACGGAGTCGATGACGTTCTGCAGGTCCTTCTTGGTCAGCAGCCGGTTGATCAGCGAGAAGGGCAGGTTGGGATGCCGGGGCAGGATCTGCGCCAGCAGGATGCGGCCCGGCGTGGTCTCGACCACGCGCGTCGCCAGCACGCCCTTGTCGTCATAGGTCTCGAGGCGCGCCTTGATGCGGGCGTGCATGGAGAGCGAGCCCTGGTGCAGGGCGTGCTCGAGCTCGCCGATGCTGGAGAACAGCGAACCCTCGCCGCGCTCGCCCTCGCGCTCGAGCGTGATGTAGTAGATGCCGAGCACGATGTCCTGGCTGGGCACGATGATCGGCTTGCCGCTCGCGGGGCTCAGGATGTTGTTGGTCGACATCATGAGCACGCGGGCCTCGAGCTGGGCCTCGAGCGACAGCGGCACGTGCACCGCCATCTGGTCGCCGTCGAAGTCGGCGTTGAAGGCGGTGCAGACCAGCGGGTGCAGCTGGATCGCCTTGCCCTCGATCAGCACCGGCTCGAAGGCCTGGATGCCGAGGCGGTGCAGCGTCGGGGCGCGGTTCAGCAGCACGGGATGCTCGCGGATGACCTCCTCGAGGATGTCCCACACCTCCGGCCGCTCCTTCTCGACCATGCGCTTGGCGGCCTTGATGGTGTTGGCCATGCCGTAGGCCTGCAGGCGCGAGTAGATGAACGGCTTGAACAGCTCGAGCGCCATCTTCTTGGGCAGGCCGCACTGGTGCAGCTTGAGCTCCGGCCCGACCACGATGACCGAGCGACCGGAATAGTCGACGCGCTTGCCGAGCAGGTTCTGGCGGAAGCGGCCCTGCTTGCCCTTCAGCATGTCGCTGAGCGACTTCAGCGGACGCTTGTTGGCGCCGGTGATGACGCGGCCGCGGCGGCCGTTGTCGAACAGCGCGTCGACCGACTCCTGCAGCATGCGCTTCTCGTTGCGCACGATGATGTCGGGCGCGCGCAGCTCCATCAGGCGCTTCAGGCGGTTGTTGCGGTTGATGACGCGCCGGTAGAGGTCGTTCAGGTCCGACGTCGCGAAGCGGCCGCCGTCGAGCGGCACCAGCGGGCGCAGCTCGGGCGGGATCACCGGCACCAGCTCGAGGATCATCCACTCGGGCCGGGCACCCGATTCGAGGAAGTTTTCGCAGAGCTTCAGGCGCTTGACCAGCTTCTTGCGCTTGGCCTCCGAGGTCGTCTCGCGCAGCTCCTCGCGCAGGCGCGGCCGCTCGTCCTCCAGGTTGATCGCCGACAGCATGGCGCGGATCGCCTCGGCGCCGATGTCGGCGCGGAAGGAGTCGTCGCCGTACTCGTCGATCGCGTTGAGGTACTGCTCCTCGTTCAGCAGCTCGCGGTACTTGAGCGGCGTGAGGCCCGGCTCGGTCACGACATAGTTCTCGAAATAGAGGATCTTCTCGAGATCGCGCAGCGTCATGTCGAGCAGCAGGCCGATGCGCGACGGCAGCGACTTCAGGAACCAGATGTGCGCCACCGGCGAGGCCAGCTCGATGTGGCCCATGCGCTCGCGGCGCACCTTGGTCAGCGTCACCTCGACGCCGCACTTCTCGCAGGTGATGCCGCGGAACTTCATGCGCTTGTACTTGCCGCACAGGCACTCGTAGTCCTTGATCGGCCCGAAGATGCGGGCGCAGAACAGGCCGTCCCGCTCCGGCTTGAAGGTGCGGTAGTTGATCGTCTCGGGCTTCTTGATCTCGCCGTGGCTCCAGGCGCGGATGCGGTCGGGGCTGGCGATCGAGATGCGGATCTCGTCGAAGGTCGGCGTGCCCTGCGGCTGGCCCAGTACGTTGATGAGGTCGGTCATCTTGGTGTCCTAGGAAAGTGGACGTGAATGGCGGAAGGTCGGCAGCCGATCACCCTCAGGTGATCGACTGGTTGAGCTCGACGTTCAGGCCGAGGGAGCGCAGCTCCTTGACCAGCACGTTGAAGGATTCGGGGATGCCCGCCTCGAAGGTGTCGTCGCCGCGCACGATGGCCTCGTAGACCTTGGTGCGGCCGGCCACGTCATCCGACTTCACGGTGAGGATCTCCTGCAGGGTGTAGGCCGCGCCATAGGCCTCGAGCGCCCACACCTCCATCTCGCCGAAGCGCTGGCCGCCGAACTGCGCCTTGCCGCCCAGCGGCTGCTGGGTGACCAGGCTGTACGGGCCGATCGAGCGGGCGTGGATCTTGTCGTCCACCAGATGGTGCAGCTTCAGCATGTAGATGTAGCCCACCGTGACCTTGCGGTCGAAGGGCTCGCCGGTGCGACCGTCGGTCAGGGTGACCTGTCCCGAGCGGTCGAGCCCGGCCATCTCCAGCATGCCGACGATGTCGGCCTCGTGCGCGCCGTCGAACACCGGCGAGGCGAAGGGCACGCCGCGGCCGAGGTTGCGGGCGAGCTCGAGCGTGCGCTCGTCGTCGAGATCGGCGATCTCGGCCTTGTAGGTCTTCTCGCCGTAGACATCGCGCAGATGCTTGCGCACCTGGGCCATCGCGCCGTCGCGAGCCCCCTCGACCACCTCGGCGATGCGCCGGCCGAGTCCGGCGGCCGCCCATCCGAGGTGGGTCTCGAGGATCTGGCCGACGTTCATGCGGCTGGGCACGCCCAGCGGGTTCAGCACGATGTCGACCGGCATGCCGTCCTCAAGGTACGGCATGTCCTCGAGCGGCATGATGCGCGAGATCACGCCCTTGTTGCCGTGGCGGCCGGCCATCTTGTCGCCCGGCTGCAGCTTGCGCTTGGTCGCGACGAAGACCTTGACCATCTTCATCACGCCCGGCGGCAGCTCGTCGCCGCGCTGCAGCTTGTCGACCTTGCTGTCGAAGCGGTCCTGCAGGCGCTTCATCGACTCGTCGAACTGCTTGTTCAGCGCCTCGATCTCGGCCTGCCGCTTGTCGGCCTTGACCGCGATCTGCCGCCACTGGCCGGGCGTGTACTCGCCCAGCACCTTGTCGACGATGCGGGTGCCCGGCTTCAGGCCCTTGAGCCCGCCGGCCACGACCTGGTTCATCAGCATTTCCTGGAGCTGGCCGTAGAAGCTGCGCTCCAGGATCGCCTTCTCGTCGTCGCGATCCTTGGCCAGGCGCTCGATCTCGTCACGCTCGATGGCGAGCGCGCGCTCGTCCTTGTCGACGCCGCGGCGGTTGAACACGCGGACCTCGACGACCGTGCCCTCGACGCCCGGCGGCACCTTCAGCGAGGTGTCGCGCACGTCGGCCGCCTTCTCGCCGAAGATGGCGCGCAGCAGCTTCTCTTCCGGCGTCATCGGGCTCTCGCCCTTCGGCGTGACCTTGCCGACCAGGATGTCGCCCGCCTTCACCTCGGCGCCGATATAGACGATGCCCGCCTCGTCGAGGTTCTTGAGCGCCTCCTCGCCGACGTTCGGGATGTCGCGGCTGATCTCCTCCTGGCCGAGCTTGGTGTCGCGCGCCATGACCTCGAACTCCTCGATGTGGATCGAGGTGAAGACGTCGTCACGCACGATGCGCTCGGAGAGCAGGATCGAGTCCTCGAAGTTGTAGCCGTTCCAGGGCATGAAGGCGACGAGCACGTTGCGGCCCAGCGCCAGCTCGCCGTCGCGCGTCGACGGGCCGTCGGCGATGATGTCACCCTTCTTCACCTGGTCGCCCACCCGCACGAGCGGCTTCTGGGTGATGCAGGTGCTCTGGTTGGAACGCTGGAACTTCAGCAGGTTGTAGATGTCGACCGCCGGACGGTTGGGGCCGACATCGTCGGTGGCGCGCACCACGATTCGCATGGCGTCGACCTGGTCGACGATGCCGGTGCGGCGCGCGGCGATCGCCACGCCCGAATCGCGTGCCACGACCTCCTCCATGCCGGTGCCGACCAGCGGCGACTCGGCCTGGATCAGCGGCACGGCCTGACGCTGCATGTTCGAGCCCATCAGCGCGCGGTTGGCGTCGTCGTTCTCGAGGAAGGGGATCAACGCCGCGGCGACCGACACGATCTGCTTGGGAGACACGTCGACGAAGTCGATCGTGTCCGGCCGGGCCAGGATGTACTCGCCGCCCTTGCGGCACTGCACCAGCTCGGACACGAACTTGCCCTTGGGATCGATCTCGGCATTCGCCTGGGCCACCGTGTAGCGGCCCTCCTCCATCGCCGACAGGTAGACCACCTCGTCGGTGACGCGGGCGCCCGCGACCTTGCGGTAGGGGCTCTCGATGAAGCCGTACTGGTTGACCCGCGCGTAGGTCGCCAGCGAATTGATCAGGCCGATATTCGGGCCTTCCGGCGTCTCGATCGGGCAGATGCGGCCGTAGTGCGTCGGATGCACGTCGCGCACCTCGAAGCCGGCGCGTTCGCGCGTCAGACCACCCGGTCCCAGCGCCGACAGGCGGCGCTTGTGCGTCACCTCGGACAGCGGGTTGGTCTGGTCCATGAACTGGCTGAGCTGGCTCGAGCCGAAGAACTCGCGCACCGCCGCCGCCGCGGGCTTGGCGTTGATGAGGTCGTGCGGCATCACCGTGTCGATGTCGATCGAGCTCATGCGCTCGCGGATCGCCCGCTCCATGCGCAGCAGTCCGACGCGGTACTGGTTCTCCATCAGCTCGCCGACCGAGCGGACGCGACGGTTGCCGAGATGGTCGATGTCGTCGATCTCGCCGCGGCCGTCCTTGAGGTCGTGCAGCACCTTGACGACGGCCAGGATGTCCTCGCGGCGCAGCGTGCGCTGGGTGTCGGGAACACCTTCGAAGCCCAGGCGCATGTTCATCTTGACGCGGCCGACCGGCGACAGGTCGTACCGCTCGATGTCGAACAGCAGGCCGTTGAACAGCGTCTCGGCCTGCTCCAGCGTCGGCGGCTCGCCCGGCCGCATCACGCGGTAGATGTCGAGCAGCGCTTCCTCGCGGTTGGAGTTCTTGTCGGCGGCCAGCGTGTTGCGGATGTATGGCCCGACATTGACGTGGTCGATGGCCAATGTCGGCAGCGTGTCGATGCGGTTCTCGTCGAACAGGTCGAGCACGGCCTGGGTGATCTCCTGGCCAGCTTCGACGTAGATCTCGCCCGTCTTCTCGTTGATGACGTCGACCGCCGCATAACGGCCGATCAGCTCCTCCGCGGAGACGCGGATCTCCTTCAAGCCCTGTTCCTTCAGGCGATTGAGCAGGCGCGGCGTCAGCTTGGCGCCGGCCTCGGCCACCGCCTTGCCGGTCTTGGCGTTGATCAGATCGTGCGTCAGCTTCACGCCGCGCATCGAGTCGGCGTCGAACTGGGTGTTCCAGCCGTCCTCGTCGCGGTTGTAGATGACCTGCCCGTAGAAGGCCGCCAGGATCTCCTCCGGCGACAGGCCCTGCGCCTCGGCCGGATCGAGCACCTGGCCCTTGGCGTTGGCCGATGCCCGCTTCTTCCAGGTCGCATCGTTGTCGAGCGCCAGCAGCAGCGTCGTCACCGGGATCTTGCGGCGGCGGTCGATGCGGACATGGATCAGGTCCTTGGCGTCGAACTCGAAGTCCAGCCACGAGCCGCGATAGGGGATGATGCGGGCGGCGAACAGATACTTGCCCGAGCTGTGCGTCTTGCCCTTGTCATGATCGAAGAAGACGCCGGGCGAGCGGTGCATCTGGCTGACGATCACGCGCTCGGTGCCGTTGACGATGAAGGTGCCGTTGTCCGTCATGAGCGGCATGTCGCCCATGTAGACGTCCTGCTCCTTGATGTCGCGGATCGAGCGGGAGCCCGCCTCCTCGTCGATGTCCCACACGACGAGCTGCAGCGTCACCTTCAACGGCGCGGCGTAGGTGATGCCGCGCTGCTGGCATTCCTCGACGTCGTACTTGGGCTCCTCGAACTCGTACTTCACGAATTCCAGGCTGGCACGTTCGGCGAAGTCCTTGATCGGGAAGACGGAACGGAAGACTTCCTGCAGGCCGCTCTGGGTCCGGTTGGCCGGCGCCGTCATGCGCTGCAGGAAGGTCTCGTAGGAGCTCTTCTGCACCTCGATGAGGTTTGGCATCGGCGCCACGGACTCGATGTGGCCGAAGAAACGACGGATCCGTTTGCGCGTGTTGAAGGCCGTGGCCATCCTGCGTCCTCGAAGGTTCAAGGGCGGAGAAAATACCCGCTGCTTTCTCGGAGCTTCCGGCCCGCCAGCCGTTCGCCCCATCCGTCGCAGAGGGCCACTTGTCGGAGCGGACCATCACGGGTCCGCTCAGATAAGGAGCCTTCCTCGGCATTCAAGCTCCTCTCCCCCGGACCCGGGGGAGAGGAACCCGAACGACTGCCTACTTGAGCTCGACCTTGGCGCCCTCGGCCTCGAGCTTGGCCTTGAGCTTCTCGGCGTCCGCCTTCGGCACAGCTTCCTTGACCGGCTTCGGCGCACCCTCGACCAGGTCCTTGGCCTCCTTGAGGCCGAGGCCGGTGATCTCGCGCACCGCCTTGATGACGTTGATCTTCTTGTCGCCCGCGGCGGCCAGGACGACGGTGAACTCGTCCTTGGCCTCGGCGGCCGGAGCGGCAGCGGCAGCGCCCGGCGCGGCGGCGACCGCGACCGGAGCGGCGGCGCTCACGCCCCACTTCTCCTCGAGCAGCTTGCTGAGCTGAGCGGCCTCGAGGACCGTCAGGGCCGAGAGTTCCTCGACCAGCTTTTCCAGATTGGCCATTGTCTATCTCCTGATTCCCGAACTTCGTCGAACTTGTCGATACGTGAGTAGCTTACGCCGCTGGCGCACCGCCCTCCTTGGCTCCATAGGCGCCGAAGACACGAGCGACCTGACCGGCCGGCGCCTGCAGCACGCCCGCGACCTTGGTCGCCGGAGCCTGCAGAAGGCCGATGATCGTGGCCCGCAGAGCATCGAGGGACGGCAGCGTGGCGAGAGCCTGGACGCCTGCGACGTCCAGCGTGTTCTCGCCCATCGCTCCACCGACGATGGTCAGCTTCTCGTTGTCCTTGGCGAAGGCCGCGATGACCTTCGCCGCAGCGACCGGATCCTTGGAGTAGGCGATGGCGGTCGGACCCTTGAACATGGATCCGATGCCCTTGTAGGGGGTACCCTCAAGAGCCCGCAGCGTGAGCCTGTTCTTGGCGACCTTGTAGCTCGCGCCGGCTGCCCGCACCTTGCGGCGCAGGTCCGTCACTTCCTGAACGGTGAGCCCGGACTGGCGGGTGATCACCACCAGGCTCGCGTCCTTGAAGGTCTGGTTCAGCTCGGCGATCGCTTCGGCCTTTTCCGAACGATTCACAGCTTTCTCCAATTGAGGCCCGAACCGGGGGATCCGGATCGGACCGGCTGCGTTTCAGACTGCGCAGCCTCCGTTGGCGGTTCAGCACGAACGGAGGCCTCACAGCCCGGTTCGCCTGCCCCGGAAGTTCGGGCGCGTGCGCATGCTTCCTGAGAAGCAGCGCCGATTCCCTTGCCCCCGTCTGCGCTGGCGGGTTTTCCCCTTTAGGCCTCACCCGGAAGGATGAGGCACCGGCGGTCTCGGACAGGTCGGAGCTGAAGGCCTTGCGGCCCCTTCGCTCCTTCGCCACCGGCCGAAACCGACGGCGAAACTCGAAAACTCTCGCCCGCGCTCAGCCGAGCGCGGTGGCCGGGTCGAGCTTGACGCCCGGCCCCATGGTCGAGCTGATCGACACCTTCTTGATGAAGGTGCCCTTCGCACCCGACGGCTTGGCCCGGTTGATCGCGTTCACCAGCGCCTTCACGTTGGCAGCCAGCGCGTCCTCGCTGAACGAGGCCTTGCCGACGCCTGCATGAACGATGCCGGCCTTCTCCGCGCGGAACTCGATCGAGCCCGCCTTGGCGGCCTTCACGGCGGCGGCGACGTCCTGGGTCACCGTGCCGAGCTTCGGGTTCGGCATCAGGCCGCGTGGGCCCAGCACCTTACCGAGGCGGCCCACCACGCCCATCATGTCGGGGGTGGCGATGCAGCGCTCGAAGTTCATCTCGCCGGCATTGATCTTCTCGGCCAGATCCTCGGCGCCCACCACGTCGGCGCCGGCGGCCTTGGCCTCGTCCGCCTTGGGACCGCGGGCGAACACCGCCACGCGCACCGATTTGCCGGTGCCGTTGGGCAGCTCGACCATGCCGCGCACCGCCTGGTCGGCGTGGCGCGGGTCGATGCCCAGATTCATGGCAACCTCGACGGTCTCGTCGAACTTGGCCTTGGCGTTGGCCTTGACCAGCTTGATCGCCTCGTCGAGCGGATAGGCCTTGTCGCGATCGACGGCGGCGACGGCGGCCTTGTAGCGCTTGCCCTGGCTCATCGCGTCACTCCACCACCTGAAGGCCCATCGAACGGGCGGAACCCACCACCTGGGCCATCGCCGACTCGACGGAATCGCAGTTGAGATCGGGCATCTTCTGCTTGGCGATCTCCTCGACCTGCGCCTTGGTCACCTTGCCGACGATCTGTGTGCCGACGGTCTTGGCACCCGATTCGATCCCCGCAGCCTTCTTCAGGAAGTAGGTCACCGGAGGTGTCTTGGTCACGAAACTGAAGCTGCGATCCTGGAAGACGGTGATGACCACCGGGATCGGCATGCCGGGCTCCATCTTCTGGGTCCGGGCATTGAACTGCTTGCAGAATTCCATGATGTTGACGCCCTGCTGACCGAGCGCGGGCCCGATCGGCGGTGACGGATTGGCCTTGCCGGCCGGCACCTGCAGCTTGACGTAGGCCTGTATCTTCTTGGCCATGCCTGCCCCTCCTTTGGGCGGCGCGGTACGGCCATGGCCGGCCTCCCGCACCCTCTGTTAAGGCCAAGCCCTTGATCCATATGGATTTCCGGATTCGGCCACCGCATGAGAAAAGGCCGGCACCGACGGGCCAGCCCTGAGGGCGCGCGGTCTAGCAAATCGCCGGGCGCCCCACAACCCTTTTGTTTGTCCCCAAGATGGGGAGCCTTTCAGATCTTTTCCACCTGCGCGTAGTCGAGCTCGACCGGGGTCGAGCGGCCGAAGATCGAGACGGCGACCTTGAGGCGCGCCCGCTCCTCGTCGACGTCCTCGACCGTGCCGTTGAACGAGGCGAAGGGACCGTCGGCGACCTTGACTTGCTCGCCGATCTCGAAGCTGACCGCAGGCTTGGGACGCTCCACGCCCTCCTGGACCTGGCGCAGGATGCGGCCGGCCTCGGCGTCGGAGATCGGCACCGGCTTGCCGCGGCCGCCGCCGCCTAGGAAGCCGGTGACCTTGGCCGTGTTCTTGATCAGGTGCCAAGTGTCGTCGTTCAGTTCCATCTTCACCAGCACGTAGCCGGGGAAGAACTTGCGCTCGGTCTGGACCTTGGAGCCACGGCGCACTTCGACCACCTCCTCGGTGGGCACCATGACCTGGGAGATCTCCTCGTTCAGCCCCTTCTTCTCCGCCTGCTCGCGGATCGAGGCCGCGACCTTGTTCTCGAAGCCGGAATAGGCATGAACGACATACCAACGGTGAGCCATCAGGAAACCCCGAGCAGCAGCTTCACGACGAAGCCGATGACCTTGTCGGCCACGAGGAAGAACAGCGCGGCGATCACGACGAAGATGAATACCATGATCGTGGTGATCATGGTCTCGCGCCGGCTCGGCCAGGTGACCTTGGCCACCTCGGAGCGAACCTCGCGGACGAACTCTACCGGATTTTTGGTCATTTTCCGCTGTTCTTCAGGAATTGGCAGGAGTGGAGGGACTCGAACCCCCGGCCCTCGGTTTTGGAGACCGATGCTCTACCAACTGAGCTACACTCCTACGTACGGCGCGCGGTCGGAACCGCGCGCCGCGCCTTCTTATAGCACGCCTTCGCGCGGCGCTACTTGACGATCTTGGTGACGACGCCGGCGCCGACGGTGCGGCCGCCCTCGCGGATGGCGAAGCGCAGGCCCTCGTCCATGGCGATCGGCTGGATCAGCTC
>Ga0182792_1001798_pt1 | contig 16407 bp, 14 predicted proteins | sample Passage237B_FD_130497 | JGI IMG/M metagenome (GOLD analysis project Ga0182792, IMG submission 130497) | Cellulose adapted compost microbial communities from Newby Island Compost Facility, Milpitas, CA, USA - Passage2 37B (version 2) (version 2) ...
GGTATGAGTATGGCTGCCTCCCAGCTTGCCGTAAATTTCGGCCATATCACGCTGATCGGGATACTGGTAGCGATTCCGTCGAGCGTTGCCGGCTATCTGTGGACGCACGATGCAGCCAGGCGGTGGGAAACTGCTACCGTTCAGGTACAGGAAGACATTTCATATGACACTGAATCTTACCATAGACCCTCGCCTGCCATGGCTTTTGCGCCGGTCTTTCTTCCAATCCTGCTGATCGCCATCAAACCGTTTTTCTGGGTGCCCTATGAACTGAATACGTTTTCTTACAAAATCATCAATGTCGTGGGTGATCCGGCATTTGCGTTGACTATCGGGATACTGCTTGCCCTGTTCAATTTCGGGAAAAACAGCCCGAAAGGACTGATCAGCACTTCCCTTTCTGAAGCAGCTGAGAAAGCAGGCGGGATCCTGGTTATCATCGGGGCCGGCGGTGCCTTTGGGGCGATCCTTGCAGCGACCAATCCCGCTTCCCATTTTACAGCACTTGCCGAAGGGAGTTCCCTGGGGGTACTGTTTCCTTTTCTGGTAGCCGTAGTACTTAAAACTGCTCAGGGGTCATCTACCGTTACCGTCATTACCACCGCATCCCTAATTCAGCCTTTGCTGCCGGTGCTGGGACTGGATACGCCGATGGGAACATTGCTGGCAGCGCTGAGCATGGGGGCCGGGTCGATGATGGTATCCCACGCCAATGACGCCTATTTCTGGGTGATTGCCAAGTTCTCCGGACTGGAGATGAAAACGATGCTGAGGGTATACACCGTTGCCTCCATCATTATGGGGACAACGGCGTTCCTGATAATTTATCTGCTCTGGTTTCTGCTGTAATCCGGATCAGAGAAAGCCTTCCCGGATCATGGTGGATTTCAGCTTTTCACCCAGTTCATCGGAAGCTTTTACGAGCGGAAGGCGAACTTCGGAAGAGGTCCACCCCTTGATTTCAAGGCATTTCTTGATCCCTACGGGATTGGATTCCACGTAGAGCAGGGTGTCGAAATCGAGGAAAGAAAACTGAATTTTAGCGGCTTCACTGAACCGGCCTTCCAGTGCATGCCAGGTCATGGCACCGAATTCTTTCGGGAAGGCATTCGCGATAACAGAAATGACCCCATGCCACCCTACACTGATCATCGGAGTGACCAGGTTGTCGTCACCGGATAGCAGAAGAAAATCCTTGGGGGCCTTCCAGGCCAGCTGCATGGCATACTCTAGACTGCTTGTTGCGTCCTTGATCCCAATGATATTGGGGTGCTGGGCCAGTGTCAGCACCGTTTCCACGGCGAGCGATATTACGGTTCTGCCCGGAACATTGTAGAGTAATACCGGTACGGGAGAAGCATCCGCAATAGCTGTAAAATGTTTGATCAGTCCAGCCTGGGAGGGTTTATTGTAATAAGGAGTGACTGACAGGATCGCGTCCACACCGTTGAGATCGGCCGAGGCTATCGCCTGCAGCACGGAATGGGTGTCATTCCCCCCAATGCCATATACGATGGGCAGGTTTTTGGGATTATTCTGTTTGGTAAGCTTCAGTAACTGCTTTTTCTCGGAAGCTGTTACGGTGGGCGACTCTCCGGTCGTTCCCTGGACCACGAAGTAGTCGACTCCGCCTTCTGACAGATGCCCGAGCAGACGGACATAGGCATCATAATCCACTTCCAGATTTTCATTAAACGGAGTAACGATCGCTACTCCCACTCCTTTAAATCGCTGATCAACTGACATATTGATAGGCTATAATTACCGGGTAAATGCTACGGCTGGCAACTATGTTAGTAATAGAAATAAATTGTCCTTTTCAGACCGCAAATGTACGGAGCTTCCTGTACTTTCCCTATTTCCGGTTTGGTTTAATTGTCAATTCTTTGGGTTTAAGCCCGATAATTTTGAGGGGACCGGACAAACACGGAATTATTGGGCTATCATCGCCAGAAATTCCTCCTCCGACAGGATCGTGACACCGAGTTTCTGGGCCTTTTCCAGTTTGGACGGGCCCATGTTTGCCCCTGCCAGGAGGTAGTTCAGTTTTCCTGAAACACCGCTCAGGACCTTACCTCCGTTGGCTTCGATCTTGAGCTTTAGTTCGTCCCGGTCAAAAAGTTCGAATACGCCTGAAATGACAAAGGTTTTACCAGCCAGCACCTCACTTTCCTTTTCCACTTTCACTTCCTCATTCTCCAGTTGCAGTCCTGCCGCTTTCAGCCGGGCGATGATCTCGAGGTTATCCGGATCCTGGAAATAAGACAGTACACTTTGCGCGATCTTATCCCCGATCTCCGGTACGCCGATCAGCTGGTCGTAAGACGCATTCTGCAGGGCTTCCATTGTGCCGAAATAGGAAGCCAGTTTTTCGGCTACCGTCGCTCCGACAAAGCGTATACCCAGCGCAAAAAGCAGATTGCGGAAAGGTACACTCTTCGACAGTTCGATACCTTTCAGTATATTCTCAACCGTTTTCTCTCTGAAACTGATCGTCTTAACCTTTCCGGTTTCCTCGTTGACCAATTTCTTCTCCAGACCCAGTAATTTGTCAAATGTCAGCTCATACAGGTCAGCGGGGGTGCGAACCAGTCCTTTATCGAAAAGGATCTCAATTTTTCCCTCACCCAGACTTTCGATATTCATCGCCTTGCGGTGGATGAAATGCTCGATCCGTCCCTTGATCTGGGGCGGACAGTTTTTTTCGTCGGGACAGTACCAGGCAGCCTCCCCTTCCCGTCTGATGAGGGCGGCGCCACATTCCGGACAGTTTTCGGGGAACACAATAGGTTCGGTCAGGAAGAAATCGCGCTGGGTGGTATCGACACCGGTGATTTTGGGAATAATTTCTCCACTCTTCTCGACGAAAACCACATCTCCCAGGCGTAGTCCGAGCCTTTCCAGTTCATTGGCGTTATGCAGAGTCGCACGTTTCACCATCGTCCCCGACAGGTGGACTCCCTTTACCTTCTCATAGGGCTTGTCTCGCTCCTCCAGGGCACAAAGATTGGCTACCGGAGTTACGGCCCCGGTACGACCTACCTGATAGGTGACCAGCCGGAGTACGGCAGGCTTATTTTCTGCCTGATATTTGTAGGCAATTGCCCAACGGGGGCTTTTGGCTGTCGTACCCAGCTCCTGCTGCTGGGCGTAGGAGTTAACCTTGATGACGATCCCGTCGGTGGCCAGTGGCAAGCTGAAACGTTTTTCCTCCCATTCCCGGATAAATTCAATGGCTTCGTCAATATCGCGGCATTTCCGCCAGCCCGGTGAGACATTAAAGCCCATTTCCTTCAGGGCCAGCAGGCTCTCCTCATGGGTTTGAAACACCTCCTCATCACTCAGAAAAGCGTAGATATAACAGTCGAGATTTCGCCGTGCAGCCTCTGCTGAATCCTGCAGTTTGAAGGCTCCCGAGGCAGCGTTACGGGGATTGGCATAGGTAGGTTCCCCGGCTTCCTCCAGATCTGCATTCAGTCGCTGGAACGAGCTGAACGGCATGAAACCTTCACCACGAACTTCAAACTGCGGTGGCACATCTGCCTTTTTTACCCGCAATGGCAGACTTTTGATCGTTTTGACATTGTGGGTGATATCGTCCCCCCTTCGTCCGTCGCCCCGGGTAACACCTCGCTTGAGGACCCCGTTTTCATAGGTAAAGCTGAGGGAAATACCATCGAATTTCAGCTCACAAACGTACTCAAAGGATTCATTCGGCAAAGCCTTTCTTACCCGTGCATCGAACTGCCTCAACTCTTCCTCGCTGTAGGTATTGTCGAGCGAGAGCATGGGAAAGCGATGGTAAACCGTTTCAAAATTCTTATTGATGGTCCCCCCGACCCTTTGTGTAGGTGAATCATCCCTTTTGAACTCGGGATACTGTTTTTCCAGGGCTGTCAGCTCCTTCAGCAGCAGGTCAAATTCCTGATCGGAAATTTCCGAAACGCTGTCCTGATAATATCGCTCGTTATAATAATTCAGCTGGTCGGTTAGCTCATTGATACGTCTTTGCTCGGGTGTCATACAGAAGAGATTTTTTGTATTTCCTAAGACAAATATATTCGTTTAACCCGAACAAAACCGGGGGATAGATTCTTTCTCGATTTTCTTTTGCCTCCTTTTGGATTAACTTTGCCCCTCATACTTTAAGCAAAGCATTGTTTTTATGGCCCTTATTGCACCCTCGATATTATCGGCTGATTTTGCCAATTTGCAGAGAGATGTTGAAATGTTGAACGAAAGCGCCGCCGACCTGATCCATGTGGACGTGATGGACGGCCGTTTCGTTCCCAATATATCCTTCGGGCTTCCGGTTTGTGAAGCGATTGCCCGTCATGCACGAAAACCCCTCGACGTTCACCTGATGATCGTCGAACCTGAAAAATACCTGAAGCATTTCAGGGATGCCGGGGCTAACCGGCTGTCTATCCACATTGAAGCCTCCCCCAACCTGCATCGCTACATCCATTCGATTAAGGAACTGGGAGCTGCCGCAGGGGTTGCGGTGAACCCGCACACACCGGTCGAAAGCCTTATCGACATACTGCCGGACGTTGATACGGTTCTTTTAATGTCCGTAAACCCCGGTTTTGGTGGTCAGAAATTTATCGAAAATACCTATTCCAAGATAGCAAGGCTCGACGCCCTGCGGAAAGCGAATAATCTGTCATTTACCATCGGTATCGACGGAGGCGTAAGTACCGATAATGCGCGGCGGCTTGTCGATACCGGAGCCGACATCCTCATTGCCGGAAGCTTTGTGTTCAACAGCAGTGACCCTGTCAGAACTATATCTGAACTGAAAGCACAGGTGGGTTAAAGGCCTGGAAATCGAGTTACGGGTGGTGGTATCATGTATAAAAAGCTGCTGAGGTATTCGTTTTCCCAGGAATAAGTATAGCAAATTTCGGTACCCGATTTCGCGGGGACATCAAATAATTTCCGAATTCCAAACCTTACTACGCATTTATTTTGGGAACTATGAAAACTATCTTTCGGCTGCTCGTTTTTATATTTTTTCTCCATCCCGCCGTCGAGGCTCAGCGTAATGCCAACCGGCCCAATATCGTACTGATTCTGGCCGATGACCTCGGCTACGGGGATATTGGTGCATATGGACAAAAAATCATCCGTACCCCCAATCTCGACCGGTTGGCTCAGGACGGTATGCGTTTTACCCAGTTTTATGCGGGAACCACGGTGTGCGCTCCCTCCCGTTCGGTCCTGTTATCGGGTTACCATTCAGGCCACTCGTTTATCCGCGGCAACAAGGGAGTACAACCGGAAGGACAATACCCGATAGCCGATTCCGTACTCACCTTTGCGGAGGTTCTGAAAAAATCGGGGTATGCGACCGGAGCTTTCGGTAAGTGGGGGCTGGGTCCTGTAGGCAGCGAAGGCGATCCCCTTAAACAGGGATTTGACCGGTTCTATGGCTACAATTGCCAATCGCTGGCCCACCGATATTACCCGAATCATCTGTGGGACAACGACCGGAAAGTAGTTCTGACGGAAAACGCCAACCTCACGGCTACCAAAATCTATGCGCCTGACCTCATCCAGGCGGAAGCGTTGAAATTTATTGACCAGCATGCGGGTAAAGAACCCTTCTTCCTGTTTGTCCCCTCCATCCTGCCCCATGCGGAACTGCTCGTACCGGATGACGAGATCTTCCAATCTTACAAGGGAAAATTTGAAGAAACCCCGCATAAAGGAGAGGATTACGGTCCCAATGCCCGTCCGGGCGGATATACGTCCCAGGAGTATCCCCGGGCATCGTTTGCGTCGATGGTAACCCGACTCGATAAGCATGTAGGCGAAATTGTAGCAAAACTCAAGGAAAAGGGGATCGACAAAAACACCCTGATCATCTTCTCGAGTGACAATGGGCCCCATATTGAAGGAGGGGCGGACCCGGTATTTTTCAATAGCAGCGGGGGGTTCCGGGGCACCAAAAGAGACCTCTACGAAGGTGGTATCCGCGTACCGTTTATTGTGTCCTGGCCAGGCGTGGTCCGGGCTGGATCCGTGAATGGATACGTCGGTGCCTTCTGGGATATCTTCCCCACCTTCGCGGAACTTGCGGGCGTGAATGTGCCTAAAACCGACGGCATTTCAATTGTTAACACGCTGAAAGGAAAAGGAAGGCAGGCGCAGCATGAATACCTTTACTGGGAGTTTCATGAACAGGGTGGAAAGCAGGCAGTCCTGAAAGGAGACTGGAAAGCCGTCAAGCTCGATGTGAAGAAAAATGGGGCTGGTCGGATTGAACTGTATAATCTGAAAAATGACCCGTCAGAAACGACCAATGTTGCGGATAAGCATCCGAAGATCGTCGCAGAGCTCGACACACTGATCAGGAAATCGCACACTCCTTCGGCGGTATTCCCCTTGTTTGAATAATCTTTGCCCTATGGCCGGTTAGATGCCGGCTATCCCTTCATGGTAATGCTCGCACTTCGGCAGATAGCGCCGATGGGGGGCTGGAGTTTGGATACTTTCACGGTGATTTCTCCGACAGACGGATAGGCCTGGCGTACTTCGCGAATGATATTGCCGGCTATATTCTCCAGCAGATGGGAAGAATTTTCCATCACACCGGCCATGATCAAATACACCCGTTCATAGTCAACCGTATCGGTAAGATCATCGGAATGACCTGCTTTTTCCAGGTCCGTTTCTATATGGATATCGACCGAAAAACGGTTACCGATCTGACGTTCTTCCTCATAAACTCCATGGAAGGCGTAAAATTCCACACCTTCAAGCGAAACAATCCCCATCCTAGACCCCGTTGTTTTCGTTACGTTTCAGCAGGGCTGGATTCCGGGATCCTTTCACCCGTTTGGGCTCCTCCTCCGCGCCCGGTTCCTGTACCAGTGCCTCTGCACGCTCCCGGGCATTATCGCGGGGATATTTCTTTTCGTATTTCTCCAGGGTTTCCGAAAGATTGCCCATTAGTACACGGATTTCACCGATCAGCATATCTCTGTATTTTTCGAGAGCCTTGCATTCGCGCTCGGTTTCCCGGAGCGCATTCTGGGCTTCTTCCTGCATGTATCGGGCTTTGTTTTCTGCATCCTGAACGAGCAGACCGGCTTTTTTCTGGGCTTCCTGCAGGAGCTCCTCAGTCTGCTGACGGGAATCCTTCAGGTAATTTTCAGCCATTTCCTGTGCCTGTTCCGTAATGCGCGCACTGTTTTCCTCAGCCGACTTCAAGGTTCTGAATAGCGACATTTCGACTTCCTTCAGACGATTCAGCTCTTTCTCAGCAATTTCCAGTTGCATCTTCAGCAATTTGTTGTCGTCGGTCAGTTGTTCAATACCTCTGGCAAGCTCTCCCAGAAAAGCCCGAACCTGTACAGGATCATACCCCCGGAAAACCTTCTCGAATGAATGCTCTTTAATGTCACTTACAGAAATCTTCATATTCGGCTTGGTTAAAACAGTTAGTTGCCAATTCAACAAAATTATAAAATTTGAGGTATTTAAGCGGGCCGTTCACACATTGGCCTATACTTTTAATTCCCCTACCCGGAATTTGAGGTAAGTTGCGTTAAATTTTGCCCCTCAAAAAAAATTAAATTTAACTCAAATTACTCCCAATAACGCCCCCATGAAAGTTTTGGGAGAAAAGAAATGAAGAACAAATACTATATTTCATCATGCCAACCAACACACCTCTTGAAATAGCCCGGGACTTCCTCTTCCACACGAACCGAAGTGTGTTTCTGACCGGGAAAGCCGGAACGGGCAAGACAACCTTTCTGAATCAGTTAAAACATACGCTCCCCAAAAGAATGGTGGTCGTTGCCCCCACGGGAATCGCCGCGATCAATGCCGGAGGAGTAACTGCCCATTCCTTCTTCCAGCTCCCCCTAGCCCCTTTTGTTCCGGGTATGCTGATGCAGGGTTCGAATGTTTTCAAATTTACCAGGGCCAAAATCAAGCTGATCAAAAGTCTCGATTTGCTGGTGATAGATGAGGTCAGCATGCTCAGAGCCGATCAACTCGATGCGATAGATGCCATACTTCGCCGTTTCCGGGACCGTCGGAAACCCTTTGGCGGTGTTCAGCTGCTACTCATAGGGGATATCCAGCAACTGTCACCGGTGATAAAAGACGACGAATGGCAGATCCTGAAACCACATTACGACACCATTTACTTTTTCAGCAGTCATGCGCTTCAGGAAGTGGGTTTGGTTAAGATTGAACTTACCCGGATTTACCGGCAGAAAGACGAGAAGTTTATCAGCCTTCTCAACAAGGTCCGAAACAATGAACTCGACAAAGCCGGTTTCGACGCGATCAACAGCCGGTACCTGCCAGCTTTTGTGCCACCAAAGGACGAAGGATACATCACACTCACAACGCACAATTCAAACGCCCAGCTGATCAACCTGCAGCATCTGGACGACCTGCCGGGTGAAACCAAAGTGTTCAAAGCAGAAATTAAGGGTGATTTCCCTCCCTACAGCTACCCTACCGAAGAAAAACTGGAATTGAAGGTGGGTGCCCAGGTGATGTTTGTCAAAAATGACCCTTCCCGCGAAAAACGCTACTACAATGGCAAAATCGGAACGATTACGGCCATGACCGGGGACCGGATCAAGGTCAAATGCCCGGGTGAATACATTGAAATTGATGTCGAAAAAGAGACTTGGGAAAACATAAAATATACCCTGAACGAGGAGACCAAACTGGTGGAGGAAAAAATTGAGGGTACCTTCAAACAGATTCCACTAAGGCTCGCCTGGGCCATTACCATTCATAAAAGTCAGGGTCTCACGTTTGAAAAAGCCATCATCGATGCCCGGTTTTCCTTTGCGCACGGTCAGGTGTATGTGGCACTGAGCCGGTGCAAATCGCTGGAGGGAATGGTTTTACGTACGCCTATTTTTGCGGACAGCATCATACAGGATACCCAGGTAATCAGTTTCTCCAGGGAAGTGAGCGAACAACCCCCATCCCCGGAAGATCTGGAAAATGCACGGAAAGCATATCAGCGGGAGATGATCATCGAACTTTTCGACTGGACAGATTCATACCGCGTAATGCGGAGCCTTACCAGGCTGGTTAACGAAAGCTGTGCCAGTCCCGACCTGTTTAATACAGCCAGTCAGTTGTTTGAAAACGAACTGGTAGGCACAGCCGCCAAATTCCGGAATCAGCTGCATACCCTGCTGGCCACCGAAAGTGGTGACAGTGAAACGGTCCAGGAGAGGATACGAAAGGGTTCAGCCTATTTTGCCGAAAAAATCGGGAATGATATTCTGCCCCCCATCAGGGCGTTTGAGCCGGTTACGGACAACTCCTCCTTTGCCAAAAATTATCAGGCAGCATTAAATGATCTTGAACGGTTGATGTACATCAAACTGGCCTGCCTGAAGAAGTCGGCAGACGGGTTTAACACCGAAGACTACATCCGGGAAAAAGCCAATGCCGAAATCGACTTTGAGAACCGGCAAGTCAAAACTGCTCCGAAAAGTAAAAAGTCCCTGAATATAGAGAACGGTCGACTTTTTGCAGAGCTTAAAACCTGGCGCAGTGGCATGGCCGGTCTGGAAGATATCCCCGAATACATGGTCCTGCAGATGAAGACCCTGGCCGAAATTTCCCGCAAACTGCCCCGTACACCGCAGCAGCTGGCTTCCATTTCAGGGATTGGAAAGACAAAGGCCCAAAAATACGGTACCGAACTGCTGGAAATTATTGAGACCTACTGCAGGGAAAACGGGCTGGAAACACCCTGAAACGGAGCGGAAAATTATTGAGGCAGGTCCTTTACTTCAGTTTTTTTCATGCCTCCCTCGGGCAGTTTCCACGCAGGAATAAAGGCCGCCATGATGAGTACGGCCGCGATCAGGAAACTTCCTTTCAGGGCGAAATGATCGGCCTCGACGGCACTATGCGACGGCAGATAATGATCGCGCAGCAGCTGATAAAACACCCCGCTGACAGCAATTCCCAGGGATCCACCCAGTTGCAGAATTAGGCTGTTGAGCGTCGTAGCCGTGGCCGTTTGATGTTGTTGTACCGAACCCAGGAGCGAAGTGGACACCGGGGCGACGAGGAATCCCATACCGATACCCCTGAAAATCATAATCAAAACGATCCACCAGCTTGCTACTCCGGGCTTTAGCGTCGCGAAAAAGAGGAAGGACACAGCCAGCATCGCTATTCCCAGCAGTGTGATGTTCCTGATTTTTCCCTTGTCGGCCAGCTTCCCCGAATAGGGGCGTGTAACCAATACCAGCAGGGCGTTGGGAAGCATCAGCAGACCCGTTTCCATTTCACTGTAACCCAGTTCGCCCTGCAGCAAAAATGGCAGGTAAAACATTCCTCCGAATAGCGCAACCGAACGCAGAAAAATAACCATGGCCGAACGGTTGAAAAGAGCATAGCGGAAGACATTCAGGTCAAGCAGGGCGTTTTCCTTGTTGGCCGAACGGATATACAGGTATAGAAATCCGACGACGATAAGTAAAAATACCCAGGTGAAGATATGGGTCAGCGGATAGGTAGAGATCATCCATACCCACTGCTGAGCGGTGAGAATAAAGCTCAGAAACAGAATATAGCCGATGAAATCGAACTTAATTTGTTGTCGTGGCACCTCTTTGAGGAAAGAAAGGTAACGAATCACCAGTACCAGCGCCCAGACGCCAAGGGGGATGTTGATATAAAATATGAAGGGCCACCCAAAATAATGGCTGAGAAATCCCCCCAGCGTCGGGCCAATGGCAAGACCCGTCACATTCCCGATTCCCCACCAGGCAATCGCACTGCCTTTTTCTTCCGGGGGCAGGGTTTCACTCAGGATAGACATAGACATGGGTGTGAGAATACCCCCCGAGACAGCCTGAAGGGCCCTGCAGAAAATCAGGGCGGAAAGAGTGGGTGCGAGACTGCAGCAGATCGATCCTACAATAAACACAGTAAGGCATACCATCATCAGGGTGTAGTACCCTACCCTGCTTTTCAGCCAGTTCATGAGCGGTAGGGCAAACAAAAAGGCCAGCATATAGGCCGTCACCACCCACTCGATCTCGTTGAGTTCCACCTGAAAATCGCGGCGCATGACCGGCAGGGAAACATTGATGATGCTCCGGTCGATCGAGGTCATGGATGCCGTGACCATCAATGCTATTACAAATTGTTTCTTGTTAGGAATTTTCAAGCTTCTCCGATAATGTGTGCGAATCCGGTAAGTAGAACCTGAGCAAAACCGGTTTGTAGAAAATAACGCGGGCCATTGCAGCTATCAAATGTCCTGTTAGCCCGTTTTAGTGTAATAATACTACATATTCCCATGTTCAAGAACCGATTTACCCAATATTTCAGCAAGTTATTGATTCTCCTCGCATTCGTGCAAATGTACGGGTGTACAAAACCGGCGGAGTCGAATACCGAAGAAGAATGGCTGGACCTGTTTAACGGTAAGGACCTGGACGACTGGATCGTGAAAATTCATCATCACGAGGTAGATGAAAATTTTGCCAATACCTTTCGGGTAGAAGACGGGATGATCAAGGTACGGTACGACGGTTATGGTGATTTCAACGACCAGTTCGGCCATCTGTATTACAAGGAGCCATTTTCCCATTTTCACCTGGTGGTGGAATACCGTTTTAGCGGCGAACTGCACCCTGGAGCCCCCTCCTATACCCTGCTGAACAGCGGTGTGATGTTCCATTCCCAGGACCCGCGGACGATGCCTAAGGAACAGAACTGGCCCATATCGGTGGAAATGCAGTTTCTGGCAGGCCTGGGCGATGGTCAGCCACGTCCGACAGGCAACATGTGTTCGCCCGGGACCCACGTCGTGTACAACGGCAAACTCGATGAAACGCATTGCATCAGTTCTTCCTCCAAAACCTATGACAAGGATGCGTGGGTACGGGCTGAGCTGATGGTCTGGGGGGATTCGCTGGTCAAACATATCATCGAGGGCGATACGGTCCTCGTTTACAGCAAACCACAGGTCGGCGGGGGCGTGGTCGAAAGATTTGATCCCGCCCAGAAAATTGACGGAACTCCCCTTAAGAGTGGCTATATCGCCCTGCAGAGTGAGGGACAACCTATTGAATTCAGGACGGTCAGACTTCGAAGGCTGAAATAAAGTCTTATGAATTAATTGTCCTCCATCAACTTTCTCATCGTCTTTGAGGTCTTATCTTTGCTCGCTTTAATTTAAATGGAGTTGTGATGCTTGATGAGACGTCGAAGACAATACGATTAGCCGTTCCGATCATTCTGGGCGAGATTGCCCAAATGGCCCTCCACCTGATCGATACGGCTATGGTGGGGGCTGTCAGTTATGTGCAGCTGGCCGCTGCCTCCCTGGTTTTCAATGTGATGAATATCCCCTTTGTGATCGGAATCGGAATTACCATTTCCGTGTCACAGATGGTCTCCATGGCTCAGGGGCAATTCGACGGCCAGAAGGTATCCCATTTCTTTTTCAATGGATTTGTCCTTTGTACGATAACAGCTTTGGTAATTGCTGCCGGACTCCTGTCCAGCAGCTATCTGTTTCCCTATCTGGGCCAGGATCCGCAGGTGGTAGAACATGCCATTCCCTTCATGCGGTTTATCGGCATATCGATCATCCCGATGATCCTTTTCATGACGCTCAAACAGTTCACCGACGGACTGGAACATACCAAAACGGCGATGATGATCTCGCTGTTGGGGCTTCCCCTTAATATTCTGCTTAACTGGCTGCTGATTTTTGGCAACCTCGGGTTTCCCCGCCTGGAACTGATCGGTGCCGGATGGGCGACTCTGATTACGCGGACGCTCATGTTTCTAGCACTGGGTTTTGTCGTGATGAAACACCACCTGTTTCACCGCTATATCGCAGTGAGCAAAAACCAATGGAAACTCAAAGGCCGGACCATCCGGGAACTGCTCCATATAGGTGTCCCATCCAGTCTTCAGCTGGGCATGGAATCGGGCGTATTCGCGGTTTCGGGGATTATCATTGGAACCATCGGTGCGGTGGAACAGGCAGCCCACCAGATTGCCCTGAGCTGCGCTTCCCTTACATTCATGGTATCGCTGGGTTTGTCGCAGGCTGCCTCTATCCGGGTGAGCAACGCCTTCGGAGCACAGAATTTCCCCAAAATCAAGTTAATTGGAAAGAGTACGCTGGTGACGGCACTCTGCTACGGAACATTATGTGCCATCCTGTTTACGGTCTTCCGTCATCAGCTGCCCGGATTCTTCAACGATGATCCGCGGGTAATTGAAATGGCTTCCTATCTGCTGATATTTGCAGCGATTTTCCAGATATCAGACAGTACCCAGGCAGTGGGTGCCGGGATTCTCCGGGGGCTTAAGGATGTCAAAGTTCCCACGCTTTTTATCGGAATTGCGTATTGGGTAATCGGGCTGCCGGTAGGTTATCTGCTTACCTTCCATTTTAACTGGGGACCCTCCGGTATCTGGACGGGTCTTACCACCGGACTTTCCATGGCGTCCATCTTCCTGATCAGCCGTTTTTTTATCCTGAGCCGGAGACCCTGAGCCTTCGTTGGGACACAAAAAAACCGGGTACAAACCCGGTTTTTTCATATAGCTTTGGGAGTTTAGTTTTTGGGTTTTTCCCTGTTGCGGGCTGGCCCTTCCCCTCTTCTTGCGCCTTCACGAGGTCCTCTCATTTCTTTTCTGGCCTCTTTCAGTTTTTCCTGCTGCTCAGCTGTAAGGACTGCGTTGAGTTCCTTGTCATATTCTTCGAAAATCTCACGCATTTTAGAGGCATTGTCCCGACCCGCTTCAGCTGCTTTCTTGTTTCTCTCCAGATTCAGAGCCAACACTTTCTTTTGCTGCTCTTCATTCAGGCTAAGCTGTTCGGACATTCTTTTGGTTTGCATTTCAGCCCGCTGCTCGGGAGTCATCCTTTGACCGCCGTTACGAGGTTGCGCATAGGAAGCTGCAGATACGGCCAGTAAGAAAATGAATGCTGCAATTACTTTTTTCATGATTCGCTTATGTTTGGTTTTTAGGCTTTAGAGCGAGCTTTGCCTTCCAAGTTTAAACGACACCCAAAGAAAATTGCAGTTTAACTTTTTTTAACAGGATTTTGTGTGCTCTCCGGAGTACCCAAATCCCGGGGATCAGTACCCTTAAAAGGCCAGATAGCGCACCAGTAGGGCGATCAGAATAGCTGCCGTGTAACTGGCCAGTGTGCCTACCAGGACGTATTCCGATTTTTTGGTCACATAGTTGGCAGGGATTTCCGAGGGATGCTTATCGTTATACCGCAGAAGTGATTTGGCGGCTATGAGAAACCCGATGGCCGTGTATTGGTTAAGCAGTACAAAAACGTAAATGAGGAGGCGTTCCGACATCCCAATCCACCGGCCGGCCTTATCGAGGTTGTCATCAGCTCCGGGCGCCAGTATCTTAAGTTCATCCCGCCAGGGCCCGGTAAACATGCCTACCAGGAAACCCACCGGTGTCAGACAGAGCAGAAGGCCGGCCAGTATAACTGAATTCTCTGTATTCTGTAGGGCAGCGACTGCGTTTCGCCACGGTTCCGAAGCAGCCCCCGTACACAACCAGGCCGTAAGCACAATGCTTGCCAGGTGCATCAGTTGGTCATAAATAAACCAGGATGCGGTCTGTTCCTTGTCATAGCGGAGTTTGATCAGGTCGATACCTCCGTGTACCACACCCAGAATGAGCGCGATCCAGGGCTGTGACCAGTATCCCAGAAACAGGTACGAGAGGACGACAACCACTCCTGCATGCTTGTATAAGGCCGGAGACTTCCAGTCATGCGCCCTTTTGTCTTCCACCCACGCCTTTGGCTGCAAATAGAAATCGGCCAGAATATGGGCAAGCAAAAGTGCGATGAATTCATACATGGGGATAGTAAATTTTGATCAGTTGATGAAATGTGCGTATCAGGGGATCTACAGCCCACCAGCGGGCAGCCTGGGCATGCTGGCTGACGGCCGACTGACTGATACCCAGTTCCCGGGCAGCTACGGTAAACGTCTCACCTTTCAGCAGATGAACGATCACAGCGGCCTGCGCAGCGGTCCATTTCTCGATTACCGACTCCAGTAAGGTCAGTACCGCATCCACGGGAGCGGCCTCCACCGGGAGGGCTACGGCAATTTTAGCCCTTTCGGCCTTGAGGGTATCGGCTCTCTGTCCGGATAAACGGAACGCTTCTCCGTCCGATATACCCGATCGTTCGGCCAGTCGGTCTACCGGTCCTATGCCTATCGCTATTCTCAGGTCTGCTCCTTCCCTTCGCGACAGTGCCCTTGCCAGTATAGCAGCGCGCATCACTTCCTCCAGGTTTTTCAGTACCCCCTGAAAACTGTCGCCCCTGAAGATTTCGGGGCTTACGAGCCAGGCAACGTGTTCCTCCAGTTCAACCAACCAGTGGGTCAACAGACGGTTTACTTCACCAGGCGGGTAATTGGTCGATCCTACCATATCGGCGGTCATTACCGCGGCCGTACCGATATTCTCTTTCTCTCCACCCATACTACAAGTTGATTAATGGTTCAAATATAAGACAATAAGCTTATACTTACTAATAATAAGCCAATAAACTTATATTTGATTTCTATAAGCTCTATAGCCTGCGCTTGCAGTAAAGGCGAAACCGGAGATTTAAGAAACGAGGTATCGTTTCACGAGTTCATCCCATTCTTCCTTGAGCGAACCTTTAAAAGGCGATTCTCCGGCTCTTCTATACCAGTACCCGGCATTCCACTGATCTCCTTCTACCCGATGGAGGTAAGCATGGATACGGTCGTATTTCTGTGTGCCTTCTTTCTGCTGTACGATATTATGTGCGGTTTCCCAATCATCTTTTGCTTCATGCCAGAGAGCGAGTAACAAGTCGCTGATGCCAGCTGGCGGTTGAGCCCGAGAGACAGAATCAATGAACTCTTTATAGGTCATGTAAACTACTTTAGGAACTTCAAATTAAGGTAAAATTCAAAGAAGTTACCCAACTAAATTTACTGTATATTATCTTTCCGCACCGGGAATCGTCGGCATACAGGTGAGCAGAAAGATCATACATATTGACATGGACGCTTTTTTCGCTTCGGTCGAGCAGCGGGATAACCCTGAGCTCAGGGGGAAGCCGGTGGCCGTTGGCGGAGGAGCCAAAAGAGGGGTGGTGGCGGCTGCCAGTTACGAAGCCCGGAAGTTCGGTGTCAGGTCAGCCATGGCATCCTCCATAGCCAAAAGAAAGTGCCCCGAACTGATCTTTGTCAAACCGCGTTTCGACGTCTATCGCCAGGTTTCCAACCAGATCCGGAAGATATTTACCGAATACACACCGCTGATCGAGCCCCTCTCACTGGATGAAGCGTATCTCGACGTAACGGAAAATCTGAAAAACATCCGGTCGGCCACCCTGATTGCCAAAGA
>Ga0182792_1001801_pt1 | contig 16367 bp, 13 predicted proteins | sample Passage237B_FD_130497 | JGI IMG/M metagenome (GOLD analysis project Ga0182792, IMG submission 130497) | Cellulose adapted compost microbial communities from Newby Island Compost Facility, Milpitas, CA, USA - Passage2 37B (version 2) (version 2) ...
GTTTTTTCAGGATCCATACCTGATCGAGCTGATCGATCAGGCCCTGGCAAATAACCAGGAACTGAAAATCCTGCAGCAGGAAATTGAAATCACACAGAATGAGGTGAAGGCTATCAGCGGGGAATACCGTCCGTTTGTGACCCTGGGCGGCGGAATCGGTTATGAGAAAACGCCACGCTATACCCTGCCCGGTGCGACGCACCATTCTGTGGAAATCGAACACGGAAAGGAGATGCCAGAGATACTGGGCGACTACTGGTTTGGTGCCCGGGCATCGTGGGAAGTTGATATCTGGAAGAAACTGCGTACGGCCAAAAAGGCTGCTGTTAAACGCTATCTCGCATCGGTGGAAGGGCGGAATTTCATGATTACGAACCTGATCGCCGAAATTGCCGAGGCGTATTATCATCTCCTCGCGCTGGATAACCAGCTGGAAATTGTGCAGCAGAACATCGGCATACAGGAGCAGGCTTTGAGAATGGTGCGTATGCAGAAAGAAGCGACGAAAGTGACCGAGCTGGCTGTGAAGCGTTTCGAAGCCCAGCTGATGAACACGCAGAGTCTGGAGCATGAGATCAAGCAGCAGATTGCGGAGACCGAAAACCGAATCAACTTTCTGGTCGGCCGCTTCCCGCAGTCCGTTAATCGGGATCGGAGCCGGTTCATGGTGGCCAGTCCGGCCAGGGTCGAGATCGGTACGCCAGCATTGTTACTGAGTCGCCGGGCAGATATACGTCAGGCCGAGCTTCAGCTGGAGGCGGCTCGTCTGGATATATCGGTAGCCCGTGCGGCTTTTTACCCGTCCCTGGGCTTATCGGCATCCTTGGGCAGTCAGGCTATCAATCCCGCTTACTGGGTTAAACTGCCCCTGTCGATATTTTCGAATCTGGCAGGTGATCTGGTGGGGCCGTTGGTCAACAAGCGGGCCCTGGAGGCCAACTATCAGACGGCCGGAGCCCAGCAGCGGCAGGCGGTATACCAGTACGAACAGACTGTTTTATCGGCCTGCAGCGAAGTAGCGGGGATATCCTCCAAAATCGGCAACCTGGAAAAAATCTTTGAACTGAAATCGCGTGAGGTTCAGGCATTGACCGAGTCGGTAGCCATTTCCGGCCGGTTGTTTGCCTCAGCCCGCGCAGACTATACCGAGGTACTGCTTACCCAACGCGAAGCGCTTGAGGTCCGGTTCGATCTGATCGAAACGCGGCTGGAGCAATGGAGCACCATGGTGGATGCGTACCGGGCGCTGGGAGGGGGCTGGAATTAGTGTGGAAATCGGTCATTAACCACGTAGGTCAGGGGCATGCTTCTGGCCTACGTGTGTTTTATGAATTTACCACGGCTTCATTTTTTTAATAAACCCGTCCCCGTATTACCTTTGACCCCGAATCTATACCCAAAACCCTGGCTGGTAAGACCTGCCTTAAATCGTCGTCTTATGTCTCTGTCGTCTTCCAAAAAGCTGATTTTCTCATTCCTGTTTTCGCTGCTGTTTACCAGTGGTTTTGCCCAGCCCATCCTGCGAATCGGCGTTATTGCCGATATCCAGTATGGCGACATTGAAACAGCCGGTACGCGGCATTACCAGCAGTCGCTGCCCAAGCTCGAAGCCTGCGTGGCGGACCTGAATGCAGAGAAGGTCGACTTTTCGGTAAACCTGGGCGATCTGGTTGACCGGAATCCTGCCGACCTGGAAGCAATCCTTTCCCGGCTACAGAAGCTCGACAAACCCGTGTACAATACCACCGGCAATCACGATTATGTGGGCATTACCGATAACAACGCTTTGTACAAGCGTTTCGGCATGCCGTCGGCTTACTATGCATTTACGAAAGGGAAGTGGATGTTTGTCATGCTGAATACAAACGAAGTGGCCGCCTATTCCAATATCGGCGGAACGGAGCTGGAAAAGGAATACGAGGAAATCAAACAACGGATCAAGGACCGCGGTCGGGACAACGACAAACCCTGGAATGGTGCTATCAGCCAGAAGCAGATGGAATGGCTGAAAGCGAACCTCAAAAAGGCCACCCGCAAAAAGCTCAACGTGATCGTTTGTACGCATCATCCCGTTTACCCCTTTACGGGGTCGTCCGCATTGAACGACAAGGAGATCGTCGAGACACTGGCTAGCTACAAATGCGTGAAGGCGGTCCTGAGCGGGCATCACCACTCGGGTTATTTTGATGTGTATGAAGGATTGCCCTGCATCACAACGCAGGGGATGATCGAAACCGCGGACCAGAATGCCTATGGGGTACTGGAGATCTACAAGGATAAGTTAGTACTTAAGGGCAGGGGTAGGACGAAGTCGTATGAGCTGGAGCTGAGATAGGGAGATTAACTGGCTTCACCACCGACTCTACCATCCGCCGCGCTCCAATAAATAAAAGGCTGCTCTATTGAACAGCCCCTATTTGACCAAACAAAATTCGAAAACTCCGGTATAGATCCCGCACCGGAAACACGTTCCTATGATTCCAATGAATATCCGGGATTAAGCACGGATTGCCTCCTGCGAACAATTCATACTTTTTCTAAACCGGGGTGATTGAATCACTACATGTTTAAAGGTTCAGGTGTTACCATTAATCCCATCGGCTGACGGTCGACAGGGAGAATCTGCCGGAGCCCGTGAAAGCCAGACCCAGGGCCACCAGCATATAGATGGCCAGCAGTTCCACGGCCCATCCGCCGTAGTCGTTCAGTTTCAGAATACTGGAGGTCTGCGTGAGCAGCAGGGCAGTCAGACAGTTTATGGCAAAAAGAACTGCCGCAATGCGTGTCCGGTACCCCAGTATCAGCATCAGCGGGGCAACCACTTCGCCTATATACACGCCGTAGCTCAGGACAGGTGGGAGGCCCTTATCGGCCAAAAGCTGGGAGATGAAATCGATTCCGTAGATCACTTTGCTGATGCCGTAGATCAGCATGGGCAGTCCGATGGCGACCCGGACGATGAGCACGCCCAGATGAATTTTCTTTTCCATGGCAATAACTGATTTTTAAAATTGAAACCTGATAAAACTGCCGGCATTTTCCAGCGATTGTGCATTGTTGTTGAATTGGTCCAGGTTAAAACCCAGGCCGTACGCGAGGTTATTCTTTTTGAGACCTAAGCGAAGGTAAAGGAGGCCGCGCTGGTATTCGGTGGTGTTTACGTTGGCGATAGCCAGTAGATTAAAGTACGCCTGGTACTGGGGCGAGATCCGGGGGAAGTACTCCAGTCGCAGCGACTGTTCCAGGGTAACGTCTTTCTGATAGGTAGCGCCTGCGGAATACGCAAGGACGAAGGTGGTCTTCCGATAGGTATACTGCAGTGCTACGCCGGTAAACGAACCGGGGTTCTTTACACCAAAAAACACATTGACGGCCAGTCCCGGGAACAGGGAGTAGGAAAACATGTTTCGGATGAAGAAGATATTTCGGACATCGTGGCAATACTCCGTATCGAAAAGCGTCAGATTGCTCAGACTCATCCGGTCGCTCAGGCGGTAGGTCACGTTATGCAGATAGGAAACCGACCGGTGACCCGCCAGCAGTTCGGGCACATAGGCGGCCTGTTGGGCGCCAACCGGGAAGGGGAAAAAGGAAAGCAGTGAATAAAGAACATATTTTGCCATTGTTTTCAGTGGTTAAATCACTGTGGCAAAACTATTTACGGCTGAAAAGATAAAAATTAAGGTACCTTAAGAAATACGGTTAAGCTCTCTTTTGCGCAGGTAACTCAGGAATTCGGGCGTGATGCCGAGGTAAGAAGCAATGACATACTGAGGAAAACGCTGCTCGAGCGCGCGGTAGTGGGTAATGAAATCCTGATAGCGCGTATAGGCGTCCACGCTCATATTTTCGATGGTGCGTTCCTGCAGCGCCACATAAGCACTCTGGATCTTCATCCGGAAGAAGTCCGACAGTGCAGGTATTTCCCGGTAAAGCTGCTCGAGGTTACTTCTGCTTAGCTGAAGCAGCACCGAAGGCTCATGGGCCTGTATGTACATACGCGAGGGCTTTCCGCTGAAATAGCTGTACAGGTCGTTGATCCACCAGTTTTCAATGCCGAGCTGCAGGGTATGTTCCTGGCTTTTTTCGTCGAGATAGTAGACTCTGAGTGAACCTTCAGCCACAAAACGCATGTGCTGGGAGAGCTGCCCGGGCTGCAACAGAAACTCCCTGCGCTTCAGTTTTCTCACCTCCACTCGGGAAGCAATCCGATCCCCTTCCGCATCCGTCAGCGGAACCAGTTCCCTAAAGTGGTTGATAAGCTGGAGATGTGGCTCAAGCATGGGGAGGACGGTTACGGTGGATTTATAACTTGCTTTGGACCTGTAAGGATCAGGGTTTTCGCAGTATCAACGTGTAAAGTTAAATGGTATTTGTTTCGTTCCGAAATTTACGAGCACTCAATACCCTTTCTGCTATCGCTAAAGACCTGCCTTGTTTTGTGCCAGTTTACCGGAAATATCCTACATTTAAACATTCCTTCAACTCATTTCTATGTTTACCAGGATAATTCTCTTTCCGCTGTTCCTGGGCGGCGCGCTATGGGGCGGCTGCCAGTCAAATACCCGAAAACAAGCTTCGGATCCGAAAAATGTTTCACCGAATCACGAATTAACACTCGTATGGAGCGATGAATTTGATTATGAGGGACGCCCCGACACAGCCAGATGGGACTACGACACGGGTGGGCATGGTTGGGGTAATAACGAACTTCAGTTTTATACCAGCGACCCGGCCAATGCCTTTGTAAAAGATGGAAAACTGTACATCACGGTGCGCAAGGAGCCTCACGAAAACCGCAGTTACACCTCAGCACGCCTGGTTACCCGAGGGAAGGCGTCCTGGCAGTACGGTAAAATAGAAGTACGGGCCAAGCTCCCGGCTGGAAGGGGCCTATGGCCGGCTATCTGGATGCTGGGAGATAACATCCGCCAGGTCGGCTGGCCTGCCTGTGGGGAAATTGACATTATGGAGCACGTGGGGTTTGAGCCGGACAGTATTTTCGGTACCATCCATACGGAAGCCTTCAATCACGTCAGGCGAACCCACAAGGGCGGAAAGACTTTCATCCACAATCCCTACAACCAGTTTCATACGTATGCCGTCGAATGGACGCCCGAAAAAATGGATTTTCTGCTGGATGGCAGAAGCTATTTTACGGTCCCAAACACCTATCAAACGACCGATGAATGGCCCTTCAATCAGCCCTTTCATTTGATATTGAATATTGCCGTAGGGGGTAATTTCGGAGGCATGAAAGGACTGGACGAGTCGATCACGAACGCGGCGATGGAGGTCGATTGGGTGAGGGTATATCAGTAGGTTATATGGATCTTTCAGGGACCAGGTTTTACGAGGATGCTCATACCTGTTGTAATGGCCGCAATCATTACGCCGTCGTGGGTTATGAAAAGTAGAGTCCGTAAAATGAGTTTGATCTAACGTTCTTCCAGAAAAACTAAGGCTTCACTTAGGCCTTATCCTTAAACAATGTCTCCCCCTTCACCAGCCAGGAGAACCCGAAACTCTCGATGGCCAGGACTTCCATCCAGAAGGTTAAATTGTATTGGTGGTAGATGTCTCTGGGTATGATGGGATAGATCGTGCCGAAGAAAATCACCAGCAGGGAGAGAATGATCAATACCCCGCAGACCCGGTAAATCCGGTTCCGGGTGATCTTGGCCGCACCGCGTTTTTCTTTGGGTTTGTCGGACTTCGTGAAGATAAACAGCGACATAAATGCCAGGGTAATGAAGAATATCGCCGCTCCTATCACGTGAATATTGTCACGCATCTTGCTTTTCGGCAATATGGTCACGGAATAGGCTTTTTCGACGTCGTTGCAGATATCCGAAATATTGGTAGTCGGAAACAGCACAATCAGCAGCGCTGCTATACCAGCCAGTACGGAAACGATAAAATCGATAGGCTCCTTCCCTTTGTATACGATCAGAAATATGGCCAGCACGCACATGACGCCGACGAATATTCCCACCGACTGGGTGAAATAGTAATGGCTGAACGACCACAACGGCCGTGAATGTCCCGAATAAAGGTACAGGGAAATCACCAGCAGGACCGGTAGCAGCATACCCAGAATCCCAATAACCTTCCGCAGCGTTTTACTGCTGGAGATCAGGTTGGCATCGTTATCGGTGAAGGTTAGATTGAGAAAAGTGGGAGTTTCTGAAGGACGACGTTGGGGCATTGCAGGGAGGTGGTTTAAGAATTCGGAATGGTAAGATAACGGTTTTGGGGGGAGTCTTCAAAAAAGTGAGTGTTGTACCCGCTTAGCCCTTATTACTTACTTCCGGATACTTCTAACGAAGCTTCATTATCGGGATGCATTTTGAGCTATGGAAAACACATCGCCGTCCCAAAACCTATCTTCCGAAGGGATATCTACCGGTGACTTCATACGGGCAAAGATCTTACCCTCGGGACAAGCTCCTGGCTTTTCCGGCAGTGTGACAGTAAAGGTAAATTCAAGGTAGGTTCCTATTGGAGCTGAGTCTAGAGTTGAGGAAGGCAGCTCCCATGTATACCCTTTCCAGTCGTTGGGGGTGAGCTGTCCATTCATTTTCTCCGTCCACACGCCATAGCTGATATTGCCAGTTTCTGAACTCCCTGACGAGAGAATTAAACAGGTTGCCTCGTGATCATAGATATTAAATACGACGGGGGAAGTGTTTATTTGCGCGGTTTTTGTAACCCTTAACGTACATGCCCGGGTGTACCCCTCCGAAGCTTTTGCATAATAGATTCTCCGCGAGCCGGTGTAAAAGTAAGTTTCGGGATCATTTTGGTCTGGCGTCATGAATTCCCAGGCAAAGCCCGCTGCCTTCCTTGTATACATTCCCGGTTTTATTTCAATAGCCTCTTCGTCTCCGTTGGGAACAATTTCCCTATCGTGATTTATACAGCTGATTACGGCTGCTACCGCCAGCGTTAAAAGAACAATTGAAATGCGTTTCATTTCGTTTGTCAGTTAAAGGGTCTTCAAATAAATTTCTTTTACTCAATCAATTAAACGTATGAAACCGTTGACAGGTATTTTACTATTGATGATATTGGTTTCCTGTAGAGAAAAAGAGATAGAACCTTTAAGTTTATCTGAAAGGCAGAAGGCTCTGAGATCGATCGGTTATGAACTCATCGTTCCAGCTTTTGTTACCCTCCAGACAACGTCAAATAAATTACTGATTGAAACGAGGAAGTACCGGGGTAATCCAGCTGACCAGCAGCAGCTGGAAGATCTTAAGGCGGCTTGGTTAAACTGCATGATCGCTTGTAAGCAGGCCAGGGTTTTCAGGTTTGCACCCCGGGAGCTGGAGGTCAGTTTCGGCTCATTATACGAAATTCCGGATACCACAGGAATCGAGGCGCTTCTGGCACGAACAGACGGAAAAAAAATCGACAGTACGCTGATCGATGTGCTGGTTGGGGGATATAAAGGGTTAGTTGCATATGAATATGCATTATTTGGTGCTTCAAAAGGCGATAACCAATTGATCATAAAGCAGTTTGAAGACCATGACCTGGGTATAAGACGACTCGATTATCTTTTATCGGTAGCCAATGTTTTATATGCTGCAGCGAACAGGATCGTGCAGAAATGGAGTATGGGGGGAGATGGGTATGTGAATGAATTTGTTCTGGATGACGGTCTGGGAGTAAACGGAAGTATGGGCGTTTTCTATCAGGCTCTCGACAGACAACTTGATCTCGTCAGGTCAGAACGCCTGGGAAAACCTTTGGGGATCTTTAATGATAATCAACCGCAACTTAACAAGGTGGACGGCAGATGGAGTAACTATTCAAAATTTCTATTGGAAGCAGATATCTATGCGTTCATCAACGCCTACTGGGGACTGACAGTTCCCGACAACAACGGTATCCACACGCTCGTTTACGCAGGAGGGGCAAAAGTTGGAAAGGCAAACCTGTCTGCTGAAATTGACAATACAATACTTCGGATATCGGAAATTTTAACCGAAATAACAGACCCGGTCGATCATATGATTGCTGAAAGACCAGAGCCTGTCTTCAAACTGTATGAGGAGATCGAAACACTGTCCGGATTGTTTAAGACAGAAGTTCCGTTGGCTCTGGGGTTATGATTACGGGTCTCCGTCATGGCTGGGTAGCGGAGTGATGGTTTCGAATATCGAATTCCCGTTTCCACACGGAACTTACGAGTGTTCCCAACAGCGGGGTTTTTAACATGCTGACATAATCGTAAAAACCCGAACCGCTTCACACGATCCGGGTATACGTATATATGTAATGTAGACGAAGTTTATGATCTATCGATCTCCACCAGGATTAGTTCGCGGGAACGAACGCTCTTTCCTGTTGGGGTGTTGCCAGTTTGAGTACCTGCGAGACGGTATCTTTTCCGTTGGCGATTTGTACGGTGTACTCGCCGTCAGGCAGATGGTTGACATCAAATTTCAACCCGGTCAGATTTTTGGAGTAACCTGCCTTTCTTTCGAAAATCACTTTACCGTTTGCATCCTTGAAAGCTACGGTAGCAGGTTTGACGTGCTGGTTTTCCAGAAATACGTTCAGGTTACCATCTTTCGATACATACATGCCGGCTTTCAGGGTAGCGTTACTGTTAGGGGTTGTAGCGCTGGCGAAGAAAGGGGCTGCAACGGCTAAAATGGCGATGGCTAAAGTTTTCAGGTTAGATTTCATGGCTCGGTTATTTAAGTAGTTAGCTGGTTTCGATTCGTTTTTGTTTGATGGTTCAAAATTAGAGCGCGAAATCCCTTTGGAAAACGAGTTTTAGGTGAACGGTAGAAGGGACAGGACGAGTGGTGAAATTGTGGGAGGAAATTAAAAGTCGCCAGGGTGAATGGTGGAGATTTAGATCTTAAAGGTGGATAACGAAGGACGATGTGTAAATGTTAATGGCGTCCTGAACCCCAAAAAAAACGCCCGGTTTCCCGGGCGCTCTTCTTTATCTCAGATCAAATCCCATTTCTTTCTGGGTTTTCTCTCCAATAACTTATTGGCTTCTTTGTCACCAACAAATCGTTCCTTATCGGCATCCCATTCCAGATCCCGGCCAAGCCGATAGGAAGCCAGACCCAGGTGCATGGGCAGGGTCAGTTTCCTGGCGTATTCCAGATTTGACTCGGGCTGGGTGCGTGACTTCACCGCGTCGATGAAGTTCTGCTGATGACCGGGTGAACGGGGCAGCGTCTTCGCGATGGACGTCACATCGGGGAGTTTTTCACCGTTGATGATCAGTTCACGGCGATCATAATCGCAGAGCAGCGTACCGTTGCTGCCCACGAACAGGGCGCCTATGCCCATGCCGTTGGAAGAAGGATAATGCTCGGGTGCTTTGGTGCGCCATTCGATATCGAGGCCGGCGAACTGGAAATCTACGTCGATCCAGGAAGGTGTGTCGGCAATTCCTTCGGCCTTCTTGCCGCGGGCGCTGATTTTTTTCAGGCCCTTCGGATCCAGTGACCAGAACGCCACGTCGGCGATATGGCACCAGAAATCGGCATATACGCCGCCCGAATAATCCAGGAAGTAGCGGTAAGTACCGTGGCAACGCTCAGGGAAATAGTCGGCATAGGGCGCCGGGCCGAGCCACATGTCCCAATCGAGTGTATCGGGTGCAGGCTGGGGTTTGGGAAAACCCAGATTCGGGGCCCCGCCGGTTTTCCAGAGGTGTACCTTGTTGACGGTCCCGATCGCTCCGGATTTGACCAGTTCAACCACCCGGTGGAAATTTTCGGTCGCGTGGATCTGGTTACCCATCTGGAATACCCGGTTATGCTTATTCATGTATTTCAGCATTTTCTGGCCTTCCGAGACGTCGTAGGACAGGGGTTTTTCGCCATAAACGTCTTTACCTGCGTCAAACGCCAGACAGGCGATCTGCGCATGCCAGTGGTCTGGCGTAGCACAGGTAATGGCGTCGATATCCTTGCGTTCGAGAACCTTCCGGAAGTCGGTGTACAGGTCAACCGGTTTGTTGGGGTGAATCTTTTTCAGACGGTTCGCCGTTTCCTGGAGCCGTACCTTATCGACATCGCAAAGTGCTACGATGTCTACTTCCGGCAGGTTGGCAAACCAGCGCATGTGGGAGTTTCCCATGCCGCCCAGTCCTATGTGGGCGATCCGTACGCGGTCGCTGGCCGGTACCTGCGCCGACAGCAAATGGGGTAAGATCGTCGCACCCAGGAAGCCCTGAGCCGTTTGCAGGAGAAACTTACGACGGGAAGAGTGAAATGTCATAGTCTATTGCTGGGTTTTTATTTCAACTCTTTGATGCGAATGTTCCGGAAGCGAACAACCGAATTGTGGCCGAGGAAGGCCAGGTGTCCGGTCTGGTTAAGAACGGCTTTCTGATAGGAGCCTGGCTTCAGTTTGGAAGTAGCTTCTATCAGATCGCCGTCGAGGATTTTCTCGCCGTTCAGGAAAACCTGAATGTGAGAACCCTTTGCAATTACTTCCTGGTAATTCCATTCGCCTGCAGGTTTGAGAAAACCGCGTTTGGCTGGGATAATCTTGTAAACTGACCCGTGATACTGGCCCGGTTCGAGTTTCGCATAGTCGGGGTGTTCGTTGTCGAGAATCTGCAGCTCCATACCGCTGTAGCCCGACGCCGTTTCGACATAGTCGTGGCGGATACCCAGACCGTTATTCCCAGCCGGGGTCAGCCAGAACTCGAAGCGCAGCACGAAATCGGCAAACTTGTCCTTGCTATAGAGGTTACCGGATCCCTTGTGCTTGCCCGGGCGCATGGTGATCGTTCCGTCTTCCAGGACATACTCTTCGGTATTGCCCATCCACTGATCCATGTTGGTACCGTCAAATAATACCCGGAAGCCCTCCTTCTTCTCTTTCTTTGATAGCTTGAAGGGTTTGGACTGACCGAAGGCCGTCGCAGCCAAAAGGATTCCCACACATAGCAGGACAAATTTTGTTTTCATGTGTCGCGTGTTAAAAGTTGATTTCGCGGGTCAATTTGTGAAAAAACATTAATTAATGGAAACCGGAATCAGCATAGTACTGCGGGCCGGGTCGATTCCGTGTTTCGAAACCGAAGAAATCCGCAGTGGGAGCATGTAGTTTCCGGCGGCCGCCTTACCCTTGATCAGGTAATACTCCAGCGAGCTCTCGTTCTGTAAATTCGGAATTTTCAGCGTGGTTGAGGCAATGCGGTAGGCATCGGCCGGCAGCAGGCGGTGGCTGGTTCCGTTAGCGGTATTGTAGGCATCAAGTACGCTTGCGTCGACGGTAACTTCGTAGGTGAGATCCCATTCGTTGTTGTAGTTGGTCGTTACGAAAGCATAGAACTTGGTTTCCGCTGCCGAGTTGGGATTGATTGCCGAGGGGATATCCTGGAGTCCGGGACGGCGGAAGCTGATGTAAGGCGCCTGTATGCGGGGAACCAGCAGCATGGTCGATAAGTCCTGGTTGTCAGCCAGGGAAAGTCCCTGTTCAGCCGATTCCAGTTCCAGCGGAAGAGCATAGGTTAGACCAGTACTGGCCGCCAGCGTCTGAATGCCGGCTGCATCGAAGTCGAGGTTGAACGCCACCTGGTAATCTCCCTTGCTCAGGTTGATTTCGCCCTGGCGGATCTGATAATACTGTTGAGGCAGTACGGTATAGTTTCCGCCGTATTTGGTAATCAGCGCGTCGTTCACTTTCAGACGTACCTTCCCTCCCTGAAGTCCGGCACCAGCCTTGACGACGGTGACGGGATAGGTGAACCCTTCTCCCGTATACACATTCTGCTGATGCAGGCCATAGTTGGCCAGGTATACCGAATCATCAACTATTTTGTCAAGACGCGGATCATCGCAGGCTCCAAGGGCAACGAGTGCGCAAAGGAGCAGGCAATAGTTTCGAAATCTCGAAAGAATCGTATTCATATTTCAGCTATTTCTAAAGTCTGTAATGAGTTTAACAACTTACCATCCGTAGTTCTGAGTGAAATTCTTCATCTCATTCAACTGAGTCTGGTGGATGGGGAAGAAGTAGTGTTTTTTCTCGAACACCCTTGTTCCGGGGAAAAGAGACGAAGTACGTTTCCACGAATCCTCATAGTTGGTAGCCTGCAGGTTCCGGGTATAGTTAGGACCAGGGAACTCTCTTTCGGCGATCATCCACGTGATGGCATCGTAGTAGCGGTGCGATTCGAATGCCATTTCCACCATTCTTTCCTTCTGGATCAACTCACGAAGCAGGTCTTTGTTTCCGATCACTTCAGGGTAAGCCTGTTCGATCTTGTTCAGACCTGCCCGTGCTCTGATCAGGTTTATATAGCGGAGGGCTTCAGCTTCGTCACGTTGTGGTTTCTCGTTACATGCTTCTGCATAGTTCAGGTAGATTTCACCGAGACGGAAGTATGGCCAGGTAAACTGACCCCACTGGTTCTGATCGGTGTTGTTGCGTGGGTCATTCTGACGTCTCCACAGGTAACCGGCTTTTACGCAGTCTCCGGAAGCCTGATAGGAAGATGTACCACCGGTGTAGAAGGTGATGATCTTGTCACCGGAAGCGCGGTTGTACCAATTGAATCCGTTAGGCAGTACGGAAGCATAGAAACGGGCATCGCGGCCGACGGTACTGTTGTGCGCCTTGACAGGAGCCCAGTCATCGATGGGGTGGTAGAAGTTTTCGGTGAACCCTTCTTCCCTGTAACCCGATTTGGGGTCGATGATCGGATATCCGTCGGCTTCATAGCCAACTACAGGGAAACGTCCGGTTTCAGCCATCGGATAGGCATCGACCAGTTTGAGGGACGGGCAGTATCCACCGTAACCGGTACGCACGGCACGTGGCGGGTTAGCCCGAACTACCCAGGCCTGTGCGTTGTTGATCCAGCGGCCCCAGATGATTTCCTGGTTCCAGAACTGGAAGTAGATACCCATGTAGGATCTTACGGCACGGCGGAAAGGATCGGATTCGGTATTGTCAGTATAAAGCGAGTACTGGTTCAGGTCGATGAGCGCCTTGGCAGCTCTGGCAGCTTCTTCCCAGAGTTCGGGACGGGTAGTCTGCGGGAAGATTTTGTCCCCGTAGAGGTTGGTCATGCCTTTCAGGTGATCGGCACCGTTGAACAGCGGTCTGGCACGATACAACGTAGCTCTTGATTTGGCGGCAAGCACGGCTCCCTTGGTGGCACGGCCAATCCAGGCTTCTTCAGTCCAGTTATCCGGAAGTACGGCGATACACTTGTCAAATTCTGAAAGTACGAATTCGAAGTTCTGATCGGCCGTGTGACGGTCGATCTGGTCAGGACGAATGGTGATGTCCGTATCCTGATCACCCCAGACGTAAACCGGTCCGTATTTGCGGAGCATGTTGAAGTAAAGGAACGCACGGATAAAACGGGCTTCGGCCTTCATGATTTCCTTGGTGCGTTCGTCAAGCTCCACGTTTTTATGAACGTTGTCCATGAAAATGGTCGCCTGCTTGATCCCCTGATAGCTGCTTTCCCAGGTACGGTAGGCAGTAGAGGTAGGACCCCAGGAGCCGTTGTTCATGTTCAGCCAGGATACCCCTGACAGCCAGGAGAACATACCTTCGTCGGAGCGTGGGATAACCGAACCTTCTCCGGAAACCACGTCCGATTCATCGGGAAGGAAGCGGTACACCTGCGCCAGGTATTGTTCGGTTGTCTGACGTTTGTTGAACACCTCGTCCATGGACATGGCGTTGTTCAGCTCTACCGACAGGTAATCGTCGCAGGAGAATAAACCGGCAGAAAGTGTAACCGCTAGCAGACTGCGGCAAATTATGGCTTTGTATCTCTTCATGTCGATTAGAAATTTAAGTTCACACCGAAGTTGATGACCTTCATTTGAGGATAGATGTTACCGTAAGAAGTATCCAGTTCAGGATCCCACAGTTTGAATTTGCTGAATGTCAGCAGGTTCACACCCTGGATGTAGATCCGACCGGTACTCATACCAATTTTCTGTGTCCAGGATTTTGGCACGGTATAACCGATTTCGGCGTTTTTGAGGCGGATGAAGCTCATGTCACGCTGATAGTAAGTCGAAGCCTGACGGTTGTTTTCGTTGAAGGCCAGACTCATGCGTGGGTACTCGGCATTGGGATCGGGGTTGCGCAGGCTCCAGCGTTTGTCGGCCACATCGGCAAAAATCTGACCGTTAACGAGGATACTTCCCGAAGGACCTACCAGGGGCTCACCGCTGATGATGCGGGTTACGTTTCCTACACCCTGGAAGAAACCGGAGAGGTCGAAGCTTTTATAGCGCATGCTCAATCCGAAGCCGTAGGAGATTTCAGGGATCGTGGTTCTTCCGATGGCGATGCGGTCATAGCTGTCGATCACACCGTCGCCATTGATGTCTTTGTACTTGATATCTCCGGGCTGAACGTCACCGAAGCGTTGTACAGGGCTTTCCTGGATATCTCGCCACGACTCAAACAGACCCAGTGATACCAGACCGAACTGCTGCAGGTAAGCCTGACCGGCTTCCTCCTGATAGGCCCAGATGGGTGTGGGTTTGTCGTCGTAAAGTTTCCTGTTGCGGTTGTAGGTGAAGTTACCGCGTCCGGAAATCAGCCAGTCACCCTTGCTGTAGGTATATTCGAGAGAGGCGTCAAAACCTTTGTTCTCCATTTTACCCAGGTTCACGTACTGTGCTACGTTAACCCCTACGATTGAAGGCACACTTTGCTGCAGAATGTAGATACCGTCACGTTTTTCGTGGAAGTAGTCCATTTGCAGTTTCAGCTGATCCCACATACCGAATTCGAAACCAATGTTGGTTTTGATCGCTTCTTCCCAGGATACATTGGGGTTACCAGGGTGACCTGTAGCGATACCGGTAAGGCTGCGCTGTCCGGTTCTACCAAACTGATAACCGGTAGTGGTCTGCATCTCGGAGTTGTAGGCAAAACGGCGGTTACCCCCAATCTGGTCGTTTCCGATGTAACCGTGTGATGCACGGAATTTCAGCAGGTTAACCTGAGGCAGTGCGTTCTTGAAGAAGTTTTCGTTGCTGATGGTATAACCCAAGGCCACGGAAGGGAAGAAACCGAAGCGGTTACCTGGCGCAAAGTTTTCAGAACCGTTGTAACCGAAGTTGCTTTCGAAGAAGATCTTGTTGTTGAAACCGTAGGTTACCCGACCGGCTACCCCGATGTTACGATAGGGGAAGGCTGCGATGTAGTCGCCGGGGAAGTTGTTGATGTGCTCACGGCGTGAGAACAGGAACATGGCTCCTACGCGGTGTGCGGTGCCGAACAGGTTATCGTAAACCAGCGAAGATTCGAGGTTGGTGGTTTTGGTACCCCGGTTCGATCTTGCCAGCGAGAGGTAGTCGCTACCGTCAGCGTTTTTGTGGAGAATCAGGTTACCTTCTTCGTCACGTCCGGTAGCATAATAGGTAGCCGGGTTTTTACGCTTGTCGAGGGTCGACTCGTTGGTGGCGTCCCAGGAGAACTTGATGTTGAATTTCAGACCTTTGGTCAGGAATCCCAGATCCTGGGTCAGGCTGGCGAGCGACTGGGCGGTGTTCCAGAAGTCCTGCGAGTGACCGGTGCTGTTCAGCGAGTAATAGGGGTTGCTACCTACGAGGGGCTGCGCGTGGGTTCCGTCCGAATACTGAGGGGTAATCGAGATCGGAGGGGTAATCATGACAATCTGATACATGGTGGCCATGTTTACACCCAGACGGTTTTTGTTTTCGTAGGTATTGGCCAGGTTCAGTGACAGCTCGGTAGTGGGTGAAATGTCGATGTCGAGGTTCGAGCGGAAGCTGAACTTGTTGTAGATCACCTGCGGATTGTACTGCTTGGTTTCAGTAGGGTTGAAGATACCGTTTTCGTTGTAGAACGATCCGGCCACGTAGTAGCGGGCGATTTTACCACCACCGGCTACGTTCAGGTTCAGACGGTTGGAGGTAGTGGCGTCCTTGAATATGGTCTTCATCCAGTCGACGTTCGGATACAGATCGGGATCCTCACCGCTCAGGTATTTCTGCTTAACGTCATCGGGGAAAGGAATAGACCCGTTGGCATCGTAGCTGATGTCATTATAGTAATCCATCCATTGCTCGGCGTTGGCCAGTTTGGGAACGCGTACGGGGGAGAGTACTCCTCTTTCGAAACGAGCGTTGATGGTGGGTTTTTCGGCATATTTACCTCTACGGGTGGTGATGAGAACGATACCGTTTGCACCGCGTACCCCGTAAACGGCTGTGGCGGTAGCATCTTTCAGGATGGAGAACGATTCTACATCTTCAGGGTCTACCAAGTCGAGGGAACGCTCGATACCGTCTACAAGGATCAGAGGCCGATTGTTGGCTCCAAACGAGCTGATACCACGAATCCAGAAGCTGGAACCTGCACCAGGTTCA
>Ga0182792_1001802_pt1 | contig 16365 bp, 16 predicted proteins | sample Passage237B_FD_130497 | JGI IMG/M metagenome (GOLD analysis project Ga0182792, IMG submission 130497) | Cellulose adapted compost microbial communities from Newby Island Compost Facility, Milpitas, CA, USA - Passage2 37B (version 2) (version 2) ...
AGCGCGATACGGCACAGCAGCGAATTGCTCGCGAAGGCCAGCATCGCGAAGATGGTGAGAAGGGCAATCCGCAGGCTTGTCCCAGGGACGGTCATTGCCCGGACATTCCTATCACGGCCGGCGGGCGCCCACCGCATGCCTGTTTCGCCGCGTTCCACCCGTGACGGCAAGAGTCTAGAGTGCGGCCTGTTTCAGCGTCTTTATGGAAACACGATGAAAGAGTCAGACTGGCTTGCAGCGTTCGAATCCGCCCTCAAGAGCAACGATATCCCCGCCGCCACCGCCCTGTTCCACGACCAGAGCTACTGGCGCGACCTGATCGCCTTCACCTGGAACATCGTCACCTTCGAAAGCCCGTCGGCGATGGCGGCCATGCTCTCGGCGCGCCTGTCGGACGTACGGCCGCACGCCTTCGCACCCGACAAGCGGGAAGGCTGGTTCACCTTCGAGACCGCCGTCGGCCGCGGCCGCGGCCACCTGCGGCTGAAGGACGGCAAGGCATTGACGCTGTTCACGGCGCTCCGCGAGCTCAAGGGCTTCGAGGAGAAGGCGGGCCCGACGCGCGAGATCGGCGTCGAGCATGGCGCGATCCGGGGCCGCCGGACCTGGACCGACCGTCGTTGCGCCGATGCCGAGGAGATCGGGATCACGCGCCAGCCCTTCGTGCTTGTCGTGGGCGGCGGCCAGGGCGGCATAGGCCTCGGCGCCCGTCTCAAGCGCATCGGCGTGCCGGCGCTGATCATCGATCGCCTGCCGCGGCCGGGCGACGCGTGGCGCAGGCGCTACAAGTCGCTCTGCCTGCACGATCCGGTCTGGTACGATCATCTGCCGTACCTGCCGTTTCCCGACCACTGGCCGATCTACACGCCCAAGGACAAGATGGGTGACTGGCTCGAGGCCTATACCAGCATCATGGAGCTCGACTACTGGTCCTCGACCGTCTGCAAAAAGGCGACGTGGGACGAGGCGAAGCAGGAATGGAGCGTCGTTGTCGAGCGCGACGGCAAGCCGCTGACGCTGCGCCCCAGGCACATCGTGCTGGCGACCGGCATGTCGGGCTTCCCCGAGGTGCCGCGTTTCCCGGGGATGGACCTGTTCAAGGGCAAGCAGCATCATTCCAGCGAGCATACGGGCGGCGAAGGCTGGCAGGGCAAGCGCTGCGTCGTCATCGGCGCCAACAACTCCGCCCACGATATTGCGGCCGATCTCTGGGAGCATGGTGCGGACGTCACGATGATCCAGCGGTCGCCGACCCTGGTCATGCGTTCCGAGACGCTGGCGCACAGCCGGGCGCTCTATTCGGAGGATGCTGTCAAGGCCGGCATCGATGCCGACGAGGCGGACCTCATCTCCGCAGCGACTCCCTACGCCCTGTTGCCATCGGTGGTGCAGCCCTTCGTCGCGAAGAGCCGGCAGGAGGACGCCGACTTCTACGAACGCCTCGCGGCCGCAGGCTTCATGCTGACGTTCGGCGAGGACGAGTCCGGGATCGGCCCCATGTATGCCCGCCGCGGCTCCGGCTACTACATCGACGTCGGCGCCTCGGAGCTCATCGCCAATGGCGACATCAAGCTCTGTTCGGGCGTCGAGGTGGCGCGCCTCACCGAGGACAGCGTTGTCCTGAGCGACGGCCGTGCCCTGAAGGCCGACCTCGTGGTCTATGCCACGGGGTATGGTTCGATGAACCAGTGGGCGGCGGCGCTGATCTCGCAGGAGGTCGCCGACAAGGTCGGCAGGGTCTGGGGACTCGGCTCGCAGACCACCAAGGATCCCGGCCCCTGGGAGGGCGAACTGCGCAACATGTGGAAGCCGACGGCACAGGACGGGCTGTGGTTTCATGGCGGCAACCTTGCGCAGTCGCGGCATTATTCGCGTTATCTTGCGCTGCAGTTCAAGGCCCGCCTCGAGGGGCTGCCGACGCCGGTCTACGCCCGCGCGCCGGTGCATCACCGGGCCTAGGCGCGGCGAAGGGGGACGCCGAGGGGGCTTGATGCGTATGACGGAGACCATGGACAATCGTCGCTCATGATCGCCGTCCTGCGCATTCCCGCGATGCTGGCTCTGCTGGTCGCGACGTCGTGCTCCTTCTACATGGGCGAGCCGCGGGTCGAGAAGACCGACCTGCGGGCCGCGCTCAGCGGATCGAGCGAGGTGTTGCCGACGCAGAGCGGCGCCAGCGGCTGGTTCGAGGGCGTCTACCGGCCCTCGACCAAGGTCCTGGAGTACCGGCTGAACCTCGTCGGGCTGAGCGGCCCGATGACCATGGGCTACCTGCAGGGACCTGCCGCGGCGGGCGAGAACGCCGAACGCACCGCGCCGATCAACATCCCGATCTATGACTACACGATCCGGGACGGCGTGACGCTGACGGACGAGCAGGCCGCGCAGCTACTGGCCGGCCGCTGGTACGTCAACATCCTGACGGAACGGCATCCGGCCGGCGAGATTCGCGGTCAGATCCTGCCGATCGCGAAGTAGGCAGCCTCGTCAGGCGAACCGGGCGGCGATCCGGCCCAGCCGCGAGAACGATGCCTCGACCCGGTCGCCGGGCCTTACGGGCGTATTTGCCAGCAGGGAGCCGGTCATGACGATCATGCCGGCCTTCAGCGCTTCGCCACAGTCGGCCAGCGTATTGGCGATCAGCGGCAGCGCGTTCAGCGGATTGCCCAGCACCTCGACGCCGGTTGCCGATCCCCGCGGCTCGCCGTTGATCGAGAGCGCCATGCCCTCCAGGCGCAGGTCGGTGTCGTGAACAGGAGCCGGCGGTCCGCCCAATATGAAGCCGCCGCGGAAGTTGCTGGCGAGGATGCGCGCCTGATGGCTGGGGCGCGGGCCGCCCGCGAAGGACAGGATCTCGAAGGCAGGGAAGACGCAGTCGACCGCTCCGCAGGCGTCGAGCAACGTCACGCCCGGCCCGGCCAGATCACGTTTCATCAGGACCCCGATCTCGGCTTCGATGGCCATCTTCGGCGCGTCGATGGAGATGGGTTCCGACTCCGGCCAGACGCGTGAGCGCATGACGCAGCCCACGATCGGCCCCTCGACATGCTCTTCGGCGCGGATGGCACGGCTCGATCCGGCGACCTTGTAGCCTGCCAGAACATCGCCGGTGGACACGCGCCGGCGCACAAGCTCGGCGCGCAGGCGATAGGCGTCGACATCGGTGAAGCGAGGGACGCGGCTCGTCACGTCCTCGAACGGCGCGCCGCCGAAGATCTGGCCCTCGGCCCACTCGACCAGATCGCTCACGCGAAGCGCGCCCTGACGCTGCCGAGGCGCGTGAACTCGACGTGAATGTCGTCGCCCGGCGCGACCGGTATCGCCTGCACGAGCGATCCCGTCATGATCACCATGCCGGCCTCCAGCCTGGCATCGAACCGGCCCAGCAGGTTGGCGATGGCGGCCACCACGGCAAGCGGATCGCCCAGCGCCTCCACGCCGGTTCCCGAACCGCGCGGTTCGCCGTTCAGGCGGATCACGGCGCCCTCGGTGCGCAGGTCGATTCCCTTCAGGGAGCAGATCGGCCCGCCCACGACGATGCCGCCGGTCGACTTGTGGATGGCGATCCCCATCTGGCGGCTGCGCGTCTTGCCGCCGACCGACCAGTCGGCGATCTCGATCGCCGGCATGACACCTTCGACAGCGCCCAGGACATCGAACGTCGATAGACCCGGTCCGGCGAGGTCGCGGCTGAGCAGGACGGCGATCTCCGGTTCAACGATCGTATGGATGCCCGGCTTCAGCCGGATCGTCTCGGCCTCGTCCCACAGGCCGGAGCGCATCAGGCAGCCGATGATGGGTTCGTCCATGCCGTTCGCCTTCTGCATGGCCTTGCTCGTGTAGGCGGCCTTGTAGCCGATCAGGCGGTCCCCCTTCGCAATGCGGTGCCGGGCAAAGCCCAGCATCACACGATAGGACTCGTCGACGGTGATGCCCGGCACCTTGTCGACGATGTCGACATACGGCCCGGTGCCCGCGATCTGCTGCTCCAGATAGTCGAAGATCTCGCTGCTCATGACGTGGCTCCCTTCAGCGTGCGGGCGAACATGGCAAGGATCTTCTCCCACGACCGCTCGGCCGCCTTCTCCTGGTAGACGGGACGGCCGGGAAACGAATAGCCATGATGCGCCTCGTCGTGGATCTCGGCTTCCCAGCGCGCCGTGCAGTCGCGCTTCAGGAGATCGATGAACTCGTGCGCCTTGGGCAGCGGCAGGGCGTAGTCGTGCTCGGCGAAGCCGAAATAGATCTCGCCGCGCAGCCGGGCGAGCAGCCTGTGCGGCGAATCCTCCGCATCGGTGATCATGCGCGTGCCGAACAGCGAGCCGTTGGCCGCGAAGACATCGGGGAAGGTCGCCGCCGCCTGGACGACAAAGCGCCCGCCCATGCAGAAGCCGACGCTTCCCTTGATGCCCTTGCGCGCCTTCGGATCGGCGTCGATCGCCGTCAGCAGCGCCGCCGTGTCGGCCATGACGCGCTGGTCGCTCAGGCTGTCGAGCACGGCCTGGCGGATCGCCATCACATGCGGATCGCGGTTGTCGGGATCGATGACGATCCTGCCGAGCCGGTAGTAGAGGTCGGGCAGCGCGCAATAGTAGCCGTTGGCGGCGACCCGACGCGCCAGGTCGAGGAGGACCGGGCTGATGCCGCCGACATTCTGATACATGACGACGACCGGAAAGGGACCGTCGCCGTCGGGGCAGGCGACGAAGGTCTCCATGCGCCCATCGGATGTCCCGACCTGGATGAACTGTTCCTGCACGGCGCTTCCTTTCCTGGGCTGTGACTATTCGGCCTTGATGCCGGCCGCGGCGACGACGTCCTTCCAGCGCTTGAGCTCGCCGGCGACGAACGTGCCGAACTGCTGCGGCGTGCCGCCGTCGGTCTCGAAGCCGCTGGCGGACAGGCCCTTCTTCACCTCGGGATCGTCCAGGGCGGCACGAAGGGCACGGTTGAGGGTCTCGATGCGGTCGGGCGGTGTGCCGCGCGGCGCGAAGAAGCCCGACCACAGCGACACGTCGAAGCCCGGCACCGTCTCGGCGATCGCGGGTACGTCGGGCGCCTGCGGAGAGCGCTTGGCGGTCGTGACGCCGAGTGCACGCAGCTTGCCCGTGGCGAGATGCGGCAGGACGTTGGAGATCGGATTGAGCATGAGCTGGATGCGGTCGGCCAGCAGGTCGGTCGTGGCCGGTGCGGCCCCCTTGTAGGGGACGTGGTTCATCTGGACGCCGGCGGTGCGGGTCAGCAGCTCCATGCCGAGATGGTTGGAGCTGCCGATGCCGGCGGAGCCGTAGTTGAGCTGGTCCGGCTTGGCCTTCGCCAGGGCGAAGAGTTCGGAGATGGTCTTTGCCGGCACTGCGGGATTGGCGACCAGGACCATCGGGCCGTGCGCCGAATAGATCACCGGAACGAGGTCGGTGGCGGGATCGTAGGGCAGGTCCTTGTGGAGACTGGGCACGGTGGCGTAGCCGATCGAGGCCAGCAGCAGCGTGTGGCCGTCCGGCTCGGCCTTGGCGACGGCATTGGTCGCGATGATGCCGTCGGCGCCCGGCCGGTTCTCGACCACCACCGGCTGGCCGAGACTGTCGGTGAGCTTCTGCGCCAGGAAGCGCGCCTGCACGTCGATTGGGCCGCCCGCGGGAAAACCCACCAGGATCCTGAGGGGCTTGCTGGGGAAGGCCTGCGCATGCGCCCCCGAAGCACCCGCGAGCAACGCCGCGGCCAGGACGACGAGAATTCTTGTGATCATGGCAATCACTCCAGTTCGATGCCGAGGGTGCGGGTCATGTCGGACCACCTGCCGACATAGGTCTTGATGAAGGCGAGGAAATCGGCCGGCGATGCCGACGAAGCGGGCACCGTGCCCTGGGCCTTGATCTTCGCCTGGTACTCCTCCGACGCGACCGCGGCGGCGATCTCGCGACCCAGCCGGGCCAGCACCGGCTCGGGCGTTCCCGCCGGCGCGCAGATCGCAAGCCACGTTCCGTCGACCAGCGGAAAGCCCTGTTCCGTCAGCGTCGGCACGTCGGGGAGAGTATCCACCCGCGTCGACGTGGCGACGCCCAGGATCCTGATGCGCTTGCCGTGGTGGTGCGGCGCAGAGTTGCCGATGGCGTCGAACATGAGCTGGATGCGACCGGCCATGAGGTCCTGCAGGGCGGCGACCAGGCCGCCCTTGTAGGGCACCGGCACCATCTGCAGGCCGGTCAGGTGCGCGAACCAGCGGCCCATGATCTCCTCTGCGGAGCCGGCGCCGAGGGAGCCGAAATTGAGCTGGCCGGGGCGGGCCTTCGCATACTCGACGAATGCCCGTGCGTCGTTCACCGGCAGTTCGGGTGGCACGCTCATCACGAAGGGATTTTGGGCGATCAAAGAGATCGGGGCGAAGTCGTCCACCGTGAAACCGGCGTTCCTGGCGAGCGCGGCTGCCAGCATCGTGCTGCTGGTGCATTCGAAGAGCGTGTAGCCGTCCTTGGGCGCGCGGGCGATCTGCATGGCCGCCAGCCGCGTGGCGGCGCCGGGCTTGTTCTCGATGACGATACGCTGGCCGAGCGACCGGCCGGCGATCTCCGCGACAAGTCGGGCGGCGGTGTCGGCCGGACCGCCGGGGCCGTACGGGACGACCAGGGTGATCGGCTTGGCGGGGTAGTCCTGCGCGCTCGTCGCGAAGGACGACAGCAGGAACGTGCCGGCGGCGACCGCTACAAGAAGTCGACGGAACATCTCTTCCTCCCGGATTTTTGCCGATGTTGAAATTCGGTCTCGCCGCTGCCAATGCGATTCGCTACGTGTTGCGCCATTCGCAACAAACGGGTGCTGTTTTCCGATGGACGCCGGCTCGCAGACCTCGAAATACGGAATTCGTTCGACGGCCCTCACGCTGGGTATTCTCGAGCGGCTTGCGGCGTCGCCGTATCAGCAGGGACTGTCCGAACTGGCGCGGGCGCTGGGCACCAGCAAGTGGCGGCTGTTCCGCCACGTCCATGCGCTGCGCGAAGCGGGCTACGTCATCCAGGACCCGCACTCGGAGAAGTTCGAGCTTGGAACGCGGTTCTATCTGCTGACGCGGGCCATTCCCGGACGCTTTCGTTTCGTTGAGACGGCGCATCCGGCGATGATGGAACTGCACGGCCGCATAGGCCATCCGGTGGTGGTCGCGGCGCCCGTCAATGCCAAGATGGTGGTGCTGGATGCCGTCTCGGGGCAGGGCGGCCCCTCGCTCGTCATCGCCTTCGGCAAGCCCCACGACCTGCATGCTTCCGCCCACGGCAAGGTGGCGCTGGCGTTCGGGACGCCCGACCTCCTGGAGGCGGCGGTGAAGGGGCCTTTGCCGCGCTATACGCGGCACACCATCACCAGCCCGGAACGGCTGCAGCGCGAAGTGGCACTGGTCCGCCGGCGCGGCTGGGCGGCCGCTTTCGAGGAGGGGCCGCGAAGCGGCATGAACACGACCGCAGCGCCGCTCTTCTCGGCCGGTGGCCGGTTCGAGGGCAGCATGGGTTTCATCGTCCCCGGCCCGGCGCGTGCCGTGCGTTCCCGGCAGTTCGCAGACGAGGTCGAAAGGCTTCTGGCGGCAGCGCACACCGTGTCGCGGAGATTGGGCGACCGGCGTTCGAGCGCAGCGCCTGCTTAGAGCCCAGACAGGCTGATCGCCCCGCTTCCGGTCATGCTGAGCGGAGCGCCTGTCCTGAGCGAAGCCGAAGGAAAGGATCTCGTGCCGGTGGCAGGCGGCGATGAGGTCCTTCGCTTGCGCTCAGGACGACGTGAGGGCTCGTGAGTGGCGTCAGTCGAACCTGAAGTCCCAGTCCAGCCATCGGGCAAGGCCTCGGCCCATCACCTTCTCGAGGTCGTCGCCCTTCAGCCAGGGCAGCTCCTCGGTGAACATCGTCACGCACTGCCGATAGCTGCAGGGCATGCGGGTGATGTCGGTGCCCCAGAAGAAGCGGTCCGGCCCGTAGGCGTCGAAGATCCGGCGCAGGCCGTCATGCAGGTTGCGGAACGGATAAGGCTGCGTCGAGTAGCCCGGCGCGCCGGTCGCCTTCACCGCGACATTCGGCAGCTTCGCCAGTGCGCAGAGCTCCTCGAGGTTGCCGAAGGCCTTCTCGTCCTTCTCGAGCCGCAGCAGGCCGCAATGGTCGATGATCAGCTTGAGATTGGGGTGGCCTTCGGCGATCCGGCGGAACTGCGGCAGGAACAGGCCGGCCATCGTGGCGATGGGCACGCCCGCCTTCTCCGCGGCGGGCCATACCCAGTCGAGCCTGCCCTCGTGCAACGCCTTCTGCTGGTCGGGATAGAGGAGTGCCCAGCGCAGCCCCAGCATGCCGGGCTGCTGGCGCCAGCCGGCGATGCGCGTACGGCTCTCGGGATCGTCGAAGTCGAACTGGCCCATCACGGCGAAGCGGTCGGGGTACTTCTTCGCCGCCTCGATCGCGAGCTGGTTGGAGGTCGGATCCCAGCTGTAGGGCGGATGGATCAGGGCGGCGTCGACGCCCGCCTCGTCCATTTCCTTCAGCGCCTCCTCGGCGGTGAATTTCTCGACCTTGCGATGCGTGCCGCTGGGTGGCGTGACGGTCTGGCCCCAGATGTGGATCTGGGCGTCGATGATCTTCATGGCGTTTCCCCGATCTCAGTTGGGCGTCGGTGCACTGGCATCCAGCAGTTGCTCCCGTTTGAGCTCGCTCCACAGCTCGACCGGTATCGTCGCCGACAAGCGCGCGACGTTCTGCTTCACCTCCGTCGCGGCCAGCGCGCCCGGGATCACCGAGCATACGGCCGGATGGAACAGCGGGAACTGCAGCGCCGCGGCGCCCAGCTCGACGCCATGGCGTCTGCATACCGCCTCGATCTTCTGCGCCTTCTCGACCAGTGGCGCCGGGGCGGGCGCGTAGTCGTGCGTCGCCCCCGCCTTCACGCCGCCGGTCAGGATTCCAGAATTGTACGGCCCGCCCAGGATCACGGAAACCTGCCGTTCCACGCATTCCGGCAGGAACGCGTCGAGCGCGCCTTGCTCGAGCAGGGTATAGCGCCCGGCCAGGAGCATGCAGTCGAAGTCGCCGGCCTGGATGAAGCGCAGGCTGGTGTCGGCCTCGTTGATGCCGACGCCGATGGCGGAGATGATCCCGGCGCGCCGGAGTTCGTCCAGCGCCCTGTATCCCGAGTCCATCACCGTCTTGAACCGCTCGTCGAGGATTGCCCGGTCCTTGATGGTCCAGAAGTCGACGTCGTGGATCAGCGCGATGTCGATCTTCGCCAGGCCCAGCCGCAGATGCGAGTGTTCGAGCGAGCGCATGACCCCGTCATAGGTGTAGTCGAACACCGGCGCGAATCCGGGCAGGCCGTTCTCGCGGAAATCGGCAGGCGTCTTCTCGCCTGGCTTCATGGGATGCATGACGCGGCCGACCTTGGTCGACAGCACGAACTCCCCGCGTGGCTTCTCGCGCAGCGCCGCGCCCATGCGCAGCTCGCTGCGGCCATATCCATAGAAGGGCGAGGTGTCGTAGTAGCGCACGCCGGCCGCCCATGCCGCCTCCGTGAGCGCGACCGCCTCGGCATCGGGGATGGTGGCGCGAAAGCCGCCCATGGGCGCGCCCCCGAGACCGATCTCGGTGACGTCGAGTTTCGTCCTGCCGACCTTGCGGCGTGCCAGCGTGGCCATAGCGTTTCCTCCTTCGTTGCCCGACCATAGCCGCCGGCGCCCGCCGCGCAATTGGAGTCCTCCTAGCGGTGGGAGATGACCACCTTGCCGAAATGGCTTTGGCCCTTGAGATGCCGGTAGGCATCCTTGGCGTCGGCGAAAGGGAACACCCGGTCGATCACCGGCTCTAGTCTGCCGGCCTCGATCGCACGGTTCATCGCCTCGAACATCTGCCTGTTCCCGACATAGAGGCCCTGGACACGCAGGTTGCGCCGCAGGATCGGCATCGGATCGACCTGCGCGCCCTGGCCCGTCAGGAGACCGATGACGGCGATGCGGCCGCCCAGGCGGGTCGCCAGGAACGAGCGCGGCAGCGTTCCCGCCCCGCCGACTTCGACCGTGATGTCGGCGCCGCGGCCGCCGGTCAGCCGCATCACCTCCTTGTCCCAGTCGGGCGTGGCGCGATAGTCGATCACGGCCTCGGTGCCCATGGCCTTCAGGCGCTCGGCCTTCGCGGGTGAACCCGAGGTCGCGATCACCCGTGCGCCGAACAGGCGCGCGAACTGCAGCGCGAAGACCGACACGCCGCCCGAGCCCAGGACAAGGACGGTGTCGCCGGCCTTGATGTCGCCGATCTCGACCAGCGCGTTCCAGGCGGTGACGCCGGCGCAGGGCAGGGTGGCCCCCTGCTCGAAGCCGAGGCTTTCGGGAAGCCGGACGGCGCCGTCCTCTTCCAGGACCGCCAGCTCCGTCAGCATCCCGTCGATCGCGCCGCCCATGGCCGAGGCCTGCGCCGCTTCGTCGATGGCGCCGCCGCCCCAGTTCTGCATGAAGCAGCCTGCCACCCGGTCCCCGACCTTGAAGCGGCGGACGCCGCTGCCGACGGCGATGACCTCGCCGGCTCCATCAGACAGCGGAATCAGGTCGGGCTTGGGGGCGGCGCGGGCATACTGTCCTTCGATGGTGATCAGGTCACGGTAGTTGAGCGACGTCGCCCGCACGCGCACCAGCACCTGGCGTGGCCCGGGCGCCGGATCCGGCCGGTCGACGAGGCTCAGCGAGTCGATGCCCTTGGGCGAGGGGATGACGTAACACTTCATCTGGCGCGTCCTCCGGTCGGCTGCGGCGGCGGCAGGGTAGGTTCCGGTCGCGCGGCGACCGTCATTGGCCGCCCTTCAATTCCACGATGGTCTTGGCCATGACGGCCTCCTGGTCCCACGGGAACAGGATCCACGTGTCCTGGCTGACTTCCGTGATGTAGCTGTCTACGGTCGGTCGGCCTGCCGGCTTTGCATAGACCGTGGCGAAATGCGCCTTGGGCAGAAGCGCACGCACCGCGCGCGCCGTGACGCCGGTGTCTACGAGATCGTCGACGATCAGCCAGCCCTCACCGCCGTCCTTCTCGGCCTGCGTGCCCTTGAGCAGCTCCACCTTGGCGCCGCGTTCCATGCGGTCGTAGGTCGAGCAGCAGACGGTGTCGATCAGGCGCAGATTCAATTCGCGGGCGACGATGGCCGCGGGCACCAGCCCGCCGCGGGTGACGGCGACCAGTCCCCTGAAAGGTCCCAGGTCGGCCAGCCGCCAGGCCAGGGCGCGCGCGTCCCGGTGCAATTCCGTCCAGGAGACGGGAAACATCCTGTTATAGCCGGCACCATTCGCCATGCGATTTGCTCCCCCGGCCCGTCCGGTTTGGCTTGCCGGCCGGCAGACGCTGCACTAACACCTTCCGCCGATGCAATGAAGATCGGCGGCAACCGGAACCGTCCGGTCGCGTCGACGCTAGAGGTCGCGCAGGAAGACGGAGTCCGCGGGAACATGTCGTTTGAGCTTACCCCCGCTTTCTGGAGCGGCCTGTTTCAGATCATCCTGGTCAATATCGTGCTGTCGGGCGACAACGCCCTCGTCATCGCGCTGGCCTGCCGCAATCTCGACAAGCGGCATCAGAAGCCCGCCATCCTGATCGGCAGCGGCGGCGCCATCGTCCTGCGCATCATCTTCGTCCTGATCGTCGACCAGCTTCTGAAGATCGGCTATCTCAAGCTGATCGGCGGCCTGCTGTTGCTGTGGATCGGCGTCAAGCTGGTCCAGGGCGAGGAGGAGGATGGCGACGGCGTCAAGGCGGCAGGCTCGCTATGGGGGGCGATCCGCACCATCATCATCGCCGACGCGATCATGAGCCTCGACAATGCCATCGCCATCGCGGCGGCGGCGCACGGCAACACGACGCTGATCGTGCTGGGCCTGCTGATCAGCATTCCGCTCATCATCTTCGGCGCCACCCTGATCATGATGCTGTTGAACCGGTTCCCGGTCATCGTGATCGCAGGCGGCGGCCTGCTGGGCTACATCGCAGGCGAGGTGCTGGCGACCGATCCGGCCTATGCCGACAAGCTGGTGGCGCTGTTTCCGCATGCCAAGACTGCCTTCGAGATCGGCGGTGCGGTGATCACCGTCATCGTCGGATACTGGCTGCAACGGCGCGCCAGGGCGCGCGCGCACGCCGAACCGGTCGATCTCGCGGCACAGGGAAGGAAGGAGTAGCGAGCATGGCGAAGATGAAGGCGATCCTCGTCGCGGTCGACGGCTCCTCGACCTCCGACCGGGCAGTCGGTCATGCGATCGAGCTGATGTCGGCCGGCCTGGCCGACGAGCTCCATCTGCTGAACGTTCAGCCCAACCTGCGCGGCGCCATCTCGACCTTCGTGTCCCGCGAGCAGATCGACGCCTACCATCGCGAGGAGGGCGAGAAGGGACTCGCTTCCGCCGTCGCACTGGCGAAGGCCGCCGGCATGGACGCCAAGGTCCATATCGGTGTCGGACGACAGGGCGAGGTGGTGCAGGAATTCGTCGCCAAGATCGGCGCCGGCCTCGTCGTGCTGGGCACCCGCGGCCATACCGGCCTTTCCGGTGTCCTGCTCGGGTCGGTCGCCCAGGACGTGCTGGCCCATGTGAACGTCCCCGTCACCTTCGTGAAATAGCCTCCGCGGCGTTGTTGGCCGCCTCGGGACGTCGTAGAACCGCACCGCACGCCTTCAGGAGGTAGCGGACGTGGCCGAGCAGATGTGGCGACGCGAGGCGCTGGCGCCCTATGCCACCCTGCCATGGCAGACGCGGGGGCGCCTGCATGCGGAGCCGGAATCGGCCAGCCGCAGCCCTTTCCAGCGCGACCGCGACCGCATCATCCATTCGACGGCGTTCCGGCGTCTCAAGCACAAGACCCAGGTCTTCGTCTTCCACGAGGGCGACCATTACCGGACGCGGCTCACGCATTCGCTCGAGGTGGCGCAGATCGCGCGCACGATCTGCCGCACCCTGCGGTTCGACGAGGATCTCGGCGAAGCCGTGGCGCTGGCACACGATCTCGGCCACACGCCATTCGGCCATGCCGGCGAGGAGGCGCTGCATGCCGCGATGAAGCCGTTCGGCGGCTTCGATCACAATGCCCAGACGCTGCGCATCCTCACCAAGCTCGAAGAGCGCTATGCCGAATTCAACGGGCTCAACCTGACCTGGGAGACGCTGGAAGGGGCGGTGAAGCACAACGGACCGCTGCTCGGAGGAGGGCGTGTCCTGGGCGACCTGCCGGCGGCGATAGTCGAGTACTGCCGGGACCATGACCTCGAACTCGACGGGCATGCCGGGCCGGAGGCGCAGGTCGCGGCCCTGAGCGACGACATCGCCTACAACAACCATGACATCGATGACGGGCTGCGGGCCGGGCTGTTCGGCGTCGGCGACCTCATGGACCTGCCGCTGGTCGGCGAAATGTTCGCCTTCGTGTCCGACAGGTATCCGGGCATCGACCAGACCCGCCTCATCCACGAAGCGGTGCGGCGCGTGATCAACGCCATGGTGGAGGACGTGCTGGCCGAGACCCGACGCCGCCTCGCCGAATCGGCGCCGCGATCTGTGGCCGACATCCGCGCGCTCGGCCGGCCGATCGTCGCCTTCTCGGAGCGCATGGTCGAGACCGACCGCGTCGTGAAGAAGTTCCTCTACGCCCGCATGTACGAGCACTGGCATCTGAACCGTTCGCACTCCAAGGCGCGCCGGGTCGTCATGGACCTGTTCGGGCTCCTCTTCGCCGAACCCAACTGTCTGCCGTCGCCCTGGCGGGAGCGCGCCGAGTCGGCCGAGCGCCCGGCTCGTGCACGCGTCGTCGCCGACTACATCGCCGGCATGACGGACCGCTATGCCCTCGACGAGCATCGGCGGCTGTTCGACCTGTACAACTAGGCTGGAGTCCCGTCGTTCTGGCATGAACGCGGGACCGGGTGACAATTTTCCCCGGATAGGCAATACCCCGGCCTCATGAACCCGTACCGGCATTTCATCGGCGAGATCGAGAACGCATTGAAGGCCATGCAGGCGGCCGGCGAATTGCCGGCACCGCTGGACTTCTCCTCCATCACGGCCGAGCCGCCGCGCGATCCCGCGCATGGCGACATCGCGACCAACGCCGCCATGGTGCTGGCCAGGGCCGCCCGCAGGAAGCCGCGCGACATCGCCGAGCCACTGCTCGCCCGCCTCAAGGCCAACCCGGACGTCGTCGACGGCGCGGTGGCGGGTCCCGGATTCATCAACCTGAAGATCAGCGACGCCTTCTGGCGCGAGCGATTGCGCGACTGCCTCAGAGCCGGCCCTTCCTACGGCGATTCGGCGATGGGGCAGGGCGCCAAGGTCAATGTCGAGTACGTCTCGGCCAACCCGACCGGCCCGCTGCACGTGGCCCATGCCCGCGGCGCGGTCGTCGGCGACGCGCTCGCCAATCTGCTGCTGAAGGCGGGCTACGCCGTCACCAAGGAATACTACATCAACGATGCCGGCGCGCAGGTCGACAAGCTCGGCCAGTCGACCTACCTGCGCTATCGCGAGGCGTTAGGCGAAGCGATCGGCGAGATTCCCGAAGGACTCTATCCCGGCGAGTACCTCAAGGAAGTCGGCGCGGCGATCGCCAGGCGTGACGGCGCGCGTTGGATCGACAAGCCGCAGACGGACTGGCTGCCGGCGATGCGCGATTTCGCCATCGCCGCGCTGATGGCCGAGATCAAGGCCGACCTCGAGACGCTTGGCGTGCGCATCGATGTCTATTCCTCGGAACGCGCGCTGGTCGATTCCGGCGCTGTCGATCGCGCCTTCCAGGAGCTGAGCCGGCAGGACCTTATCTACCAGGGGCGCCTCGAGCCGCCGAAGGGACAGAAGCCCGACGATTGGGAAGATCGCGAGCAGACGCTCTTCCGGGCCACCCGGTTCGGGGACGAGGTCGACCGTCCACTGAAGAAGTCGGACGGCAGCTGGACCTATTTCGCCAACGACATCGCCTATCACCACGACAAGTATCGTCGCGGTTTCGCCGACATGATCGACATCTGGGGCGCCGATCACGGCGGCTACGTCAAGCGCATGAAGGCGGCGGTGAGCGCCATCACCGAGGGCAAGGGCGAGCTCGACGTCAAGCTCTGCCAGCTCGTGCGGGTGATGCGCAACGGCGAGCTTGTCCGCATGTCCAAGCGCGCCGGTACATTCGTTACGCTGCGCGACCTCCTGGATGAGGTCGGTCCCGACGTCGTGCGTTTCACGATGCTGACGCGCAAGAACGACGCGCCGTTCGACTTCGATCTCGTAAAGGCCACAGAACAGTCACGCGATAACCCCGTCTGGTACGTCCAGTATGGCCACGCACGGACACGCTCCGTGTCGCGGCAGGCAGCCGCCGCCGGCGTCGTGATCGACGGGCTGGACAGCGCTCCGTTGGATCGTCTGGGCGACGCCGGCGAGCTGGCCCTGGTGCGTCTCATCGCGCAGTGGCCGCGCCAGGTGGAGGCCGCCGCCGCCGCCCACGAGCCGCACCGGATCGCCTTCTACCTCTACGATCTCGCTGCCGCCTTCCACGCCCACTGGAACCGCGGACGCGACGAGCCGGGCCTGCGATTCGTCGTCGAGGGCGACGCCGAACTCACGCGAGCGCGTCTGGCATTGGTACAAGGAATCGGATTTGTGATAGGATCAGGTCTAAAGGTCTTCGGCGTAACACCCGTCGAGGAAATGAGATAACGAATGTCCATTCGCCGGTCCCTCTCCGGCGACGGTCCGACGATCTACCGACCCAACGAGTCGGTTTCCGTGCGGCTCGATCCGCCGGGCAGGCCCGTCGCGCACGAACCTGAGTCGATCCCGCCCCCGCCGCGGGATTCGCTGCTGATGCGGGTCAACCGTCGGCGCGGCCAGATCCTCACCCTGATGGTGTCGGTCGCTGCCATCGCGAGCTTCGGCTCGGTCGTCTGGTGGGCGCACAACCAGGACGTCAAGGCGGGCGGCCGCGGGCTGGAGCCTCTGGTCGTGCAGGCGCCGGCCACGCCGGCGCGGATCAAGCCCGAGAATGCCGGCGGGCTCACGGTTCCGAACCAGGACAAGGAAGTGTTCAATCGCATCGCGCCAGGCACGGTGCCGACCCAGCCGGAGAAGTTGCTGGCAGCGCCGGTCACGCCCCGGCTGCCGGCGGAAGGCCTGCCGGCACCGGCGGCGCCCAAGCCGCCCGACAACGAAGTCGCCAGGACGCCGACGCCGCTGCAGGCCGCGACGCCTACCGCTGCCGGCGCCGGACCGCCGTCGACTGCCGTTCCCGAGCCGGCTCCCGCCGTAACGGCGGGGCCGACGCCGGGACCCGCGACCCGGAGAGGCCCCCAGCATTGCCGGCTTCTCGACGAAAAGTCAGGGCCGCCAGGCCGGGGGCG
>Ga0182792_1001807_pt1 | contig 16326 bp, 18 predicted proteins | sample Passage237B_FD_130497 | JGI IMG/M metagenome (GOLD analysis project Ga0182792, IMG submission 130497) | Cellulose adapted compost microbial communities from Newby Island Compost Facility, Milpitas, CA, USA - Passage2 37B (version 2) (version 2) ...
CCAAAAGAAATGCCGGGGTTTAAGTCCCGGCATTTTCTTTTTCGAAGGGTGAGACGTTTTTTCAAGCCGCCTTCGCCTGATGCTCCGCGCGGACGGATTGGTATGCCCAGTCGATCCACGGCAGCACGGCTTCGATATCCGATGTTTCCACCGTCGCGCCGCCCCAGAGACGGAAGGACGGCGGCGCGTCGCGGTGGTTGGCGATTTCGTAGGCAATGCCTTCGCCGTCCAGCAGTTTTTCAACGGATTTGATGATCTTTTTCTGCGTGTCGTCTTCCTGCGCGGCAAGCCACGGATCGACAACCTTGAAGCAGATGGAGGTATTGGAGCGGATATCCGCCGTTGCGGGCAGGAATTCGGCCCAGTCGGTTTTGGCAACCCATGCCTCCACCGCTTTCAGGTTCGCATGCGTGCGTGCCATCAGGCCCGGCAGGCCGCCGATGCTTTCCGCCCATTTCAGGGCGTCGAGGCAATCTTCCACCGCCATCATGGAGGGGGTATTGATGGTTTTGCCTTCAAACGGGTCTTCCACCAGCTTGCCGCCCTTGGTCAGGCGGAACAGCTTGGGCATCGGCCACGGCGGTGTATAGCTTTCAAGACGTTCGACCGCGCGCGGAGAGAGGGCGAGCATGCCGTGCGCCGCTTCGCCGCCCAGCACCTTTTGCCACGACCATGTGACGACATCCAGCTTGTCCCACGGCAGATCCATCGCGAAAACGGCGGAGGTCGCATCGCAGATCGTCAGACCCTGACGGTCTGGCTTGATCCAGTCGCCGTTCGGTACTTTCACGCCGGAGGTTGTGCCGTTCCACGTAAAGATCACATCGCGGTCGGTATCGACCTGCGCCAGATCGGGGATCTCGCCGAAGGGTGCCTCGAGCACGCGCACATCCTGCAATTTAAGCTGCTGGGTGATATCCACCACCCAGGCCTTGCCGAAGACTTCCCAGCTGAGCGCATCAATGCCGCGCGGGCCGAGCAGCGACCACAGCGCCATTTCCACAGCGCCCGTATCGGAGGCGGGCACCAGCGCCAGACGGTAATCCGCCGGCATGCCCAGAATTTTTTTGGAACGCTCCAGCAATTCCGCAATGCGCTTGACGCCAACGCCCGCGCGGTGGGATCGGCCGAGCAGGGCGCCTTTCAGCCCGTCGAAAGACCAGCCGGGGCGCTTGGCGCAGGGGCCGGAAGAAAAATTCGGGTTGGCGGGTTTCAGCGTCGGGCGTGGCAGCGACATGGGGTTTGTACCTTTGTTGAAATGAATGGTGTATTTTGCTTTGGTGTCGATTATTATTCTCCTGCCGCAAAATATCGTCAACCTCTATCGTGAAGGACCTGCCGGAAATGACCGCCGAAACCGTGATAACCATCGTTGCGCCCCAAGCGGGAGGCGTGACGCCGGCTGTGGAGAAAATGGTAGCGGAGACGGCAAAATCTCTCGGCGTTGAAAACATCCGTCCCGACTGGCTGGCGGAGGGGCAAGCGCTTGACCTGATCCTTGGTACATATCATGCGGATTTGACGGGTGCGCTGCGTCAAAAATTTCAATCCGTGACCGGTTTGGATATTTTTGTGCAACCAAACGGCCCCGCGCGCAAAAAACGCCTGCTGCTGGCCGATATGGATGCGACGATGATCGAGGGCGAAACGCTGGACGATCTGGCAGGGCATCTGGGGATCAAGGACAAGGTCGCGCCCATCACCGCCGCCGCCATGCGGGGAGAGATTGATTTTGAACAGGCGCTGCGCCAGCGTGTCGGGTTGCTGAAGGGCATGCCCGTATCCGCCCTGTTCGAATCGCTGGAGTCCGTGCGGTTTTCAAAGGGGGCGGAAACGCTGGTCAAAACCATGAACCGTCTGGGCGCGAAATGCGTGCTGATCTCCGGCGGGTTCGATATTTTCACGCGGCATGTCGCGGCAAGGCTCGGCTTTTACCGCAACATCGGCAATGCGCTCGGCATCGATAACGACAAGCTGACGGGCGATGTCATCCCGCCGGTCATCGACAAACACGCCAAGGAAAAAACGCTGAAGGAAGAAACCGCCAAACTGGGGCTGACGCCGCAGGAAACCATGGCGGTGGGCGACGGCGCGAATGACATTCCCATGTTGCAGGCGGCAGGCGCAGGCGTCGGCTATTTCGCCAAACCCGCCGTTGTCGCGGCAACGCCGTATCAGGTGCGCTATACCGATCTGACCGCGCTGCTGTACATGCAAGGCTACCGCAAGCCGCAGTTTACGGGCTGATGTCCATGCCGTCCTGCGGCGACATGAAAAAAAACGCCACGGCGGCAACCGTGGCGGTTTTGGATCGGGGGTTGCGCGGCTGCGGCATTATTTCTTTTGCCAGCCGCCTGCGGCATTCTGGATGTATTCGCCGGGGCCGGCCTTTTCGATCAGCTTTTTGCCCGCATAGGCCTGCACGGCCTCCAGCGTCGTGCCGCGTTTTTCGGCAATGCCTTTGTATTTCTCCTTACGTTCGGCATTGATTTTCTCGACCATGTCTTTCAGCTCCGGTGTCGGCGCGGCGACGATGCCGAGCATGCCGTCCGTGCGCTCGCCCACAAGGCCCTGTTGCTTGGCACTTTCAACCGTCATGGCAGCAAAGGCCAGCGGAACCGCCACGAAAAGCGCCAGCAGCGCGGTGGTCAGTTTCATCATCATCTTTTTCATGTCTTGTTTCCTTCAAGATGGCGAAAAGTTTACTGGCTGACACCGAACAGTTCAGGATCCTCGGCGAAGGCTTCTTCAAGGTCTTTTTCGACCTTCACACGCACTTCCTGTTCGATCTTGATGTTCATGTTGATTTCGATGGGCTTGTCCGGCGCCTGCACCTTGACGGTGGGGGAGCATCCGGCGGCCGCGATCAGCATGCCGAGCCCGAAAACCATGGGGCAGAGCGCCGCTGCATTGAACTCATTTTTTGTCATGACTTTTCTCGTATTCTTCCAGCTGTTTTTGTATCTGGTCCGGTATCTGGTTGCTACCCGGCGAATATCTTATGATATTTTCCAGCGGACCTTCCACATTTAAATTGATGTTCACAGGATAGCCGTCATAGAACTCCGGGTTTTTGCCCTTGGCCGAAAGCCCGATTTTCTGCCCCTTGCCAAGGGTGCCGTCGAGCGTCAGCTTCAGAGTTTCAAATTCAAAGGCCTTGAGCGCCACGCGGAGATCCACGATCTGCTGTGAATTGTCACGGAGGAAGGCGGGGATTTCCTGCGGACTATACATGATTTTTCCAGAACCCCTTGATTCCAATACACCATTTTTCAGGGAAATTTCCCCCTGACGCATCTCCAACGGCAAAACGCCGTCCACGGTTCCCACGGCGGAAAGCCCGTCCAACGGGGCGATCTGGAAAAGCTCGTCGAGTTGCAGGCCCTTGGCGGTCAGCGTCGCTTCGGTCGTCAACTCGCCGTCCAGATTCAGCTTCATGGGGCTAGAGGTGATGGTGCCGCCCGCAAGCACCCATTCCGCCTGATGCAGCGTGAAATTCTTTTTCGCATCCAGGCTCGCCACCACAAGGCCGCTGCCGAGCGGCAGGCCGACGTTGACCGCGCCGACGGCGATTTTTTCCTCCGTCAGCACCGGCGGCGAGAGACTGTCGAGATTAATCACGGCATTCACGCCCTGAATGATATTGCCTTCGACATTGCCTTCGACATCTTTCAGGAATATTTGCCCGCCGGTGGTGACGGAGAGGCCCTTTTTCGCTTTCGTCCATTTCGCATGGGCGGAAAGGCCGATGGTGCCCGCCACATCCTGCACATAGCCCGCCGTGGCGGGGGAGATTTCCGCCAGCGACAAAATCCCCTTGCGCAGGGTGACGGGCGGCATGTTGAAATCCAGCCGTCCGCTTTGCGCCGCCATATCATGACGGCCGCCGAGCGTGGCGTAGAAACGGCCGTTCTTTTCCGTCAGCTCCGCCTTGATCAAAACCTGCGCGGGATTGTCCTGCGCGGTATCCAGGCGTCCCGAAATTTTGACGGGCAACAGATAGGGCGGTTTTGCCGTTGTCGCGACCTGCGCAATATCAAAGGTGCCGGAAAGCTGCGTGGGCGCAGGCGTATTGATATTGAGGCGGATATGCGCCGCCGCCTCTTTCAGCGTGAAGAGGGGTGCCGTGACATCCATATTCCTGAACCGCAGGCCCAGCATGCCGCTGTCGGCATCATAGGCAATACCGGCTTTTTGCTGCGCGGCGGGCAGGGTGACGGACAGGGGCGCGGCGGCATCCACGGGAACCACAACCCCCTTGAAGGTCAGCGTATCCGTCAGCAGCGCGCCGAGCGCCTTTTCCGCAGGGTTGTAGCTCAGCGACATTTTCGCCTTGGCTTCCGCCTGCTTTAGCAAGCCGGGCAGGGAGAGTTTTTGCGCGCCGATATCCGCCGTGCCGTTCAGCGCATCCCATGTCATCCAGTCGGCATCGTGCGGCTTTTCGCCGTTGATTTTCAACGCCAGATTGCCTTGCCCGCGCAGGCCGTCGATATTGAAAACATCCAGATTCCGCAGCTTTGTTTCCAGCGTGACGGCGAGCTTGTCGCGCTCAGCGCCGGTACGGTCAAGCTGCACATCTGCCAGCACGTCGCCCGCTTCGTTCATGGCCTGACCTTGCAGGGTAACGCTGACTTTGGCGGCATCCACATCGGCGGTCAGCATCACGCCTTCCAGCGGAATGCCGTAGGCCCGGAAGGCACCGGCGCTCAGTTGCGCCTTGATCACGGGCAGGGACTTGTCGGGCGCGATTTCCGCCGTGACCCAGCCGAGCAGGCGCTTGATGTCGAGATCGGGCGCGGATGTGGCAAGGCGACCTTCGGTCAGTTCCGCATGCAGCGCGGCCTTGCCCGTGGTTTTTTCCGCCGTGACGGTGAGCTTGCCGGCAAAGCGCGTGGTTTCCGCCGCTTCGGCCTGTACGTCAAGCGCCGCCTGATAATCCGCGCCGCGGTCCTGCATATGGCCGGAAAGGGTAATTTTCATATCCCCGACAGGGCCGGGCACAAAAATGCGAATGTTGTTCAGTTGCAGGTTGCGCATGTGCAAGTCCAGCGGGCGCGGGAGCGTGAGCCTGAAGCCTTTGCTGTCCTTTTGCCCGGACGCGTCGTCGTCACCTGCGGGGATCACGGCATGCAGCCCGTCCACCATGACCTCGCCGAGACGATATGAAAATATATCTTCCCATGTGGCGAAGAGCGACAGGCTGTCGATTTCCACCTGCATGCCGTTTTTTTGCAGGCGCACGTTTTCAAACCGCGTGCCGGAAAAGCGCAAGTCAGCCTTGCCGACCGTGGCATCTGGAAAACCGAGATAATGCAGGGCCAGTTCGCTGACCGCTTGAAATTTCAACCATAAGGCAATGAATCCAATCAAAAGAATACTCAGCAGCGCCGCGCCGGTATAACCAATGATTTTTTTGACTTTAATCGCCATGAAGCAGGACTTGCACAAGTGAGGGTTGATTGCGTAAAAAACGGGACAGGCGGCACATGCGTGTTTTCTGTTGTTTTTACGCGTTATATCAGCAATATAGTGCTGGCTCAAACAAAGCTTTATAAAAAACAACACGCCAATCTTAAGAGTTCCGAGGAGTAAAGCAACATGTTCATTTCACCCGCCTATGCCGCCGATGCCGCTGCCGCCGTTGAACCCGTCGGTGCGGGCTCCCTGCTGGGGCCGTTGCTGCCGCTTCTGCTGATTTTCGTCGTGTTCTATTTCATGGTGCTGCGTCCGCAGAACAAGCGCATCGTCGAACACCGCCGCATGATCGACAACCTGCAAAAAGGCGACAAGGTCGTGACCGGCGGCGGGCTGAACGCCACGGTGAAACGCCTGTCGGGTAACGAGGAAGTGATCCTCGACCTCGGCAACGGCGTGGAAGTCACCGCGCAGCGCTACAGCATCCTGATGGTGCGCGACAGCAAGGCGAAAAGCGACGCCAAGGACGACAAAAAGTAATTCCGGAACCCCGTATCACCCACGCCCGAAAGACCAAGACAGGACCGCATTCCCATGCTGCACGTTGAAAAGTGGAAAATTTATCTGACCATTCTCCTTTGCATTCTGGGCGTGGCCTATGCCGTGCCGAACATGCTGTCGGCGGAACGTCAGGCATGGCTGCAAACAAGTCTGCCGGGCTGGCTGCCGAACAAGACGATCAACCTTGGCCTTGATCTGCAGGGCGGCTCGCACCTGTTGCTGCAAGTGAATATCAAGCCGGTGCTGGTCGAGCGCATGGAAGCCATGGTTGAATCCGCGCGCAGCGACATGCGCCGCGAAAAAATCGGCTTCAGCGATATCGGCGCGACGGATAACGGCATTACCTTTCGCCTGAAGGATGTGGCGAAGGACCGCGATGCGGCCTATAAAATTGCCCGCAGCCTCGACAACCGCGCCGATGTGCGGATCGACAACAGCAGCGGTATTGTCAGCGTCACGCTGGATGAACGCGCGATGGATGACATCAAGGCGCAGATCGTCAGCCAGTCCATCGAAATCGTGCGCCGCCGCGTGGATGAATCCGGCACGAAGGAGCCGATCATCCAGCGTCAGGGCACAGACCGCATCGTCGTGCAGCTGCCCGGCGTGGATGACCCGCAGCGCATCAAGGACCTGATCGGCAAAACCGCCAAGCTGACCTTCCACCTGCTGGATGAGGATGCCATGGTGACGGGCCGCTCCGGGCCGTCTTCGCTGAAACTGCCGCTGCGTGAAGCGCCGAACCAGATGGTGATTGTGCGCAAACGTAAGATGGTGACGGGGGAGATGCTGACCGATGCGCAGCCCTCGATGGACCAGCAAGGCCCCGTTGTCGCCTTCCAGTTTGATTCCATCGGCGCGAAGCGTTTTTGCGAAGTCTCCAAGGAAAACATCGGCAAGCCTTTTGCCATCGTGCTGGATAACGAAGTCATCAGCGCGCCTGTCATCCAGTCCGCCATTTGCGGCGGCCGCGGGCAGATCAGCGGCGGCTTTACCGTCAAGGAAACGGCCGATCTGGCGCTGCTGCTGCGCGCCGGCGCCTTGCCGGCGGAGCTGAAGGTGGTGGAAGAGCGTAGCGTCGGCCCGACGCTCGGCTCCGATTCCGTCGCCTCGGGTAAAAAGGCCGCCGTCTACGGCTTTGCCATTGTCTGCGTGATGATGGTCGCTTTCTACGGTTTGTTCGGCGTTTTTGCCAATATCGCGCTGGTGTTCAACGTCGCCTTCATCTTTGCGCTCATGTCGCTGTTGCAGGCGACGCTGACGCTGCCCGGCATTGCGGGGATCGTCCTGACGATCGGTATGGCGGTGGATGCGAACGTGCTGATTTACGAGCGCATCCGCGAGGAAATCCGCCGCGGACGCTCCGTGCTGTCCTCCGTCGATACGGGCTATCGTCAGGCCATGTCCACGATTGTGGATTCCAACCTGACGACGCTCATTGTCGCGCTGATCCTCTTTTCCTTCGGGACGGGGCCGGTGAAGGGCTTTGCCGTTTCCATGAGCATCGGGATCGTCACCTCGCTTTTCTCCGCCGTGATGATCACGCGCCTGATTGTGATCGCATGGCTGCGCAAGTCGCGCCCCTCGACGCTCGAACTTTAAGATTTACGCTGTAAAGGAATATCTCCATGGCTTTTCGTATCAAGCTTATCAAGGACGATACAAACATCGACTTCATGTCCGTGCACAAGGCAGGGCTGGCGACGGCGGGACTGCTGATCGTGGCGGCTTTTGTGCTTTTGTTCACCAAGGGGCTGAGCTTCGGCATTGATTTTACGGGCGGCCTGTTGATCGAGGTAAAAACCCCTGCCGTCATGCAGGTGGAAGATGTGCGCGGCAAACTGGCGAACCTGAGCGCGGGCGCGCCCGTCATTCAGGAATTCGGCGACGATACTTTCATGATCAAAATCCCCGGCCGCGAGGCGGACGAGGGGCTGCAAAAGAAAATGTCCGCCGAGGTGCAGGCCGCACTGGGCGATGACGTGGAATTCCGCCGCGTCGAATACGTCGGCCCGCAGGTGGGTAAGGAGCTGATCGGCACGGGGATCAAGGCCTTCGTCTATTCCATGATCGGCATCATGCTTTATATCTGGGTGCGTTACGAATGGCAGTTCGGCGTTGCCGCCGTGGCGTCACTGGCGCATGACGTGATTGCGACCATGCTGTTCTTTATCGTCACGGGCATTGAATTCGACCTTTCCACCGTTGCGGCGGTGCTGCTGGTGGCGGGTTATTCGGTGAACGATACCGTGATCATTTTCGACCGCATCCGCGAAATCCTGCGCAAATACCGCAAAAAACCGCTGACTGAAATCATCAATATTGCGGTCAACGAAACCCTGTTGCGCACGATCATCACCTCCACCACGACGCTGGCGGTCATGGTGGTGCTGGCCTTCTTCGGCGGCGCGGTCATTCAGGGCTTCATCTATGCCATGATCGCGGGTGTCTTCATCGGTACCTTCTCCTCCATCTTCATCTCCGCGCCGTTGTTGCTCTATATGGGCATCCGCCGCGAAGCCGCTGCGGCGGCAGGGGAAGAGGCAGGCGACGCCGTGAAGGCATAATGCGCCGTGCTGCCATGACACGCAAAAAACCCGCCGGGGCTATACGGCGGGTTTTTTGTTGGCGTTGCGGTCGGGATTATTCGGGCGATCCGTCCTGAATGGATTCCGCGACATCGTCGGAAAATTCGGGGTTCACCAGCTGCATGCCGAACCAGCGCCAGCTTTGCGGCTGGCCGGGAATGATCGTATCGTCGGGAATGGTGCAGTTAATGCGCGTACGGCGGTCCATCAAAGGTTCGCCCGGACGGATTTCCACACGGTTGCCGCCCGGCTTGACCAGCGAGATCTTGCCCAGTCCTGAAATGAAACAGGCCAGGCGGTCGAGGTCCTTGATCTCCGGCGTCACGGTAAAGCCGATCATGGGCGGGTTGTGATCCATGACCATATTGTCGGGCATGACATCCGTAACGGGCAGGGGCAGCGCATTGGCCGTCAGGCGGAAACGTTCGATATCACCGAAAATATCTGTCATAATAAAACGCGGCAGGGCCATGAAATCCGATCCCGCATGCATCACACCCGATTGCTGGGCAAAGCCGGCCATGAAGGGATAATTCGCCACCTGCGCGCGGATTTCGCCGGAATATTCGCCGTAGGGATAGGCGAAAAACAGCGGCTCTTCCCCGATATTCTCCCGATAGGCCGTAACGGCGCGGTTGATCAGCGCCGCGTTTTCCTGCGCACCGTAATCCGTCATATGCGTATAGGCCGCAGGCATGATGCCGAGATCGACCAGCTTGTTGCGCTTCAGCGCTTTCAGCTGTTTCCAGTCCAGATGGTTCGGCTGCGTGCCGTCCGCGTTATCGGTGGAGATAAACAGGGTAAAGGGCAGTTCTGCCTCCTGCAAAACCGGCAGGGCGTTTTGCAAGGTGGAAATCCAGGCTCCCTCGATCGTCAGCGCCACGGTTTTTTGCGGCAGCGTCGCGCCTTCCTTCAGGGCGCGAATGACGGTTTTCAGCGGCAGGACGGCATATCCGCCCGTGGTCAGTTCCTTGATATGTTCTTTGAACTGTTCAAGGGAAATACTGCTTTGCGGCAGGCTGTCTTCGCCGATGCGCTGGTACAGGAAAACCACCGCGCTCGACCGGTCGGCATTGATGGAGGCATGGGCAAAGGGGGCGGAAAACAGCATACCCAGCCCCAGCACGGCCCCGCACAAATTCCTGTACAAACCGTTGTATTTATGTTTTTGAATAGACAGCATATTTTTTATACCAACCGTTTTTCGGGAGGAGTGTAGCATGCCAGAAAACGTATTAACAGAGCAGGGTTTTGACCTTCTTTTCCGTCAGGCGCGCACGGCCTACGCCTGGCTGGACAAGCCCGTTCCGGACGATTTGCTGCGCCAAATCCATGATATCATGCGTTTTGGCCCCACCAGCGCCAACAGCTGCCCGCTGCGTATCGTTTTCGTGCGCTCGCCGGAGGTCAAGGCGCGGCTGAAACCGTTTTTGATGGAGGACAACATCGAAAAAACCATGCTGGCGCCCGCCACGGCCATCATGGCCTATGACATGCAGTTTTACGACCTGCTGCCCGAACTGTTTCCGCATACCGATGCGCGGTCATGGTTTGCCGGCAATGACAAGGTGATTGCCGATACGGCTTTTCGCAACAGCAGCCTGCAGGCGGCCTATTTCATGATCGTCGCGCGCGGCTTCGGCCTTGGCTGCGGTCCCATGTCGGGCTTTGATGAAGAGGGCGTGAACAAGGAATTTTTCCCCGACGGCCGCTATCGCGTGAATTTCCTGTGCAACCTCGGCTATGCCGATCACAGCAATGATTTTCCGCGCAGCCCGCGTTTGTCTTTCGATCAGGCCTGCCGGATCATCTGACCGCCATGAAATGCCTTGCCGTCAATACCGCCACTACAATCCTTTCCGTCGCACTGACGGAGGGGGATCGCGTGCTGTATCATTTCAGCACGGCGGAAACGCGCGATCAGGGCAATCTGATCATCCACCATGCGAAGGAAGCCTTGAAACAGGCGGAGACCGGTTTTGCCGGTCTTGACCTGTTGGCGGTGGTAACGGGGCCGGGCAGTTTTACGGGCATCCGCATCGGTCTTGCGGCGCTGCGGGGCATGGCCATGGCGGCGCAAAAACCGCTGGTGGGCCTGTCCAGTTTCGAGCTTTTCGCCGCGCCTGCGGCAGAGGGGCGGAATATCATCGCCGTTGAATCATGGCGGCCGGAGCTTTATTTCCAGATCGACCAAGGCGCCCCCGTGAATGAAAAGCCGGAGGATTTCGCCAAAAAACTGCCAAGCGACGGCACGCTCCTTGTGATCTCCGGCGATGCGGCGGAAAAACTGCTGCCGTTTGTGCCGCAGGCAAAGCGGGCGGAGGGGCTGCCCGATGCGGTGGCGCTTGCCAAACGCGCGGCGGCGAAATTTCAGGCGGACGGCGGCGTGGCCAAAGAACGCCCCGCGCCCTTTTATTTGCGTCCCGCCGATGTTACCCTGTCGAGCAAGCAAACCCGCAACGTGGAAGGCATCTAAGGCGCATGAGCGACGAAAAGCAAAAGCAGGACCTGATCGCCGCCATGGCGCAGATTGTGGCAGGCTATGCCGCCAATCATACCGTGCCCGATCTGTCCGCGCTGATGCGGCAGGTCTATAAAACCCTGCAGGATATGACGGCGGATGCGGCCGACGCACCGAAAGCACGGCAAGAACCCGCCGTGGCCATCGACAAATCCGTCATGCCCGATTATCTGGTCTGTCTGGAAGACGGCAAGAAGCTGAAAATGCTGAAACGCTATCTCAAAACCGCCTATGACATGACGCCGGAGCAATACCGCGAGAAATGGAACCTGCCCGCCGATTATCCCATGGTCGCGCCCAATTACGCCAAGCGCCGCAGCAAGCTGGCAAAAGAAATCGGGCTTGGAACGGGGAACAGGAAATAGAGCTTATTTGCCGGGCGGTTTGACAGGCGTTGCCTTGATGATATTCGGATAGACGCCCAGCGACGGAATGCTGAGGCCGACGGTTGTGACATTATAGGTTTCGCCTTCTTTCATAAGGGCGTCAATGGGGCCGCGGCTGAATTTGCCGTTCAGGGGCGAGAGCGCATTCTTCAAAATGCCGTGTTCTGTCACATAAACGCTTTTGGTAAAGCCGAAACCTTCGTTTTTGCGCATCAGACGGCTTTCGACCTGCGCAACCGTGACCTGCATTTCCTGACGCGTGACGACGTTATAGGTGACATTGGCGCCCAGCGCCACGGAAACGGCCAAAAGGGGCATGGCCGCCGCCTTGAAAATATCGCGCAAACCAAGGTTATCGGATTTACTCTTTTTCATCTGACGAACCATCTGACATTGAATTTCAGGTATAATTATACCACCATTTTTATTTTTTTTATAGAAAATAATCGTCAGTCCCGACAGGCGCCGAAAAGCTTTTTAAAAACAAAGGCCATCAGCGGGACAATTCTTCCGCCCGTTTGGCGGCGGCGGCAAGGGCTTCGTCGAAAAGGCTTTGCATCCCGTTTTCATCGCGCATCAGTACGGCCAGCGCGGCGGCGGTCGTACCGCCGGGGCTGGTGACGTTTTCGCGCAAGGTGGCGGCGGGCGTATCGGCACTGTCGGCGGCCAGTGCGGCGGCGCCGATGACGGTCTGGCGGGCGAGCGTCATGGCCATGTCTTTGGGCAGGCCGAGCTTTTCCCCCGCAGCGGCCATGGCCTCGATCAGCAAAAAGATATAGGCGGGGCCGCTGCCCGATACGGCGGTGACGGGGTCGAGCCATTTTTCATCCTCCGCCCACAAAAACGCGCCGACGGCGGAGAGCAGCTTTTCGGCATCGTCCTTTTGCGCCGCGCTGACGGCATCATTCGCGGCGGCGACGGTCATGCCGCAGCCGATGGCGGCAGGGGTATTGGGCATGGCGCGCACAATCGCGGCCGCATCGCCCAGCGCCGCGGCAAAAAAGCGGATGGGTTTTCCGGCGGCAATCGACAGCACCAGCGCGCCCTTGTCGGTATAGCGTTTGTACTGGCCGATAACGTCGGGCAAAATCTGCGGCTTTACGGCGAAAACGATCACATCGGGTTGGAAGGCGGCGGGCAAATCGCCCAGCTGCTGCACATGCGGCACCGCCGCCGCAATCGCGGCGGGTTCGATGACGTAAATGTCCTGATAAAGTTTCAGTTCCTGCCAGCGGGCAAGCAGCGCTTGCCCCATTTTACCGCATCCGACCAGCAGCAGCCGCATGGCTCAGGCTTCGCCGATGGTTTCGAAAATCGCGGCGGACAGGTTATCGTGCAAACGCACGTCGCCGGCCTGCACCAGCTGGAACGTGGTGTGGAAGCGGCAGCATTCCGCCTGTGCGATTTCGATGGTGTCGTGGATGATGTCGAGCGCGATGCCCGCCGGAATCATGCGCAGCAGCAGCGTGTGGCGGAACGTCGGATGCGTGCCCTTGGTCGAAAGGTCGAAATGGCCGAGCCAGAGGTTCTGGTTGATCTGCTCCAGCGCCAGCGCGGCGGTTTCGTGATGGTTGTCGGAAATTTCGACGGCGACCATGGTGCAGGAAAACAGCAGGGCAGAAAATTCATCCTGCCATTCCAGCCAGATTTCCAGCGGCCCGCGGTCGGACGGTAGGGTCATGACGATAAAATCATCCGTCGTGCGGGTGAATTTCCAGCCCTTGGACTGCGCCAGTTCCTCGACCATGTCGAGCGGGTTGTTGTCGTCATGCGCAAGTTCGAACGGGGTGCCGATCATTTCTTTTTCCTTTTCGTGGCTTTGGCTTTGGGCGCTTGCGCTTTGGCCGTTTTGGTTGCCGTCACCACTTTTTTTGTTTTGGCGGCTTTTACCTTGGTTGTCTGTTTCTTTTTGGGGGCGGCGCCCAGCTTTGCCTCCAGCTCGGCCACGCGTTGCTCCAGTTCCTCCTGACGGTCACGGGCGCGGGCGGCCAGCGCCTCGACGCGTTCGAATTCCTCGCGCGTCACCATGTCCATATCGGCAATGATCTGGTCAACCCGCTGGCGCACCATGGATTTCACCTGATGCCGCACCTCGCTGAAAGACCCGAGCGCACCCGTGGCCATCCGCGTCAGATCGTCAATCAGTTTGAGGTTATCCAGATTGATATGCTTGTTCAGTCGCTCGCGGGCACTTCTCATAATCCACCTCTCGGGGGGTTGGTAACATAGGCCGGGGGTTTTTGGCAATAAAAAAGCGTGGTCATCGCCCCTGCGGGCGAGTATAAATGTGTTTAATTTCAAAACCAAAGCTAAAAAGCAACGAAATGACCGGTTTACCTTTCCCCGAAATCGACCCGATTGCCTTCAGCATCGGCCCCATCCTGATCCGCTGGTATGCGCTGGCCTATCTGGCGGGGTTCCTTGGGGGCTGGTTTTACGGCGGCTGGCTGGCCGATCTCGACCGCGACCGCCGCCCGAACCGCGAGGATATCGACAACATCCTGCCGTGGATGGTGCTGGGCGTCATTCTGGGCGGCCGGACGGGCTATGTGCTGTTTTACAATTTCTCCGAATATCTTTCCAACCCGATCAGCGTTTTCTACATCTGGGAGGGCGGCATGTCCTTCCACGGCGGGCTGGCGGGGGTGGTTTTCGTCATTCTGGCCTTTTGCCGTTATTACAAGATCCACCCGCTGGCGATGGGGGATATTGTTTCCACCGTCGTGCCCATCGGCCTGTTTTTCGGCCGTATCGCCAATTTCATCAACGGCGAACTGTTCGGCCGCATCACGACCGTGCCCTGGGCGGTGAATTTCCCCTACGGCGGCGGCCTGCCGCGCCACCCCAGCCAGCTCTACGAAGCCTTTCTCGAAGGGCTCGTCCTTTTCGTCATCCTGTTCTTCATGGCGCGGAATGCGCATATCCGCCGCATGCAGGGCATGCTCTTCGGCGTGCTGCTGACAGGCTACGGCACGGCGCGGTTTTTTGTGGAGTTTTTCCGCGAGCCCGATCCGCAGCTCGGTCTTTTCCTGCAATATTTCTCCATGGGGCAATTCCTGTGCCTGCCGATGATTGCGGCGGGGCTTTTCATCATCCGTTACGCGCGTAAAAATGCCACAGCAAAACCAGACCCCGCAAACAAGCCCTGAGGCGGCGGCCTTCGCCGAGGCGCTGCGTGCGGACATGCGGCAAAGCGGCCCCTTGACCGTGGCCGATTACATGGGCCGCGTGGCGCAGCACTATTACGCCCATGCCGTGCCCTTCGGCGCGGCGGGGGATTTTACGACCGCGCCCGAAATCAGCCAGATGTTCGGCGAAATGGTGGCGGCATGGTGCGTGGATATCTGGCATCAGGCGGGCAAGCCTGCGGCGGTGCAACTGGTGGAGCTGGGCCCCGGGCGCGGGACGCTGATGGCGGATATGCTGCGGGCGGCAAAAAACTGGCCGGATTTTGCGGCGGCTTTGTCCGTGCATCTTGTGGAAACCAGCCCGCAATTGCGCAAGGCCCAGGCCGAGGCCTTGCAGCCCGTCACGCCTGTCTGGCACGACAGCATCGACAGCCTGCCCGAAGGTTTCAGCCTGATTGTGGCGAATGAATTTTTCGACGCGCTGCCCATCCGCCAGTTTATCCGTCAGGGCGGCGCATGGCGGGAACGCGCCGTGGATTACAATGCGGCGGAGAATGTTTTTTATTTCACAACCTTGCCGCAGGAGATTGTCCCTGATGCCCTGATCCCTGCGGCATGCGGCGAGGCGCCGGAAGGATCGTTTTTTGAAATCAGCCCCGCCAGTCTGGAGATTGCGGCAAAGCTTGCGCAGAAAATCACCAAGGGGCAGGGGGCCTGTCTGGTGATCGATTACGGCCATACCCGCACGGGTTTGGGCGATACGCTGCAAAGCCTTGCGCGGCATGCCTATGCCGATGTGCTGGAAAGCCCCGGCACACGCGATATTACCGCGCATGTGGATTTTGCCGCGCTGGCCGATGCCTGCCGCCCGCATGCCGATGTGCACGGGCCGGTGACGCAGGGGCATTTTCTCGGCGCGCTCGGCGTTGTCCTGCGTGCGGAAAGGCTGGCTGCCGGCGCAACGCCGAAGCAGCGCCTGCATATCATGACGGAACTGCACCGCCTGACCGCGCCCTCTGCCATGGGGGATTTGTTCAAGGTTCTGTGCATCACGCCCAAAAACAGCACCCTGCAACCGGCGGGCTTGACGATAACGGGAGAAGGCGCATGAAATACCTGACAACCGATCTGGAAAAGCTCAAATTCCTGCAACACGGATTTTTCACCCGCATCGGCGGGATGAGCGACGGTGTTTTTGCGGGGCTGAACTGCGCCTATTCATCGGGCGACAGCAGGGAAAGCGTCACCGCCAACCGCGCCAAGGTTGCCGAAACGCTGGGCGTGACGGTGGACCGTCTGGTTACCGTCAAACAGGTGCATGGCGCAAAGGTGGTCACGATTGACGCGCCATTTCAGGGCGAGCCGCCCGAAGCGGACGGGATTGTGACCGCCGCGCGCGGCCTTGCCATCGGTGTTTTGACGGCGGATTGCGCGCCCGTTTTGTTTGCCGACAAAAAAGCCAGGATCATCGGCGCCGCCCATGCGGGCTGGAAAGGCGCGGTCGGCGGCGTGATGGAGGCAACGATTGCCGCAATGGAAGCCCTCGGCGCCAAGCGGGACAACATGCATGCCGCGCTCGGCCCCTGCATCGGGCCATTGTCTTACGAAGTCAGCGCGGATTTCAAAAAAACGTTTCTGGATCAGGCGGCGGAGAACGCAGCGTTTTTCCAACCAACTGCAAAAGAGGGGCATTTCCTTTTCGACCTGCCGGGCTATGCCGTGCATCG
>Ga0182792_1001809_pt1 | contig 16325 bp, 16 predicted proteins | sample Passage237B_FD_130497 | JGI IMG/M metagenome (GOLD analysis project Ga0182792, IMG submission 130497) | Cellulose adapted compost microbial communities from Newby Island Compost Facility, Milpitas, CA, USA - Passage2 37B (version 2) (version 2) ...
ATGATCGGATCTTCGGCTGCCCGGTACGCTTCGATCAGGCCGACAACGCCCTGGTGTTCCCCCGCCGGCTGCTCGCCACTCCGCTGGGCCAGGCCGACCACCAGGTCCGGAAGGCCCTCGACGCCTATGCCGAACGTCTGCTTGGCGAGCTGCGTGGTGCCAGCGTGCCGGACCGGGCACGCCGGGAGCTGGCCGGTCTGCTCGGCGCGGAGCGGCTGCCCGACCTGGAGTCCCTGGCCGGACGCCTGGGGCTCAGTCCGCGCACCCTGCAGCGCCGCCTGCGCGAGGCCGGGCTGTCGTTCAGCGCGCTGCTGGACGAGACGCGCCAGCAGCTGGTCCTGCATCACCTGCGCGATCCGGCGCTGGAGCTGGCCGACATCGCCTTCCTGGTCGGCTTCAGCGAGCCCGGCTCGCTGGTTCGCGCCTTCCGGCGCTGGACGGGGCAGAGCCCGAACGAGTACCGTCGTCGCCTGCCCGCCGAGTGAATCCTTTGTTGCAGCGAGGAGCCTTTCCGATGAGTTTGAGCGAATCCCGTTTCCACGATCTGGTCGATGCCGCCCAGCAGGCCGTGGAGGACATCTTCGATGACAGCGATCTGGACGTGGACCTGGAAAATTCCGGCGGTGTACTGACCGTGCGCTTCGCCAACGGCAGCCAGCTCATCCTCAGCCGCCAGGTGCCGATCCGCCAGCTGTGGCTGGCAGCGCGTTCCGGCGGCTTCCACTTCGACTATGACGAGGACGGCCAGCGCTGGGTGTGCGACAGCAGCGGGGAGAGCCTCGGCGAGATGCTCGCCCGCACGACCCTGGAGCAGTGCGGCGAGGAGCTGGACTTCAGCGAGCTGTAAGGCTGTAAGACGGCCTGCGCCAGGCCGATGCACTCGCGCGCTCTTGCTTATTGCCGCCACTGTGGTAGCTTCGATTGCACAATTTCTGTGCACAAACCCCGTCTTCGGTCGGGGTTTTTGCTTTTTTGGTCTCTTTGTCCAAGGAGTCAGGCTATCGCCATGAACAACAATGCACCTGCGATCACCGTTACTCGTCTCGATCTGCAACGCCTGGAGCGTCTGCTCGATAGCCTGGAGGAATACGGCCCTGGCGCCGAGGCCCTCGAGCGGGAGCTGGCGCGCGCCCATGTGGTGGGCCTGGACGAGGTGCCGGCGGGCGTGGTGACCATGAACTCCCGGGTGCACTGCCGCGACGAGACCACTGGCAAGGAATACCGCCTCACCCTGGTCTATCCGGAAGACGCCGGTCCCGAGGGCACCGTGTCGGTGCTCGCGCCGGTGGGCTGCGCGCTGCTCGGCCTGTCGGTGGGCCAGCAGATCGACTGGCCGGCACCGGGCGGCAAGACCATCAAGCTGACCCTGCTGGACGTCGAGTACCAGCCCGAAGCCGCCGGCGACTACGGCCTCTGAGGGCGGGCGAGAGCCTCCAAGCCTGCCGGGCTCCGCACGTCCCGCGAGCCCTTCCCGCCGGCCCGCCGCGCCGGTGTGCTCAGGGGGCGGCGTTCTCGCCGCCCCGATAGCCCTTCAGCAATGCCTGGTTCAGCGCGTGTTCCAGCCGCGCCTTGTAGCGCAGGTAGTGGAGGGTCTGCGCCGCTTGGCGGTCGAGCAGCCGCGACAGGTCGAGGTCGGTGAGGTAGCAGGGGTAGTGCTCGCCGCCGCTGCGGCGGGCGAGGATGTGCCGGGCCACGCTGCGGTACAGCTCGGCGCCGTGTTCCAGCTCGGAGAATTCCCGGTGGTCGCAGTAGAGGGTGACTCGCAGGCGGCTGCCGGGGCCGGGTTCGAGGATCGCCTGGACGTCGTAGAAGGGGTTGCTGACTCCCGTCTCGGGCGGTTCGATGCGCTCCACCTGACGGGCGCGCAACGGCGCGGCGGGGAGGATCCGGTGGTAGCGGATCTCCAGCGGGCTGCCGCCGGTCGGGTCGGCCAGGCTGGCGTTGCGCCGGTAGAGCAGCGACTGCAGGAAGCGGTGCAGCGGGGTGAGCAGGCTCTGTTCGTCGTGGAAGGGCAGGCGCTGGCGCCACAGCGAGTTGTGCTCGTCGAGCACGCTGAGCTCGGCTTGCTCGCCGTGCAGCCGGTAGAACACCTGGATGCCGTCTGGGCGGCCGAGCGGTAGGATCAGCGCCAGCTCGTCGTGCCCCAGGGCGTGGGAGTCGAGGTACAGCGGCGAGAAGGCCGGGCGCGGCTCGCCCAGGTAGCCTAGCAGTGCCGGCAGGGCGGCCAGCACGCGATGCCCGACCTGGCCGGGCTGCAGGTCCAGCACGTGGTATTCCTGGCGCAGCTGCACCAGATGGCGGGCCGGCGGCGTCGCCCCGAAGTGGCCGAGCGCCTCGCTGAACAGCGCCTCCAGGCGGCGGGCGATGGCCGGCGCGCGGTTGCGGCAGAAGCAACGGATCCGCAGGTTCGGCCGGGGCCCCTCGGCCGGCAGGGCGGCGAGGTAGTCGCGCAGGCAGTCCAGCGGCGCGTTGGGGCCGTCATAGCGGCTGACCAGCAGCTCGTTCCAGCTGTTCAGGCTGATCTGGTCGATGCTCTGCACCAGGTTCTCGCGCATTCCGGCGTAGCCCAGGGCGTCGGTGCGCTCGCTGGTCAGGTGGACATTGAGCTGGCTGTGCGCCTTGAGCGGGTCGATGCCGACGTTGACCAGCAGCAGCACCTCGCGCGGCACGGCGGCTTGCAGCAGGGCGCTCTCCTCGACCGCAGCGAGCGGCATCGGGAAGCTCTGCCGCAGGCTGTCCAGCAGCTTGTACAGCTCCGTCTCGGAAAGGTCGCTGGTGCCGGGGTGTAGGGTCAGCCGGGTGCTGGCGTCGATCACCCCGTTGCGATGGCTCCAGGCTAGCAACTCGACCAGCGAGCGGCTGCGCTTGAGCGGCGCGAAGTCCTGCCAATCGCGGGCGCCGAGGCTGCCGGGAAGCAGCGCCCAGAGGCTCTCGCCGTCCTCTGCGGCCGGGCAGTGGACCAGGGTCAGGGTATCTTCGGCCAGGTCCGGGGCGATCCCCGGGTTGATGAACTCCACCTTGCCCGCCTTGCGCTCGAAGGCGGCGTACAGGCGCCGGCCGAGCACCCCCAGGTCGCGTTCGTTGAGCGGGCTGGCGACCTGCAAGCGGCGGGCCAGCTGGGACAGGAAGCGGTAGCTGTAGGTCAGCTCGTTGACCAGGATGCGCCGCTCACCGGCCACCTGGCGAACCTTCCACTGGCTGCGGCTGTCCAGCCGGGCGAGCTGGCGCTGATCCCAGCGCCAGTCGGCGGTGAGCCGTTCGAGGAGCAGGCGCTGCCAGCTCTTGCGACGGTTGTGCGGCGGCCGGCTGAGACGCTTGCCGACCTTGAGGTAGAGGCAGCGACGGACCAGCTCGAGGCGCTCGACCTCGCCGCGTGCGCTCAGGTATTCCTCGAGGCGCCGGTAGACCATCAGGTAGGGGTCCAGCTCGTCGAGGTCCAGACGGTTGGCGTACACCGCCTGCTTGAAGCGCAGCGCCAGGCAGTTCACTTGCGGATGCTCGCTGGCGTAGACCTCGGTGAGCAGCAGCTTGAGCACCGCCTTGTAGGGCGAGTCGATGCCTTTGAACAGCTGCCACATGCCGGCGCCGAGGAACTCGCCGGGCGGGATCTGCGCCAGGTGGCCGAGGTCGAGCACCTCCTGTTCGCGGACGAAGCGCCGCGACAGCAGCTTCTCGCAGTACTCGGCGTAGCGGCCTTCCTCGTAGGCCGGCACCAGCCACCACAGCGGGGTGCGGCCGCCGAGCCAGATCGCCGTGCGGTAGAACTCGTCGAGCAGCAGGTAGTGCTGGGTGGTGCCACAGTCGTCGGAGGTCAGCCGGGCGTCGCGGGCGCCGCGGGTGAAGCGCTGCGGGTCGACCAGGAAACAGTGCACCTCGGCGCCCAGGGTCGCCGCCCAGGTCTCCAGGGCGGCGCACTTGCGGCGCAGCTCGGCGAGCGCGGCCTCGGGCAGTTGCGGGTCGTGGCAGACCCAGAGGTCTAGGTCGCTGGTCTCGGCCTGCGCCAGGGTGCCCAGGCTGCCCATCAGGAACAGGCCCTGGATCGGCTGCGCCGGGCCTTCGCCGCGGCGTGGCCGGTAGCTGAAGGAGCGGGTTAGCCGCTGTGCCTCGGCGAGCAGCGCCTCGTCCGGCTCGAAGCCGCACAGCCCGGCCGGTGCGCTGGCCGAGACGTAGCCGGGGAGCAGCGGATGGTTGACATGGAAGAGCAGCGGCAGCAGGCGCAGGACCAGCTGCTGGCGGCTCGACAGCGCCTCGTTGGCGCGGGCCAGGCGCCCGGCGTTGATCTGCAGGAAGCGCGCGCGCAGCCGGGCGAGGACCTTGCGGTCGATGCCGTCGTCGATGTCGGGGCGGATTTCCTGGCGATGGGGCATGGCCTGTCGGGCTGGGGCAGACAACGCCCCCTGTATCGGCAGGCCCGGGAGTGGGCTTTAGACGCCGGGCGCTCCGCCCGTCGGCGCGGCTAGCCGGCCGGCCTGCTGGCGAGGATGGTCAGCAGCGCCTGGGCGTGTTCGGCGGCGTCCACGCCGAGGCTGGTAAGGTAGCCGCCATCTGCCTGGGTGACCAGTCCCTTGCCGTACAGGCGGGTGATCGCGCGCTGGGCCCGGGGATTGGCGTTGTTGTGGACCTTGAGCCCTTCCTGGTGGTTGTTCAGGTTGTACAGGGCGAGGATTTCCAGTTCGGCGATCAGCTCGGGGGTGAAGGTCATGGGCGCTCCGTGGGTCTTGTCGTCTGCCTTGGCAGTGTAGACCCGCCGCGGGCGCCCGGCCGGCCGCGGACTCAGGTCTCCTCGCCGGGCAGCTCGGGCAGGGCGCGCAGCAGGCGCTCGTAGCCGGCGAGATCGAAGGGCCGGTCCTCGCGGAGCATGGCGTCGATCTCGTGGGCCAGCACCAGGGCAATCAGGCGCAGGGCCTCGTCGCGCGGGTAGCCGACCAGGGTCAGCTTGTTGAGGGTCGCCTGAACCGCGGCTGGCTCGCCGGCCGCCAGCTGGTTCTCGATGGCCTCGAGCAGGGTGGCCTCGGCAAAGGCCTCGTCTTCGTCGTCGTGCTCGTGCATGTGGGGTCAGTCCTCGCCGGCGGCGAAGTCGAGCAGCGCCTGGCCGGTCAGCCGGTAGATGGTCCACTCCTCCTGGGGGCGTGCCCCGAAGGATTGGTAGAACTCGATGGCCGGTGTGTTCCAGTCCAGCACCGCCCACTCGAAGCGTCCGCAGCCGCGTGCTACGGCGAGCTTCGCCAGGTGGCGCAGCAGCGCCTTGCCGGCACCCTGGCCGCGGGCCGCGGGGCTGACGTAGAGGTCCTCGAGGTAGAGGCCGTGCCTGCCCAGCCAGGTGGAGTAGTTGAAGAAGTACACCGCATAGCCGATCGGCTCGCCGTCGCGCTCGCAGATCAAGGCGTGGGTGGTAGAGTCGGCGCCGAACAGGCTCGCGCGGATCCCGGCGGCGTCGGTCTTCACCTCGTGTTCGGCCTTCTCATAGATGGCCAGCTCGGTGATGAAGCGCAGGATCAGCTCGGCGTCGTCGGCGGTGGCGGGGCGGATGTGCAGGCTCATGGCGGCTCGTGGGGCAGGGCGGGAGGATGGGTGCGGGCGGTCGCAGCCGCCCGCACGGGGACGGCTCAGCGGCTGGCCAGCAGCGCGCGGCCGCGGGCCACGGCGGCGCGCACCTGGTTCGGTGCGGTGCCGCCGATGTGGTCGCGGGCATTCACCGAGCCCTCCAGGGTCAGCACGGCGAACACGTCGTCGCCGATCTGGTCGCTGAACTGGCGCAGCTCGTCCAGGCTCATCTCGGCCAGGTCCTTGCCGGTCTGCACGCCGTACTTCACCGCGTGGCCGACGATCTCGTGGCAGTCGCGGAACGGCAGGCCCTTGCGCACCAGATAGTCGGCCAGGTCGGTGGCGGTGGAGAAGCCGCGGCGGGCTGCCTCGCGCATCACCTCGCGACGCGGCCTGATGGCCGGCACCATGTCGGCGAAGGCGCGCAGGCTGTCGCGCAGGGTATCGGCAGCGTCGAACAGCGGTTCCTTGTCTTCCTGGTTGTCCTTGTTGTAGGCCAGCGGCTGGCCCTTCATCAGGGTCAGCAGGCCGGTCAGGTGGCCGAACACCCGGCCGGACTTGCCGCGCACCAGCTCCGGCACGTCGGGGTTCTTCTTCTGCGGCATGATCGAGCTGCCGGTGCAGAAGCGGTCGGGCAGCTCGATGAAGTTGAACTGGGCGCTGGTCCACAGCACCAGTTCCTCGGAGAAGCGCGACAGGTGCATCATCGCCAGGCTGGCGGCGGCGCAGAATTCGATGGCGAAGTCGCGGTCGGAGACGCCGTCCAGGGAGTTGCCGCCCACGGCTTCGAAGCCCAGCAGTTCGGCAGTGATTTCACGCTGGATCGGATAGGTGGTGCCGGCCAGCGCGGCAGAACCCAGGGGCATGCGGTTGGTGCGCTTGCGGCAGTCGACCAGGCGCTCGTAGTCGCGGGAGAGCATCTCGAACCAGGCCAGCAGGTGGTGGCCAAAGGTCACCGGCTGGGCGGTCTGCAGATGGGTGAAGCCGGGCATGATGGTGTCCGCCTCGCGCTCGGCCAGGTCCAGCAGACCCTGCTGCAGGCGGGTGATCTCGGCGAGGATGGTGTCGATCTCGTCGCGCAGCCAGAGGCGGATGTCGGTGGCCACCTGGTCGTTGCGGCTGCGCCCGGTGTGCAGCTTCTTGCCGGTGATGCCGATGCGCTCGGTCAGGCGCGCCTCGATGTTCATGTGCACGTCTTCCAGGTCCACGCGCCAGTCGAAGCTGCCGGCTTCGATCTCCGCCTGGATCTGCTTGAGGCCGTCGATGATGGCATCGCGCTCGGCCTCGCTGAGCACGCCGACCTGGGCCAGCATGGTGGCGTGGGCGATGGAGCCCATGATGTCGTGGCGGTACAGGCGCTTGTCGAAATCGACGGAGGCGGTGAAACGGGCGACGAAGGCGTCGACGGGCTCGCTGAAGCGGCCGCCCCAGGACTGGTTGGTTTTTTCGCTGCTCATGGGATTCGCTCGGCTGACGGGCAGGCCGCAGGTGGCGGCCGGCGTTGAACTGTGGCGCATGATAGCAGGCTCGGCGCCCGCGGCGGCGCCCGGCCGTAGCCGAGATGCCCGGATTCTCAGGATGTGCGCGAATTCTGGCAGCGTCCGGCGTTTCGGTGCTTTTATTGGCGCTGCCTGGCCGGCATGGCGGTTTGCCGGCGCTTTCCGATGGACATCCGATGCGTAGCGACTGGTTCAGATTCAAGGACAGCCCGGCGGCGAGTACCGCCGACGACTTCTTCCTCCCCGAGCTGTGCGCGCCAGAGGCCCTGCTGGTGCTGGTGGTGCTGGCCGAGCTGCTGGTGCTGGTGCTGGTGCTCGCCGAGCCCATGCCGGGTGGCTTCGACTGGGTGCGCCTGGCGCTCACCTCGCTGTTCGTGCAGTGGAACGTGCTGCTCTCGGCGGCCCTGCTGTGCCGCCTGCGGCCACTGCTGGCGCGCCTGCGTGCGGCCTGGGCGGGGCTGCTCTGCAGCCTGCTGGTGGTCGCCCTGACCTTGGCCTGTACCGCGGTGACCGACTACTTCCAGCTCGCCGAGGGCGGCGATACCGGCCGCTACCTGCGCCACGGGCTGATTGGCCTGATCATGTCGGCGCTGCTGCTGCGCTACTTCTATCTGCAGAGCCAGTGGCGCCGCCAGCAGCAGGCCGAGCTGCGCGCCCGCCTGGAGGCCCTGCAGGCGCGCATCCGCCCGCACTTTCTGTTCAACAGCCTGAACAGCATCGCCAGCCTGGTGGCCAGCGACCCGCGCAAAGCCGAGCAGGCGGTGCTGGATCTCTCCGACCTGTTCCGTGCCAGCCTGGCCAAGCCGGGCAGTCTGGTGACCTGGAAGGAAGAATTGGAACTGGGCCGCCGCTACCTGTCCATCGAGCAGTACCGCCTGGGCCCGCGCCTGCAGCTGGAGTGGCAGGTGGGCGGCGTGCCGGACGCCCTGCCGATCCCCCAGCTGACCCTTCAGCCGCTGCTGGAGAACGCCCTGATCCACGGCGTGCAGCCGCGCATAGAGGGCGGCTTGGTGCGCATCGAGGCGGACTACCGTGACGGCGTCTTCCAGCTCTGCGTCAGCACCCCCTGTGCCGACGGTACCCAGCCACAGTCCTCGCGCGGCACTCGCCAGGGGCTGGTCAACGTCGAGGGCCGACTTGCGGCACTTTTCGGCCCTGCTGCGAGTCTCAGCGTGGATCGCCGTGACGGTCGCCACTACACCTGTCTACGCTATCCTTGTGCGAGACTCTCGCAGGAAGCCAGAGCACTATGAATGTCCTGATCGCTGATGACGAACCACTAGCCCGCGAGCGCCTGACCCGCATGGTCGGCGAAATCGACGGTTATCGAGTCCTGGAGCCCGGGGCCACCAATGGCGAAGAGGCCCTGACGCTGATCGACAGCCTGAAACCGGATGTGGTGCTGCTGGACATCCGCATGCCCGGTCTCGATGGTCTGCAGGTGGCGGCCAAACTGTGTGAGCGTGAGGCACCTCCGGCGGTGATCTTCTGCACAGCCCACGACGAGTTCGCCCTGGAAGCTTTCAAGGTCAGCGCGGTGGGCTACCTGGTCAAGCCGGTGCGCCCGGAGAACCTCGCCGAGGCGCTGAAGAAGGCCGAGCGCCCCAACCGCGTGCAGCTGGCTGCGCTGACCCGTCCGGCGGCGCAGTCCGGCACCGGCCCGCGCAGCCACATCAGCGCGCGGACCCGCAAAGGCATCGAGCTGGTGCCGCTGGACCAGGTGATCTACTTCATCGCCGACCACAAGTACGTGACCCTGCGCCACGAAGGCGGCGAGGTGCTCCTCGATGAGCCGCTCAAGGCCCTGGAGAGCGAATTCGGCGAGCGCTTCGTGCGCATCCACCGCAACGCCCTGGTCGCCCGCGACCGCATCGAGCGCCTGCAGCGCACGCCGCTCGGGCATTTTCAGCTGTACCTCAAGGGCCTCAACGGCGAGGCCCTGACCGTCAGCCGCCGGCATGTCGCCGGTGTGCGCAAGCTGATGAGCTCTCTCTAGGCGCAGGCTGCGCGCCGGCTCGGCCGTTCCGCCTGCCGAGTCGCTTGAGGCCGGAGGGTCGGGGCCTGTTATCATCCCGGCATTCCCACATCCCGAGTGCCGTCATGTCGTTTCGCGAAATTCGTATCGCCACCCGCAAGAGTGCCCTGGCCCTGTGGCAGGCCGAATACGTCAAGGCTCGTCTGGAACAGGCCCATCCCGGCCTGGCGGTGAGCCTGGTGCCTATGATCAGCCGTGGCGACAAGCTGCTCGATGCACCGCTTGCGAAGATCGGCGGCAAGGGCCTGTTCGTCAAGGAACTGGAAACCGCCCTGCTGGAGAACCAGGCGGACATCGCCGTGCACTCCATGAAGGACGTGCCCATGGAGTTTCCCGAAGGGCTGGGCCTGTACTGCATCTGCGAGCGCGAGGACCCGCGCGACGCCTTCGTCTCCAACACCCACGAATCCCTGGATGAGCTGCCCGCCGGCAGCGTGGTCGGCACCTCCAGCCTGCGCCGCCAGGCGCAGCTGCTGGCGCGCCGTCCGGACCTGGAGATCCGCTTCCTGCGCGGCAACGTCAACCCCCGCCTGGCCAAGCTGGATGCCGGCGAGTACGACGCCATCATCCTCGCCGCCGCCGGGCTGATCCGCCTCGGCTTCGAGGCGCGCATCCGCTCCTTCATCGGCGTCGAGGACAGCCTGCCGGCCGGCGGCCAGGGCGCGGTGGGCATCGAATGCCGCAGCGCCGACAGCGAATTGCATGCCCTGCTGGCCCCCCTGCACCACCGCGAGACCGCCCTGCGGGTGACCGCCGAGCGCGCCCTGAATCGTCGTCTCAACGGCGGCTGCCAGGTGCCCATCGCCTGCTACGCGGTGCTGGAGCACGACCAGCTGTGGCTGCGCGGCCTGGTCGGCCAGCCGGACGGCAGTCAGCTGCTGCGCGCCGAGGCGCGGGCCAGCGCCGAGCAGGCCGAGGCGCTCGGTGTGCGGGTCGCCGAGGATCTGCTCGGCCAGGGCGCCGATGCCATCCTCAAGGCCGTCTACGGCGAGGCCGGACACCCGTGACGGGCTGGCGCCTGCTGATCACCCGCCCCGCCGAGGAGTGCGCGGCCCTCGCCGCGACCCTCGCCGAGCAGGGGGTGTACGCCAGCAGCCTGCCTCTGCTGGAGATCGAGCCGTTGCCGGAGACAGCCGAGCAGCGCGCCCTGATCCTCGAGCTGGACCGCTACCCGGCGGTGATCGGGGGCAGTAAGCCGGCCGCACGGATCGGCTGGGAGCTGGTCGTCCGCTATTGGCCGCAGCCGCCGGCGCGCCAGGTGTGGTTCAGCGTCGGCGCCGCCACCGGCCAGCTGCTGCAGGACTACGGCTTCGAGACCTGCTGGCCGACGCAGGGCGACGACAGCGAGGCGCTGCTCGACTTGCCGCGCCTGGCCGAGGTACTCGCTGTGCCCGATCCCCGAGTGCTGATCCTGCGCGGCGAGGGTGGCCGGGAATTCCTCGCCGAGCGCCTGCGCGGCCAAGGCGTGAGCGTAGATTATCTGGAACTCTATCGGCGCAGCCTGCCGGACTACCCGTCCGGCACCCTGCCCAGGCGGATCGCCGAGGAAGGCCTGAACGGTCTGGTGGTGAGCAGCGGCCAGGGCTTCGAGCATCTGCGCCAGCTGGCCGCCGAGGACTGGCCGGCGCTGGCCCGGCTACCCTTGTTCGTGCCCAGCCCGCGGGTCGCCGAACTGGCCCGCGCGGCCGGGGCCGAGAATGTTGTGGACTGTCGCGGCGCGAGTGCCGTGGCCTTGCTGGCGGCCTTGCGGGCCACTCCCGCAGCCGCGTTCTGACGCGAAGGACGGATACGTGAGCGAAGAAGCATCCTTTCCCCAAGACGACAAGCAGGTCCTGCCGGCAGCCCCGGCGCCCACTCCGGCCCGCCGCGGGGGAGGCGTCGCCATCCTCGCCCTGCTGATTGCCCTGGCGGGCGCCGGTGCCGCCGGCTGGGGGCTCTGGCAGGTGCGCCAGCTGGAGTCCCGTGATCAGCACCAGCTCGGCCTGCTCGACGAGACCCGCGGCGAGGCCCGCTCGCTGGCCCAGCGCGAACAGGCTCTGGCCGCGCGCCTCGCCGAGTTGCCGAGTGCCGAGGAACTGGAGGAGCGCCGCCGCCTGCTCGCCCAGGTGCAGGGCGACCAGCAGTTGCTGGCGCGGCGTCTGGAAAGCGTGCTCGGCGCCAGCCGCCAGGACTGGCGCCTGGCCGAGGCCGAGCACCTGTTGCGCCTGGCCAGCCTGCGTTTGTCGGCCCTGCAGGACATCAACAGCGCCGCGGTGCTGGTACAGGGCGCCGACGACATCCTCCGCGATCAGGACGACCCGGCCGCCTTCGCTGCCCGCGAGCAGTTGGCCAGGGCGCTGGTCACCCTGCGCGGGCTCTCCGAGGTGGACCGCACCGGTCTGTTCCTGCAGCTCGGCGCGCTGCGCGCCCAGGCCGCGACCCTGAACAGCCTGGCGCCGGGCTTCCAGAGCAATGGCGAGGGCAGCTTCAGCATGGTCGCCGACGGCGACGGGAGCAGCCGCTGGATGCAGTTGTGGGAGGCCCTGTCGCGCTACGTCCGCATCGACTTCGACGTCGACCAGCAGGTTCGCCCGCTGCTTGCCGGGCAGAGCCTGACCCAGGTGCGCCTGGCATTGACCCTGGCCCTGGAGCAGGCCCAGTGGGCCGCCCTGAACGGCCAGCAGGCGGTCTACCAGCAGGCCCTCGACCAGGCCCGCGAGCTGCTGGAGTCGGCCTTTAACAGCGACAACCCGGACAGCCAGGCGCTGCTTGCGCGCATCTCCGAGCTGAGCCAGCGTCCGGTGGCGATCGAGCCGCCCGACCTGGCCCCGGCGCTGAATGCCGTGCAGGCCTACATCAGCCAGCGTCAGGCCGCGCGCAGTCAGAGCAAGCTGGTCGAGCCGGCCACCGAAACGTCGGTTGAAGCTCCGGCCGAGGCCGCCGAAGCTGTCGAGACGAGCGAGGCGGAGGAGGGCAGCCAGCAATGAAAGTCCGGACCCGCGTGCGTGTGCTGCTGAGCCTTCTCCTAGTCGTGGCGGCCATCGCCGGGCTGGTCTGGGCCTTCTCCGAACATGCCGGCTACGTGCTGATCGCTTTCAAGGGTTTCCGCTACGAATCCAGCCTGTGGGCTTTCCTGGCCGTGCTCGCGGTGCTCTGGGTGACGCTCTGGCTGCTCCGACTGGTACTGCGCCTGCTGTTCGTCTCCACCGGGGTGGTCAACCCCTGGTCGCGGCGCAACCGTCGGCGGCGTATCCGGCTCGCCTCCGAGCAGGGCCTGATGGACCTCATCGAGGGCCGCTGGGAGCGCGCCCTGCGTCATCTCAAGCGCGCCGCCGAAGGCGCCGAGCAGTCGCTGATCTACTACCTGGGTGCGGCCCGCGCGGCGCACCGTCTCGGTGAATACGAGGAAAGCGATGCCCTGCTGGAGCGTGCCTTGCAGCGCGAGCCGCAGGCCGAGCTGGCCATCGCCCTGGCGCATGCCGAGCTGCAGGCGGAGCGTGACCAGCTGACCCAGGCGCTGTCCACCCTGCAGGTGATGCGCGAGCGCCATCCGCACCATCCGCAGCTGCTGCGTCAGCTGCAGGCCGTGCTGGTGCGGCGTGGCGAGTGGTCGGTGCTGGTCGGGCTGCTGCCGGAGCTGCGCAAGTACCGGGCGCTGCCGGAGGACCAACTGCTGGTGCTCGAGCGCCGGGTCTGGCGGGAGCGCCTCGACGAGGCCGGCAGAGCCGGGCTGAACGCCGGCGAGGCGGCCCTGCAGCCGCTCACCCAGGCCTGCCATCACCTGCCCGCCGAACTGCGCCAGGATCCGGAGCTGGTCGCCGCCTATGCCGAGCAACTGCGCCGCCTGGGTGCCCAGGAGGAGGCCGAGTCGCTGTTGCGCAAGGCCATCCGGCAGCATTACGACAGCCGTCTGGTACGCCTCTACGGGCTGGTGCGCGGCAGCGATCCGGCGGCTCAGCTGCAGGTTGCCGAGAGCTGGCTGCAGGCGCACCCGGAGGATGCCGAGCTGCTGCTCGCCCTCGGCCGGCTGAGCCTGCAGAACCAGCTGTGGGGAAAGGCCCGCGACTACTTCGAGAGCAGCCTGAGCTTCGCTCGCAGCCCGCAGGCCTGCGCCGAGCTGGCGCGCCTGCTGGCCCAGCTGGGCGAGACCGCGCGCAGCAACCAGCTGTTCCTCGAAGGCCTGGGGATGCTCGACGCGCAGCTGCCCAGCCTGCCGCAGCCGGAGACGGCGCGCACCTGAATCAGCCGTCCCTTCCGCTGGTACGGAAGGGACGGCGTGCCCGCCCTGCGGCAAATCTGCGCGCCCTGCATTGCGCTCGGGCGCTTGTAAGCGCGAAGCGCTTTCCTCTACCGTAATCTCCCTTTCCCTTCCTCTTCCCCGGAGACGCTATGCCGCTGGCCAGCCCACGTTCCCTGTTCCTGCTCGGTTTTCTCGGCGCTCTGATCCTCATGGGCGTCGCGCTCTATCTCGAGCACGTGGTCGGCCTGCAACCCTGCCCGCTGTGCATCGTCCAGCGCATCTGCGTGATCGCCTTCGGCCTGGTGTGCCTGGTGGCCGTCCTGCATGCGCCGGGCGCTACCGGGCGGCGGATCTACGCGGCACTCGGCCTGCTCAGTGCCGCCGCCGGAGCGGCTACCGCCGGGCGTCAGGTGTGGCTGCAGGGCGTGCCCGCCGATCAGCTGCCGGCCTGCCTGCCGAGCCTCGAGTACATGATGGAGGCGCTGCCCTTCCAGGAGATCGTCCGCCTGCTGCTGCACGGCACCGCCGACTGTGCCGAGGTGGGCTGGACGCTGTTCGGCCTGAGCATTCCGGAATGGACCCTGCTGGCCTTCGCGGCGATGATCCTGCTGGCCCTCTACCAACTGCTGCGTCGAGTCTGAGGCGCTTTCCGCCGGCGCTGCAGGTAGGCCTCGTCAATTTTTCGGCGCGCCTCTCCGCCCAGCATTTTCGCGGTTTCCGGGTAAAACGCGCGTATGAAGTTTTTTTTGTTGACGCCTTGAAGAGGTGGCTGTAGGGGCATACTCTGGCCTTCACGCTCCAGCGGAACCCGCAGTGCGATGGAGCCTTCCCGCGACTTCGGCACCGATTGACGGAACAGCGTCTCGGAGCAGACGTACGTACAGATCAACGACAAGGGAAGAGGGGTCATCATGCTTGAGAGTTGTCAGAACGCCCAAGAGCGTTGGGGTGGGGTCAACCTGCTGATCGACCGTTGGCTGCAGGAACGTCAGGAACTCATCGAGGCCTATGAGAAGGTGCAGTGTGGCGGCCAGTCACTGACGGTGACGGCCGAGTCGCTGCAGAACTTTTGCGAGCTGCTGGTGGACTACGTGTCCGCCGGGCACTTCGAAATCTACGAACAGCTGACCACCGAGGCCCAGATGTTCGGCGACCAGCGCGGACTGGAATTGGCCGAGCAGCTCTATCCGCGCATCGACGCCATCACCCAGGCGGCACTGGCCTTCAACGATCGCTACGACAACGGCGACAGCCGCGACAACCTGACCATGTGCAGCGAGCTGAAGCGCCTGGGGCAACTGCTCCACGAGCGCTTCGAGTTGGAGGACTGCCTGATCGAGGTGCTGCACAACGCCCATCAGGCTCAGCTAGGCGCGCAGCGGAGTCAGGCCCGTCAGCCGGCCATGCCGCGGGCCTAGCCCGCGGCGTGCCGCCGCTTCAGTCGGCTACCTCCAGCAGTTCCACCTCGAACACCAGCGGGGTGTGGGGCGGGATCAGATCGCCTGCGCCTTGCGCCCCGTAGGCCTGCGCCGAGGGAATCACCAGCCGCCATTTCGCGCCGGTCGGCATCTCCAGCAGGGCGGTGCGCCAGCCGGCGATCACGCTATCCAGCTTGAACCACTGCGGCGCCTGGCTCTCGTCGAACAGGCTGCCGTCGGCCAGCCAGCCGGCATAGCGCACCCGCACCCGGCCGTCAGCCTTCGGTCTGGCGCCCAGCCCGGCCCGCAGCTCGCTGCGCAGCACGCCGCCGGCCAGCTCGCGTACTCCGGGGCGGGCCTTCTCGTTGGCCAGGAAGCGCCGCTCGCGGGCCATCGCCCGTTCCACTTCGGCGTCCTGCTGGTGGACCTCGTGCTCGGCGAGCAGATGGTCGATGTGCCGGGCGTCGAGGCGCAGTGTTTCGCCGCGGTAGGCTTGGCGCAGCCCCGTCAGCAGTTCTTCGACATTCAGTCCGGGAACCTCGCCGCGCAGCCGTTCGCCGAGTCGTGCGCCGAGGGCGTAGGCGAGGTCGTCACCGGGCTCGACAGCCAGCAGGGGCGTGGCGGCAAGTAGCAGGCAGAGGGGCAGGAAACGCGGCATGGGGACGGCTCTCTCGGGCGGTGAGTGCCGATTATGCCTGCCATTCGGCCGGATGTTGGCGAGCCCGTGGCGGGACGACTAGTATGGGGCGCACCCTCTGTCCGTCAGGAGACCACCATGCCGGCCAAAAAGAAGAAGGTATCCACTCCTCTGCATTTGCTTCAGCAGCTCTCGGGCAGCCTCCTCGAGCACTTGGAGCAGGCCTGTTCCCAGGCTCTGGTGGATGCCGAGAAACTGCTGACCAAGCTGGAGAAACAGCGCGGCAAGACCCAGGAGAAACTGCACAAGACCCGCAGTAAGGTCCAGGAAGCCGCCCAGGCCGGCAAGGCCAAGGCCCAAGCGAAGGCGAGGAAGGCCGTGGCTGAACTGGAGGAGCTCCTCGACACTCTCAAGGTCCGCCAGGCTGAGACCCGGGCCTACATCGCCCAGCTCAAGCGTGACACCCAGGAAAGCCTGAAGCTCGCCCAGGGCGTCGGCAAGGTGCGCGAGGCGGTCAGCAAGCTGTTGGATTCCCGCTCCGAAGAGCAGGCGCCGGCCGCCAAGCCCCCGGTCAAGGCCGGCAGCGCCAGAAAGCCCGCCGCCAAACCGGTATCGAAACCAGCCGCGAAGCCTGCCAGGAAAAGCGCCACGGCGGCTGCCAAGCCTGCGACCAAGGTTGCGGCAAGGTCGGCCGGCAAGGCCACCGCCAGCAGGCCGGCGACCAAGGTGGCGAGCAAACCGGCTGTGAAGCCGGCCGCTGCGGCGAAGAGCAGCGCCAAGCCGGCGGCGACTACGGCCAGCAAGCCGACCGCCAAACCGGCGGTGAAAGCCGCGAGCAAGCCTGCTGCCGCGAAGCCGGCCGGCAGCGCTGCGAAGGCCGCGGCCAAGCCGGTCGCCCGCAAGCCTGCCGCCAAACCGGCTGCGGCCAGCCAACCGGCGCCGACCACTACTCCGGAGCCCGCTCCGGCGCCCC
>Ga0182792_1001810_pt1 | contig 16325 bp, 16 predicted proteins | sample Passage237B_FD_130497 | JGI IMG/M metagenome (GOLD analysis project Ga0182792, IMG submission 130497) | Cellulose adapted compost microbial communities from Newby Island Compost Facility, Milpitas, CA, USA - Passage2 37B (version 2) (version 2) ...
CTCGTAGCTGGTCAGGTCCACGTTCTGGCCGTTGACGCTGACCGTCTGCGCGGCCAGGTCCAGCGCCACCGGGCCGCACTCCAGCACCGGCTTGCTCCAGCCGGCGGCGCGCCGCACCAGCGCGTTGAGGCGGGCCAGCAGCTCCTCGACGTGGAACGGCTTGACCAGGTAGTCGTCGGCGCCCTGCTTGAGGCCCTCGACCTTGTCCTGCCAGCTCGAGCGGGCGGTGAGGATCAGCACCGGGAAGTTCTTGCCCTCGTCGCGCAGGGCCTTGACCAGTTCCATGCCCGACATCTTGGGCAGGCCGAGGTCGATGATGGCCACGTCGAACGGCACTTCGCGGCCCATGTAGAGGCCTTCCTCGCCGTCCTGCGCCGCGTCGACGGCGAAGCCCTCGCGCTTGAGCCGCGCTGCCAGCGTTTCCCGCAGCGGCGCCTCGTCTTCGACCAGAAGGATACGCATGCACTCTCCCTGAGTTGCAGTGGTGGGGTCCGCCTGCCCGGACCGGGCGTCCCGCATCGTCTATGGATCGTCGTTATCGTCGCGTCGCGGGCCGCCGCGGCCGCGGCGCTCGCCGCTGGAGCCGGGGGCGTCCATGTAGCGGACGCGCCCGCGATGGTCCATGTACTTGACCCGCGTGATGCTACGCCCTTCGAACGGCACCTGCTCGGCGCCGAGGATCTGGCCCCCGGTGGAGCGCTGCACCCAGCGGACCGCCTCGGAGATCGAGCGCTGCTGCGCGGCGCGGGCCTCGGCGCTGCGGTCCGGCGGCGCCTCCGGCGGGGACATCTCCGGGCGCCGCATCTCGGGCCGGGCCATCTCCGGGCGGGCCATCTCCGGGCGCTGCACCATCGGCGGGCCCTGGCGCGGCACGCCGATCTGTGCAGCCGGCCCGGCCGGCTGCGCCGCAGCCACCGCCACGGGCAGCGCGAACGACAGCATCAGCAGGGCGAAGCAACGGAGCGGGCGGGACATCGGGCTGCATCCTAACGGATTGGCGGCGCCGGTTCGCCCCTTGCCTCGCGGCAGGGACGGGGAACGGCGTTGGCTGGAGCACGATGGTCGTGAGAAAGCGGTGAATCCGGTCTGAACTTATCCACATCCCGCGCGACGGGGTTCAGGCACATGCGCACGCTCTCAGTAGATCTCGGCCACGCAGCAGCGCAACGAGCCGCCGCCGGCCTCGATCGCCGCCAGCGGCACGGCCGCTACCTCGAACCCGGCCGCGGCCAGCGCCCGGTGCTGCGCCGGCCGCAGGCTGTCGGCGGCGGCCCGGCTCATCCAGGCCCGGTGCGCGGACAGGGCGATGGCGTTGGCCGCGAAGGCCGCCTGCTGGGCCGGGGCCAGGCGCACCGCGTGCGGGGCGTACAGGGCGGCGATGGCCTCGGCCACCGCGGGGTCGGCGAAACCGGACGGGCTGACCAGCACCGCGCGCCCGGCCAGGACCGCCAGCACCACGTTGGCGTGGTATTCGCCCGGGGCCAGGTCGAACAGCAGGGTGGCGCGCAGGCCGAAGGCCGCGTGCATCAGCCGCGCGCCTTCCGCGTCGCAGCGCTCGGACAGGCCGCAGAAGCCCAGCCCGCGGGCGCGGTCGATCACCAGCGAACCGGTCAGCTCGCACGGATGCGGCTGGCCGGACAGGTCGACCTCGCGGCAGCCGAGCACGTCGCGGAAGAAGCCGCGGATGTCGGCACGCGCGGCCTCGCGCCGGCGCACGGGGCGGCGCATGCGTCCCACGACCAGCCGCCCGGGCGCGCTGGCGAAGACGTTGTTGGGGAACACCGCGTCCGGCGTGGCCGGGTCGCCCGGGAAGGCGAATACCGGCAGCTCGGCGGCCAGCACGCGGTGCAGGGCGCGGTGCTCGGCCAGGGCGGCGGCGGGGTCGAACGCCGCAGCGGCGGCCATGTAGCGGTTGTCCTGCGCCGATTCCTCGGCGCGGGCGAAGCCCTCGGGCGCCACCAGGAACGCGGCGCGCGCGGTGGCCGGGCCGAAGTCCGGGGCGCAGCCGCGCGCGAACGCCAGGAAGCGCGCCGGGTCGGCGGTGATCACGCCGCCTCGCGCCGCGCCGTGGCCTGCAGCGCGCGCTCGACCAGGGCCCAGTCCGCGCCGGGGCGGTGGGCCCCCTCGCTGAGCACCTGGCGGAAGGCGCGCCCGCCCGGCTGGCCGTGGAACAGGCCCAGCACGTGGCGGACGATGTGCTTGAGCGCCACGCCTGCCGCCAACTGGGCCTCCACGTAGGGGCGCAAGCCGCGCAAAAGTTCGTCGCGGCCGCGCGGGCGGCCGCCGTACAGGTCCGCGTCCAGCCGGTGCAGCAGGTAGGGATCGTGGTAGGCGGCGCGGCCGAGCATCACCCCGTCGGCGTGCGCCAGTTGCGCCCGCGCCTGCTCCAGCGAGGCGATGCCGCCGTTGACCGCCACCTGCAGGTCCGGCCGCTCGCGCTTGAGCCGCCATGCCCACTCGTAACGCAGCGGCGGCACCTCGCGGTTCTCCTTGGGCGACAGGCCCTGCAGCCAGGCGTTGCGCGCGTGCACCACGAACGTGCCGCAACCGGCCGCGGCCACGGCGTCGACGAACGCGCGGAAGCGCTCGTACTCGTGGTCGTCGTCCACGCCCAGGCGGCACTTCACGGTCACCGGCACGCGACGGCCGCCGGCCGAGGCGCCCTGGACCATCGCCGCCACGCACTCGGCCACCAGGCCCGGTTCGCGCATCAGGCAGGCGCCGAAGCGTCCGGCCTGCACCCGGTCCGACGGGCAGCCGCAGTTGAGGTTCACCTCGTCGTAGCCCCACTCGGCGCCGATGCGCGCGGCCTGCGCCAGCAGCTCCGGCTCGCTGCCGCCCAGTTGCAGCGCCACCGGATGCTCCACCGGGTCGAAGCCCAGCAGCCGCTCGCGGTCGCCCAGCACCACCGCATTGGCGTGCACCATCTCCGTGTACAGCCGCGCATGCGGCGCCAGCAGCCGGTGGAACACGCGGCAGTGGCGGTCGGTCCAGTCCATCATCGGGGCGACGGACAGGCGCAGCGAGGCCGCGTGGGCGGTGGCCGGGAGGCCGGGGTTGGCGGTCGGGACGGTCATGCGGGCGGAAAAGGCGGTGCGGTCGCCATTGTCGCCGCGCGCGCGGCCGGGCGCACGGGCCGGAGTGGGCGGCGTTCATCCGGGCCACGGCGCGGCGCTCGCGCCGGCCGCGGGCGTGGTCGGCTCAGCCGGCGCGCTCGCTGGTGATGGTGGCGCCTTCGCGCATGGTCCGGGTCACCGGGGTGTTCTCGACCACTTCCAGCAGCCGGCGCCACTGCGCCTCGTCGAGGCTGCCGCTGGCGTGCAGGCGGCGGTGGATGTGCATGCGGCCGTCGGCGGCGCGGTGCATGTGCAGCTCGGCGCGCAGCCGGCCCAGTTCCCAGCCCTTGCGCTCGGCGTACATGCGCAGCGTGATCGCGGTGCAGGCCGCCAGCGCGGCCAGATAGAGGTCGTACGGCGCGGCGCCCTGTCCGCCCCCGCCCAGCGCGGGCGGCTCGTCGACCGCGAACTCGCGGCCGCCGACGCTCACGGTGTGCAGGTAGTTGCGGTCGCCGGAGACGATGGTGGCGTGGGTGTCGGCCATGGGGTTCCTGCTGCGTCGGATACCGGTGGCGGCCACCTTAGCGCAGCGGGACGATAGCGCACGGGGTCAGTCGCCGCGGGCGCCGCGTTCCCCTTGGGCGTCGGGCGTGGCCTGCGCGCGCTCGCGCAGAGCGCGCTCCAGGGCCGCGTCGGGCCGCAGGGGGCGATCCCAGCGGCGGTAGCTGTCGGCCAGCGCCAGGCGCACGGCGGCGTGGGCGTCGCGACCGGCCTCCAGCGCGCCGGCCACGTCCGACCAGGCGGCTCCGCGGCTGCGCGTGCGGGTGCGCACCACGTCGCGGCAGCTGGTCTGCACCGCACGCGCGAGGAAGCAGGCGTACCAGGCATCGCCCGCGCGCCAGCCCGGCTGGGCCAGCAGCCCTTCCACGTAGCCGCGGGAAATGCCGGCGTAGCGCTCCACCTCGGCGAGGAAGGCATCGGGATAGCGCGCGGCGTAGCGGTCGATGTCGGCCAGCCGCTCGTCCAGCCATGCGTCGCCGGTGGCGTAGGCCGGCGCCTGCACGACGGCCGGCGCAGCAGGCGCGGCGGACGCCAGCACGGGCGCCGCCATCAGGGTTGCGCCCAGGAGCAGCAGGCGCAGCTGCAGGGATGTCCGGAACGGCATGCGCCGATTCTGCCGCAGCGGCCGCAGGCTGTCAGGCGCGCATGCGACGCGGCCGCCGCGGTTGCCCGCGACGGCCGCATGGGTCCGTGCCGGTGCCCGGGTGGGCAGGCGGCTGTCAGTCCCGCCAGCCGCGGCCGTGGCCATGGCCGCGGCCGTGCTTGCCGCGCCCGCCGCGGTCCCAGTCGCGGCGGTCCCAGCCACGACGGTCCCAGTCGCGATCGCGGTCGCGCCAGCCGGCGCGGTAGTGCGGCGGCGCGTGGTGGTGCACCACCACCGGCCGCGGCTTGTACACCACCACCGGCGGGCGGGGCGCGTAGCGGTAGTAGACCGGGCGGCGCCACGGGTCGTACTCGACCACCACCGGGTGGTAGTGGCCGCGCTCGTAGTAGTACGGGCGGCCGCTGCGGAAGATCAGGTCGGCCACGTCCACCAGCACGCGCACCTGCACGTCGGCGGCCTGCGCCCTGGCCGGCAGCAGCGCGGCGCCCGCGCCCAGGGCGGCGGCCAGCAGCGCGGCGGGAATCCAGCGGTTGAGGGAAGTGTTGGCGATCATGGCGGCGGGCGCTCCACAGATGGGTGTTCCGGTGGAGTGAAGTTGCGGCCGCCGCGGTGAACGGCGATTTAATCGAACCGATGTAAACGTTTGCCCGCCCTGAACCGGTCAACTGCGCGTCAGGACGCGGCGATGCGCTCCAGCGCCGCCGGCAGTTCCGCAGCCGCCGCCACCGCCAGCACGCGCGGGTGCGCCTCGGCCAGGCCGTGCTCGGCCTCGTGCGCCCAGGTCAGCGCATAGGGCACGTGCACGCCCCAGCCGCCCAGGCGCACCACCGGCTCGATGTCCGAGCGCAGCGAGTTGCCCACCATCACGAACTGCGCCGGCGGGATGCCGAACTCCGCCAGCACCCGCGCGTAGGTGGGCGGGTCCTTCTCCGACACGATCTCGATGCGCGGGAACAGGTCGGCCAGCCCGGAGGCGGCGATCTTGGCCTCCTGGTGGAACAGGTCGCCCTTGGTGATCAGGACCACCGGCCAGCGCGCGGCGATGGCCTCCACCGCCCCGCGGATGCCGTCGATCAGCTCCACCGGATGCCGCAGGGTCTGGCGGCCGATCTCCACCACCTGCTGCAGGTCGTGCGCGGTGATGCGGCCTCCGGTCAGCTCGATGGCCGCCTCGATCATCGACAGCGTCATGCCCTTGACGCCGTAGCCGAAGATCTCGAGGTTGCGGCGCTCGACCTCGAGCAGGTGGCGCAGCGTGCCGGCGTCGTGCAGGTCGATGTAGCGGCCGACGATCTCCTCGTAGCGCTTCTCGGCGGCGCGGTAGTAGTCCTCGCTGCGCCAGAGGGTGTCGTCGCCGTCGAAGCCGACCAGGCGGATGTCCTGCATGCGGGTACCGTGGGGAAGCGCCGGGGCCGCGCAGGATAGCAGCGCCGGCCCGGCCGGTGCCGGGCCTGGGGGCGCGCGAAGGCGGCCGCGCGGGCCGCCCTGCGCGCGGCGTCATTCCTGCTCGGCGCCGCCCTGCTGCTTCTGGACGTAGCCGCGGTATTCCTCGGCGGTCAGCTGGCCGTTGCCGTCGGCGTCGGCCTGGTCGAACACGGCGGCCAGGCCGGCATGCCGCTGCGACTCCTGCTTGCTGATGTTGCCGTCGCTGTCGGCATCCAGCGCGGCCCAGCTGGTGCCCTGGCCCTGCGACGCGCCGGCGGGCGCCGGCTGGCCCGCGTCGCCGGCCCGGGTGCCCTGCTGGCCGGTGGTCGTGGTCGGGTTGTTGGTGGTGTCGGTCTGCGGCTCCTGGGCGTCGGTCTGCTGGGCGAAGGCCAGGGGCGTGGCCAGGCCCAGCGCAAGGAACGCGGCGGCGAGGCGGGAAGTGGCGTTCATCGGGTACTCCGTTGTTCTTGTGCGGAAGGTTCGCGGCGCGGGGGCAGCCGCAGCCCGACCATGCAACGCCATGGATGAATCGCCCTTGCGCCGCGGAAGCGGCCTGCACGCGCGGTTAACCACCGCCGCCGCGCATGCGGCTAGGCGATTGTTGGCGGCGGGTGAGCCGCCGGTTAGGGCGCGGTCAAGCGGCGCCGCGCGGCCGCCCGGAGCGGGTCACTCGGCGCGGAGGCCGGCGACCTCGTCCACGAGGTGCGAGTGGAGGGAGAGCACCACGAGTAAGCCCCCGACGTAGACGAGGGCGCCGGCGAGCCAGGCCCTCCCGGTGCGACGCGGCGCGGGTTCGGCGGCGGGGGGCGGCTCCTGAGGGATCGTCGTCATCCCCCGATTCTCGTGGTCACGGGTCGTCGCGCGACAGTCTTGACTTCGACGGCGCTCCTACACTGGTTCATTGAACGTTCATCGGGCGCCGCCCGCCCGCCGGGAGCGGGCCCCCCGGCGCGGAGGCCGGCCAGGCGGCCGCTGAACCGCCACCAGCCGAAGACCACGCCGGCCAGCGCGCCGACGATCTCCAGCAGCACGCGCACGCCCAGCGAATCGGCGTCGTGGATGCCGGCCAGCGCGAGCCGCGCGTACAGCGGCGACTCCAGGCGGGAGATGCCCAGGTAGAACAGGTTCCAGGCGTCGATGCCGGCGCCGAGGGCCACGGCGATGGCCGCGGCCCAGCCGATGGCGTGGCCCACGCGCAGCCCGGCGCGCCGGCACACCCAGGCCCAGCCGGCATACACCAGCACCCCGACCAGGAAGGCGATCAGGCCGGCTTCGAGGGCGCCGAGGAGTCCGGTGTGCAGCGGCAGGTTCATGCGGGGGGCTCGGGTCGGGGCGCTACAGTCTAGACGCCCGCGCTCAGGCCTCGTCCTCGCGCCGCGCGCTCAGCCGGACCGTCCCGTCCTCCACGCGCACTTCCACCACGATCGGGCGGCAGCAGACCTGGCAGTCCTCCACGCAGGCGTGGTCGCCGGCGCTGGCGTCCACCGCCAGGCCGATGCGCTCGCCGCAGTAGGGGCAGTCCAGGTCGATCCAGTCGCGCATCAACGCACCGGGAAGTCGTAGGCGGTGGCCGGGTCCGGCTCCGGATGCAGGGTGTAGTGCCACCACTCCATCGGGTAGTTGCGCAGGCCCTGCGCGGCCATGGCCGCGCGCAGCCGGTCGCGGTTGGCGCGCTGGGCCGGCGTGGCCCGCGGGTCGTCGGTGTGGGCGCGGGTGTCGAAGAAGTCGAACGGCGTGCCCATGTCCAGCGGCGCGCAGCGGCCCGGCGCGACGCAGCGCGCCAGGGTGAGGTCGACCGTGGCGCCGCGGCTGTGGCCGGAAGTCTCGGCGATGTAGCCGTCCAGCAGCGCGGGCTTGTCGATGCCCGGGTACCAGCGTGCCTTCTGCGCAGGATCGTCCGGCCCGCGCGCCCAGGCCACGAAGTGCCGGACCGCGTGCGCGGGGCGGTAGCAGTCGTACACCACCAGCCCCAGTCCCTCCGTGCGCAGCGCGGCCTGTACCCGCGCCAGCGCCTCGGCGGCCGGGCGCAGCAGGTAGCAGCGGTTGGCCTCGTAGCCGGGCACGGGCGCGCCGGTGAAGTTGTCCGCGCCGGCGTAGCGCATCTCCACCACCAGGTCCGGCGCCAGCTCGCGCACCTCCACCATGCCGGCGGCGGAGGCATCGGCCGCGGCCGACAGCCGCGGCTGCGCGGCCGCGGGCCACGCGCCGGACGCGCAGGCCAGCAGCAGCGCCAGCGCGGCCGCGCGGCGGCGCTCAGGGGCAGGCGCGCTGGCGGGTGAAGGCCAGGTCGGCGTAGTCATAGCTGAAGTCGGCCTCGGGATCGACGTGCGACAGGGTGAGCGTAGCGCCCGCGCCCGCTCCGGGCGACGGCGGGTGCAGCCAGGCTTCGGCGTCGATGGCGTCCTCGTCCCAATCCACCAGCCAGCGGTCTTCCACCCGCATCAGCCGGCCGCGCATGCGCGGCGAACGCGCCGAGGCCCAGCCCACGCCGTCGGCGCGCGGGCAGATGGCCACCTCGCCGAACCACGGATCGACCCACACCCCCAGCAGCGCGGCGGCCTCGCCCCGGCGCGCCGGGCGGCGCGCCGAGGTGTCCGGCAGCGGCTGCGCGGTGCGGCGCGCCTTCCGTTCCAGGTCCAGCAGCACGGCGTAGTGCTCCACGTCGAAGCCGGCGCCGGGCGCGGTGTAGCGCTTGAGCAGCGCCTGGCCCAGCGCGGTGCGCGCGGCCTCGCCCTCGCCGTTGATGAGGATGACGATGCCGACGCGGCGGTCCGGCAGCAGGATCACCGAGGAGTACATGCCCATCAGCGTGCCGGTGTGGGCGACCTTCCATTCGCCGTCCACGTCGGACAGGCGCCAGCCGTAACCGTAGGCGTGGAATCGGGTGTCGTCCCATTGGCGCATGCGCTCGCTGACCGGCATCGGCATGTGCCCGGTCCACACCGCGCGGCGCTGCGCAGGCGAGAGCCAGGGATGCCCCGGGTCGAGCCACATGCGCACCCACCGGAGCATGTCGTCCAGGCCGCAGCGGATGCCGCCGGCGGCCATGGAAGTGATGTCCGGCACCACCGGCGGATCGGCGGGTGCGGGCACGTTGCGGCCGTCCACGCGGCGGTGCGGGCGGGCCACGCTGCCGGCCTCGGCCAGCCGCCAGCTGCCCACCCGGCAGCCGTGCATGCCCAGCGGCTCGAACAGCTCGCGGCGGACCAGCGCGTCGTAGGGCATGCCGGCGGCCGCGGCGGCGACCTCGCCGGCCACCACGTACAGCAGGTTGTCGTAGGCGTACTGCGAGCGGAAGCTGCTCACCGGCTTCAGGTGCGCCAGGCCGGCGATGATGTCGGCGCGGGTGAAGCGGTTGGGTTCGGGCCACAGCATCAGGTCGCCGGCGCCCAGGCCCAGGCCGCTGTTGTGGATCAGCAGGTCACGCACCTGCATGTGGGCCGTGACCCACGGGTCGTGCATGCGGAACTGCGGCAGGTACTTCGTCACCGGGTCGTCCCAGCGCAGCCGGCCCTGGTCCACCAGCCGCGCCAGCACGGCGGCGGTCATGGCCTTGCTGTTGGAGGCGATCTTGAACAGCGTGTCCGGGGCCACCGGCTCGCCGCCGCCGGCCACCCGTTCGCCGCGGGTGACCACCGCCACCACCTGCCCGTCCTCGACCACGCCCACCGCGATGCCCGGCAGGCGGTAGCGGGCGACGGCGGCATCCACCATGCGTGCGACCTGCTCCTGGGCCGGCGTCGCCGAGGGCGCCGCGGTCCGGGCGACGGCCGGCGGCACGGCGAAAAGAAAAGCGGCCGCGAGGGCGGCCGCAAGAGGGAGGAAACGCATCGGGTCCGTCTCCGGCTGGGCCCGCACCGCGCCCGGCGCATGGCCGGGACGCGGCGCGGACGGCGGCGTCAGAAGTTCCAGGTGAGCACCAGCTGCGCGTAGCGCGGGGCCTGCCAGCGGGTGCCCGTGCCGAAATAGGGCCGCACCACGCCCGGGTTGGACTCGTAGCGGCCGCGCACGTTGATCACTTCCTGCTCGTTGAGCAGGTTGTACACCGACAGGCGCACCTTCAGGTCCAGCCTGTCCGACGGCAGGGTCCAGGTCACGTTCGCGCCGAGGTTGTAGACCCACGGCATCCGGCCGTAGGCACCGCGTGGCGACCACTCGTAGACGCGCTCGCTCCAGGGGCCGGCGCAGTTCTGCACGCACAGCCAGCCGGTGCCGCCGCCGCTGCCTTCGCTGGTGTAGCTGGCCACCGCGAAGTTCTCGTCCGGCCAGGTCACGCCGAAGGCGGTGATGGGCCCGCCCGACAGCGCGGTCAGGGTGCCGCCGAAGGTCCACATCGGGTTGAGCTTGTAGCTGCCGCGCAGCTTGATCTGGTGCCGGTGGTCGTTGAACAGGTCGCCGTAGCGCTCGTTGTTGGCCGGGTGGTCCCAGTGCTGGACCATGCCGGTGTCGCCGTAGTTGGTGTCGGAGTTGACCGGACCCTCGTGGTTGCCCTCGGACTTGGACCACAGGTAGGAGGCGTTGAAGGCCCACTTGTCGTCCCACGCGCGGTCGATCTGGAACTCCACGGCCTTGTAGGTGCGGCGCGGCTCGGAGTAGCCGACGATGCGGTCGCTGCCGACGGTGATGTAGCCCTCCTTCGAGGTGTCGATGGTCACCCAGCCGTCCTGCGCGCAGCCCATCTCGGTGGTGCCCCACAGGGTCAGCTCGTCGCCCGGGTTGGCGATCGGCCACAGGGTGCCGTGGCGCACGCCGCACAGCGCGTTGATGCGCACGTCGTCCAGCGCGCGGTGCATCTTGCGGTAGGTGGCGTTCACGCCCCAGGACCAGGCCTGGTTGATCGCCTGCTGGAAGCCGAGGATGAACTCGTCCTGGTACACCGCCTCCAGGTCGCGGTCCACGCTCTGGCGCAGGTCGCCGACCGAGATGTTCATGTCATCGTCCACCGGGCCGATCTGCGCGCCCAGCACCGGCGCCATGTACGAGGCCCCGGTGACCGGGTTGGTGGCCGGGCTCCAGCCGTCGAGCGCGTAGTACGTGTACTCGTCGGTCAGGCCGCCGGCGAAGGTGTAGTTGATGTTGTTGGTCACCGGCAGGTAGTAGCGGCCGGCGTTGCCGAACAGCTTGGTGGTGCCGTCGCCCTTCATGTCCCAGGAGAAGCCGATGCGCGGCGACACCAGGTCGTCCATCTTGATGAAGCTGGTGCCGGCGGCGGTCTTGTTCTCGAAGGCGTCCACGCGCACGCCCAGGTTGAGCAGCAGGGTGGGCGTGACGCTCCAGACGTCCTCGACGTACCAGGCGTTGGCGGTGGTGTCGAACACGCCGCCGTCGATGCGCTTGCGGCCCATCACGATGGCGTTGACGCCGGGCGGCACGACCGCGCCGTTGTCCAGCACGGTGCCGGGGCTGCGGCCGTAGACCGTGTAGCGCATCTGCGTCGGGCCCGGGTAGAACGTGCTGCGGTCGGTGTTCATCAGCTCGCGGTCCAGGCCGAACCGCAGCAGGTGGTCGCCCAGCGCCCATTCGAAGTCCAGGCGGCCGACCTCGCGCTCGTCGTGGTGGTCCACCACCGAGGCCGACGTGCTGGGATGGCAGCTGACCGGGGGCCGGCCCATGGAGGTGTAGGTCGCGCCGTAGCTGGCGTTGTCGATCAGCACCTGCGAGCAGAGCGCGTCCGCAGGCGAGGAGACCAGGCTGCGGCTGCGGTTGATGCCGTACATGGCCTTGGCGGTGAAGTTCTCGCCGAAGCGACCGGTGTAGGTGATCGAGCCGTTCTTGCCGCCGCTCTCGGTGGTGCTGGTGCCCGTCAGCGCGCCCCGCTCGGCCGCATCCCAGCTGTAGGCGTAGGCCTCGCCCTGGGTTTCGGCCTCGTCGGAGAAGGCCAGCAGCTCCAGCAGGTGGTCGTCGGTGATGTTCCAGTCCAGCTTCGCGCCCCAGAAGCCGTCGCTGTTCTCGTTGCGGGTCCAGGTGGTGCCCAGGGCGTTGGTGAAGCCGGCGTCGCCCTCGCGCTGCTCGTACATGGCGAACAGGAAGACCTTGTCCTTGATCACCGGGCCGGAGGCCCAGACATTGGCCTTCATGAAGCTGTCGCGGTCGCGGCTGGAGCGGACGTTGACGTTGCCGTCGTCGTAGTAGTGGTCGCGCGCGGTGGACTGCAGCGCCGACGGCTCGAAGGTGAAGGTGACGCCGCCGTCGAACTCGTTGCTGCCGCGGCGGGTGACGGCGTTGATGACGCCGCCGGTGCTGCGGCCGAACTCCACCGAGTAGCCGCCGGTCTTGACCTGGAACTCCTGGAAGAAGTCGAACGGCGCGGCGGAGAAGCTCTGCCGGCGGTAGAAGTCGGTGACGTTCAGGCCGTTGATGAACACCGAGTTCTCGGCCACCGAGGAGCCGCCGAAGGAGATGCCGCCGAAGGACGAATTGCCGGAGACCACGCCCGGCGCCAGCAGCGCCACCGAGGTCAGGCTCTGGTCCACCGACAGGCGCGCCAGCTCCTCGCGGTTGATCGTGGTCGAGGTCTCGGTGGAGTACACGTCCACCCGGTTGACCACGCGCGAACCGACCACCTCGATGGCGTCCAGGTTCACCAGGTCGCCGCCGCTGCCCAGGTTGACCGCAGTGGTGCCGCCGAGGCCGACGTTGACCGTCACGCCCGCGCCCACCGGCTGCCCGTCGCGCAGCACCTGCAGGCGGTAGTCGCCCACAGGCAGCTGGGTCAGGCGGTAGCTGCCGTCGGCGCCCACGGTGACCGTGCGGGTGGCGCCGGTGGCGGTGTTGGTGATGGTGATCTGGTCCCCGGCCGTGGCCCGGCCCGCCACCGCGCCCGTGGCGCTCTGCGCCATCGCCGTGGGCGCCATCGCGCCGAGGCACGCACCCAGCGCCACGTAGAGCGCCGCCTTCCTGAAAGTCCTGCTGTTCATCCCCTTGTCTCTCCCGCAGTGGTGTTGGTCTTGTCCCCGCCCGTGGTGGTGGCGTCATTGCCCGTTGGCAGCATCTGCCATTCGAACCGGTAGTCCCATTGGTCGAAGTAGAGGTTCCCGCCGCGCCATTCCGCCTCGCCGCGCTGCGAATCGACGGTCTCGGAACGGAAGTGGTGCTTGGCGGGAACGAAGTCGCGCGAATAGTCGTCGTTGAAGGCGATGCGGTAGGCGTCCAGGCCGCCCAGGTAGAACCAGCGCAGCGCCGGGTCGTCGCTGTCCAGCTCGCCGGTGGTCACGTCCATCGGCACCCAGCCGTAGGGCGCCAGGTACAGCCAGCCCCAGTCGTGCATGTTGTCGTAGCCGACCGCGTCGTCCGAATAGGTCCAGCCGGACTGCCAGCGGGCCGGGATGCCGTTGAGACGCAGCAGCGCCATCAGCAGCAGGGTCTGCTGGCCGCAGTCGGCGTGGCCGGCGTGCAGCGCGTAGTCGCTGATGTTGGAAATCGTCGAGTACTCGCGCGCGCCGGCCCAGGGAATGCGGTCCACCGCGGCGAACAGCTTCTGCGCGATGCGGTACGGGTTGGTCTCGGCGCCCACCACGCGGCGGGAGAACTCGCGCAGCTGCGGGGTGAAGACGATGTGCGGCGGGCGCTCGGCCAGGAACGGGGCCAGGGCCGGCGTCGGCGCCGCCGGCACCACCCGGTCCGGATCGATGTCGAAGCGCCGCGCGTACACCGTCAGCTCGTAGGTCACCGAGAACGCGGTCGGCTGGCCGGCGACGGCGGGCCGTTCCAGGTAGGCCGTGCGCTGGAGCGGGTCCTCGGGCGCCCGGGGCACGCCCGCCGGCACGCTGCCGACCAGGCGGATGGCCTCCTGCTGGCCGGGGATGGCGCGCGGGTACGGGATCCACGCCCGCACGGTCTCGCCGGCCGGCACCGCGTCGGGCTCGACCACGAGCGACTGGGTCACGCGCAGCCGCCGCGGCGCGACGCTGGTGGCGCCGTCGCGGGCGGCGGCCACGACCTCGGCATGGTGCGGATGCAGTCGCTCGAACGGGCCCTCGCTGAAGGGCCGCACCGGCGGCGCGCGGCGCGCCGCCGCCTGCGGGCTGAGCCGGAACAGGTTCGGCACCGCGCGCTTGAACCACCAGCGCCGGCCGTCGATGTCCATGTGCTCCAGCAGGCCGGCTGCGTCCCAGGCCTCGAACTCGGACTCGCGCAGGTCCGGGATGTGGCGCCGCAGCTGCGCCAGCACCGCGTCGCGGTCCAGGGTGAAGTCCAGGCGGATGCGGCGCATGCGCTCGCGTTCGAATTCCAGCGCGCGGCGGGTGTCCGCATCGGGCGCGGACGCGGCCAGGGCCGCGGCGATGGTGCCCTCCGCCTCGTGGAATCGGCCGGCGTCCACCTGGCGCACGGCCTCTTCCAGCGCCGGGGCCCGCCCCTGCACCGCCCCGGCCAGGCCCAGCGCGCCGGCCAGCAGCAGCAGCGCGCCGCGTCGCGCACGCGTCCGCCGCCGTGGCGGCGGCGGGAGCGAAACGGGCTGGCGGTGACGGGAATCCACGACGACACTTCCCCGTGCGGTGGTAAGGCTGGTGTAACACGGAGGCGGTAGTTGGTCAATAATTTATTCTTGACTCCGCGAATATTCGGAATAACTATTCCTCGGCACACGTCCCGGGGAGGAGAGGCGACATGAAGCCCGCGAACCTGGCGCCCGCCGTGGCGCCGCCGACCCGGCGCGCGCAGGCCTGGCTGCTGGCCGCGCTGCTGCTCGCGCCCGGGCTGCCCGCCGCCGCCGCCGCGACCGCCGCGGAGGCGACGCCCACCGCCGTGGTCGGCGTGCGCCTGGCCGACCTGCAGCCGGAGGCATGGATCGCGCGGCTGGAACGGCCGGACCGGGTGATCCTGGACCGCGCCGCCATCCACGCGCAGAACGCACGCATGCGCGCCGAGGACCGCTCCATCCTCGACATCGCCGTGCTCCCGGACCCGTTGCCGCGGGCCTGGGTGCGCGAGCGGATCGAGGCCCTCTCCGCACCGCCCTCGCGCGCGCTGTACGACGTGCACGGCAAGCCGGTGCCGGCGAAGGCGCTGGCCGCGCTGCAGCGCGCGCTGGCGCTGGATGCGATCCCGGCCACGCAGCCGCTGCGCTACGGCCTGGTGGTGCGCCGCGCCGACCTGCGCACCTTCCCCACCCCGTTGCGCGTGTTCGCCAGCGCGGGGGACACCGACATCGACCGCTTCCAGGAATCGGCGCTGTTCCCCGGCGACGCGGTGGCGGTGCTGCACCGGAGCCGCGACGGCCGCTGGCTGTTCGTGGCCAGCGAGCGCTACACCGCCTGGATCGAGGCCGCGCACGTGGCCGTGGGGCCGCGGGAGACCGTGCTCGGCTACGCCAGCCGCGCACCGTACGTGGTGGTGACCGGCGCCAGCGTGCGCACCGCGTACACGCCGGAGGAACCGCGCGTGTCCTCGCTGCAGCTGGACATGGGCCTGCGCCTGCCGCTGCGCGCGGACTGGCCGCCGATGCAGGCGGTCAACGGCCAGCACCCCTATGCCTCGCACGTGGTGGACCTGCCGGTGCGTGCGGCCGACGGCACGCTCGAGCTGGTGCCCGCGCTGGTGCCGCGCTCGGCCGACGTGAGCGACGACTACCTGCCCCTGACCCCGGCCAACCTGATCCGCCAGGCGTTCAAGTTCCTCGGCGAGCGCTACGGCTGGGGCCATGCCTACGGCACGCGCGACTGCAGCGGCTTCGTCTCCGAGGTCTACCGCAGCTTCGGCGTGCTGCTGCCGCGCAACACCCGCGACCAGGCGGTGAGCCCGGCGCTGGACCGGGTGGCCCTGGGCGCGGACGACGGCCGCGACCGGCGCCTGGCGGCGGTGCGCGCGCTGCAGCCTGGCGACCTGGTCTACATCCCCGGCCACGTGATGATGGCCATCGGCCATCGCGACGGCACGGCCTACGTGATCCACGACACCAACGGCGGCAGCTGGCGCGGCGCCGACGGCGGCCGCGTGCGCGCCGGCCTCAACGGCGTGTCGGTCACGCCGCTGGAGCCGCTGCTGTTCAACGACACCGACACCTACGTCGACCGCATCACCAGCATCCAGAGGATCCGGGCCCGGACCGCTCCATGAAGATCACCGACATCCAGCTCGGCATGCTGCGCGTGCCGCTGAAGACCCCGTTCAAGACCGCGCTGCGCACCGTGGACACGGTGGAGGACATCGTGGTGCTGGTGCGCACCGACACCGGCCACACCGGCTACGGCGAGGCGCCGGCCACGGCGGTCATCACCGGCGACACCCACGGCTCCATCGCCGAGGCGATCGAACGCTTCATCAAGCCGCGGCTGATCGGCCAGGAGATCGCCAACCTCAACCGCATCTGCGGCCTGGTGCAGGGCGCCCTGGAGCGCAACACCAGCGCCAAGGCGGCGGTGGAGATCGCGGTCTACGACCTGTGGGGCCAGCTCTACGGCGCGCCGCTGTACAAGATGCTCGGCGGCGGCGACCCGGTGATCACCACCGACATCACCATCAGCGTGGACCACATCGACAAGATGGTGGCCGACTCGATCGCCGCGGTCGAGCGCGGCTTCGATTCGCTGAAGATCAAGGTCGGCAAGGACATCGGCCTGGACATCGAGCGGGTCAAGGCGATCCACGCCGCCGTCGAGGGCCGCGCCCTGCTGCGCCTGGACGCCAACCAGGGCTGGACCGCAAAGCAGGCCGTCTACGCCATGCACACGCTGGAGAAC
>Ga0182792_1001812_pt1 | contig 16321 bp, 13 predicted proteins | sample Passage237B_FD_130497 | JGI IMG/M metagenome (GOLD analysis project Ga0182792, IMG submission 130497) | Cellulose adapted compost microbial communities from Newby Island Compost Facility, Milpitas, CA, USA - Passage2 37B (version 2) (version 2) ...
ATGATCTGGGTGAGATCGAAGTCCTTCGGCGTGTAGACACGCGCGACGCCGGCCCCGATCAGCGCCGCGGCATCGGCCGGCGGGATGATGCCGCCGACCACCACCGGCACGTCCCCGATGCCGGCCTCGCGCATGCCTTCCAGCACCTCGCCGACCAGCGAAACATGGCCACCCGACAGGATGGACAGGCCGACAACGTGCACGCTCTCCTCCAGCGCGGCGTTGACGATGCGCTCCGGCGTCAGGCGGATGCCCTCGTAGACCACCTCCATGCCGCAGTCGCGCGCCCGCACGGCAATCTGCTCGGCGCCGTTGGAATGACCGTCGAGGCCGGGCTTGCCCACCAGCATCTTGATGCGCCGGCCCAGGCGCCGCGACACCGCGTCGACCTCGCGGCGTGTCGCCTCCAGCCGGCCGTCGCTCACGCCCACGGCACGGGCGACGCCCGTCGGGGCGCGGTATTCGCCGAACACCGAGCGCAGCCTGTCGGTCCATTCACCGGTGGTGACACCGGCCCTGGCGCAGGCGATCGACGCCGGCATGACGTTGCGGTCCTCGCGTGCGGCTGCCGCGAGCTCGGCCAGCGCGGCTTCGACCGCCGCGCCGTCGCGTGCCGCGCGCCAGGCCTGCAGGCGTTCGATCTGCTCGCGCTCGACCGAGGCGTCGACGGTGAGGATCGCCTCCTCGCCGGTCGAGAGTGGCGAGGGGGCCGCGTCGGTATAGGCGTTCACGCCCACTACGGTCTGCTCACCGCTCTCGATCGCCGCCAGCCGCTTGAGGTTCGATTCGACCAGCCGCTGCTTCATGTAGGCCGAATCGATGGCCGCCACCGCGCCGCCCATGTCGGCGATGCGTGTCATCTCGGCCAGGGCCTCGCCCTTCAGCGCCTCGACCTTGCGCGCGATCTCGGCGCTGCCGTCGAAGATGTCGCCGTACTCCAGCAGGTCGGTCTCGAAGGCCACGATCTGCTGCAGCCGGAGCGACCACTGCTGGTCCCACGGCCGGGGCAGGCCCAGCGCCTCGTTCCAGGCGGGAAGCTGCACAGAGCGGGCGCGCGCATTCTTGCTCATGACCACGGCCAGCATCTCGAGCAGGATGCGGTAGACGTTGTTCTCGGGCTGCTGCTCGGTGAGGCCGAGCGAGTTCACCTGCACGCCGTAGCGGAACAGCCGCTGCTTGGGGTCCCCAACGCCGTAGCGGTTGCGCGTGAGATCGTCCCACATCTCGGCGAACGCCCGCATCTTGCACATCTCGGTGACGAAGCGGATGCCGGCATTGACGAAGAAGGAGATGCGACCGACCACCTGCGGGAAGTCGCCCTCGGGCACCTGTCCGCGGGCGCGCACGGCGTCCAGGACGGCGATGGCGTTGGCCAGCGAGAAGGCGAGCTCCTGGACCGGTGTCGCGCCGGCCTCCTGCAGATGGTAGCTGCACACGTTCATGGGGTTCCACTTGGGAACCTCGCGATAGGTGAAGCCGATCGTGTCGGCCGTCAGCCTGAGCGACGGCTCCGGCGGGAAGATATAGGTCCCGCGCGAAAGATATTCCTTGATGATGTCGTTCTGCGTCGTGCCTTGCAGCTTGGCGCGCTCGACGCCCTGCGCTTCGGCCGTCGCGATGTAGAGCGACAGCAGCCAGGCGGCCGGTGCGTTGATCGTCATCGACGTGTTCATGCGGTCGAGCGGAATGCCGTCGAACAGGGTGCGCATATCGCCGAGATGGCTGATCGGCACGCCCACCTTGCCGACCTCGCCCTTGGCCAGCGGATGGTCGGAATCTAATCCGGTCTGCGTCGGCAGATCGAAGGCGACGGAAAGGCCGGTCTGACCGCGCGCCAGGTTCGTGCGGTAGAGCTCGTTGGACTTGGCCGCCGTGGAATGGCCCGCGTAGGTGCGGATCAGCCAGGGACGGTCGCGCTGCGGCTTGTCGGTCGGGTTCTTGGTCATGGTGGCCATTGCCGGCTGGTTTCCATAAACTGCCTAGCTCAAACGATGTTGCGTTGCAGCAAGAAAGATATCGCGGTGCAACCGGCGCGAGACGCCGGTCGATGACCGATGCGGCGTCTCCCTGGGGCCGCCCTCCGGCGGCACAGGCGATCGCCGAGGTCGCTGCCGTGGTCCAGCCGGCTGCCCCGCTGCCCAGCCGTCCGCGCTACGACGGCAGGCTGGGGGAGCTCTACGCCATCTACCTGCGCCATCTCCTGCTCATGGTGGTGACGCTGGGATGGTCGCGCTTCTGGGGCCGTACGCGCATCCGGCGCTATCTGTGGAACCATTTCGCCATCCTGGACGACCGCTTCGAATATCGTGGCCGCGGTATCGAGCTGATGATCGGCTTCCTCCTGGTCCTGCTGATCGTGGCGGCGCTGGGCGGCACGATGTACCTGACCTGGGCCTATGGCTTCGACGAGAGGCCGATCTCGTCCTTCGCGCTGATCGACCTCTTCACGCTGTCGATCGCCTTGATCGGCATTCCGCTCGCCTATGTCGGCCACTATGCCGGCCTGCGCTACCGGCTGTCCCGGACGCGCTGGCGCGGTATACGCTGCGGCCTGAAGGGATCGGCGTGGCGCTACGGCGTGGTGGCGACGTTCCTGGGCTTTGCCAATGCCATGACCCTGCAGCTCCTGACGCCGGTCGTGTCCGTGACGCTGGCGCGGCCGCGCATCGGCAACACGCGCTACGGCACGCTGCCCTTCATCTTCGCCGGCAACGCCGGGGACATCTACGGCCGCTATCTTGGCTACTATTTCCTGAATATCGTCGCCACGCTGGCGGCTATTCTGGCCGCCACGCTGGCGATCGGCGGCACGATCGAAGGCTTGGGCCTGTCGGGCGAGGAGTTGCTGAAGCTGGTGTCGCAACCCACCCTGCGCACCGTCCTGCTGGTGCTGGCCGTCGCCGTGGCCGTCTACCTGATCTTCAGCCTGCTCATCCTGCCGTTGCGCTGCTGGTGGCAGGCCTATCTGTTCCGCTATCTCGTGTCACGCAGCCGAGCCGGCGACGTCCTGTTCGCCACCGCCATCACGACGCGGCAGATGTGGGGCTTTCTGGTGGTCAACTACCTCATCGTCATGCTGACGCTGGGGCTGGGATGGCCCTGGGTCCTGCATCGCACCTTGCGCCTGATCGCCTCCGAGCTGTGGATCTATGGTGCGCCGGATGGCGCGTCGGTTCGCCAGGCCGACGACCTGGGGCCGCGCTACGGCGAGGGTCTGCTCGACATGTTCGACGTGACGGGCATCTGATCATGGCGGTTCGGGCACGCTTCTACGACGGCGAGACGGCCGAGGTGCACGAGGTGAGCGTGCGCACGACGACGGCCGAGCTGGTGATGTTCCGCCTGGCCGACGCGAGCCTGGTTGCGCGCTGGCCGATCGCCGAGCTGGCGGTGCTGGGCGATGCGCAGCACGAGGCCGCGCCGCCGGTCGTGCGCAAGGGATCGGAGGCGCGGCTCGTGATCGAGGATCCCGACCTGCGCCGGGAGCTCGCCGGGCTCGTGCCCCAACTGGCGCCGCTCGTCACGGCGCCCGGCAGCGCAGGCCGCCGCATCGCCGGCTTCGGCGCCGCGCTGGTGGCGCTGGTCGGCCTGTTCTGGCTCGCCGTCGATTACGGCACCGAGTACATCGCACCGATCCTGCCCTACAGCCTGCAGGTGGCGCTGGGTGAAAGCGTGTTCGACGAGCTCACGGGACAGAAGGAGCAATGTCATGGCGAAGCCGGCCTCGAGGCGCTGAACGGGCTCGCTAATCGCCTGGCCGAGGCGGCCGGCTATCCGCACGAGATCACGGTCCATGTCGTCAAGGGCGGCCCGGTCAATGCCTATACCCTGCCGGGCGGCATCCTGGTCTTCTACGGCGACCTGATCGGGCAGGCGCGTGACAGCGCCCAGGTCGCCGGCGTCATGGCCCACGAGATCGGCCACGTCGTCCATTTCCATCCGACCAAGGGCCTCTTGCGCCAGTATGGCATCGACCTGCTGACGAAGCTGGTGACCGGCGGCTATTCCGACACGGTGAGCACGCTGGCATCCGGCGGCAACGTCCTGCTGGCGCTGCGCAACGGGCGGGCCTTTGAACGCCAGGCCGACGCGACGGGCGTGGCACTGCTCGAGAAGCTCGGCCTGCGCGCCGACGGCGTATCGAGCTTCTTCGAGCAGATGCGCGAGACGCAGCCGACGGACTTCGCGGCCGCCGCCGGCATTTGGTCGAGCCACCCCCCGACGGCCGATCGCATCGAGGCGACGCGGCGGCCCGCGACCGGCCGTCCGGCCTTCACCGACGCCGAGTGGCAGGCAGTCCGCGATGTCTGCAAATGAGTGAGCCTCTGATCTACCGGTGCTGGCGCGCCTTGTAGGACAGCCAGGCGACGATGGCGTCGATATCGCGGTCGCTGAGCGTCACGGCATCGAAGCCCGGCATCTTCTGCTCCGGCCACTGGCGCACCGAGGCCGGATCGCGGATCAGCTTCTTCAGCGCCGGCAGCTGGAAGTAGTCGACGGGATTCATCGGCCGGCCGAGGTCGGGGCCTTGTTCCCCCTCGCCGGCGCCGTCGAAGCGATGGCACGCCATGCAGACCGCCACGAAGCGGTCGAGGCCGGTGCGGATCGGATCGTCCGGGCCGATCTCGGGACCGACCGCGAGCACCGGCCAGCGCTTCGTCGGGCTGTCGGTGACGGCGAGGGCGGCCAGCCGGTAGGCCCAGTATTCCGAGCTGACGGATACCGACGGTGCGAGCTTCCACACGATGTAGAAGGGGCCGGCGCTGTAGGTCTTGCCCGGAAGCCGCGGCCACGGCGCGGCGGGATCCTCAATGGCGAGGAAGGCCTCGGCGCGGACGGGATCGTCGAACAGCAGGAGCCGCGCCGGAATGGCGACCGAGAAGTCGTCGGTCGCGCGTGCCTGGACGTAGTCGTCCACGTCGATCTTCACGCCCTTCAGGATCGCGGTCAGCGGCACGGCCCGGTAGGTCATGGTGCGCCGGTAGACGGGATCGGCGATGGTGACGTTGCGCACGCCCGGCAGGGCGAGCAGCGCCTGCCGCGTATCGAGCCTCTTGGTGTCGCGGCCCGCGACGGTGAGACCTGCCTGTTGCGCCAGGACCTGCGACGCCGGACAGCCGGCCAGTGCGACCGCCGCCATGACGGAGGCCACCACGGCGGCCAGGAGACGGGTCATCCCGTCATCCGCTGGCCGCCGATGCGGCAGTCCTTCAGGATCTCCGGACGGAAGGCCAGCCCGTGGCCCGGGCGCTCGGGCGGGCTCATCGTGCCGTCCTTCGACGGCAGCACCGGCTCGACCCACAGGTCGTCGTTCCAGTCCATGTATTCGAGGTAGTTGGCGTTGGGGATCGAGGCCAGCAGGTGGACCATGGTCTCGTGGAAGAGATGCGGGGCGATGCGGATGCCCCACGGCTCGGCGGCCGCAGCGATCTTGCGCAGCTCGGTATAGCCGCCGCGCATCGGGTCGGGCTGCAGGATGGGCGCGCAGGGCGTCTCGAAGAAGGGGCGCAGGTCGTTGCGCGTGAAATGGCTTTCACCGCCCACGACGCGCGTCTTGAGCGCCGCGGCGATGCGGCGGTAGCCGGCGAAATCCTCGGCGATCACCGGCTCCTCCAGCCAGTAGGGATCGTATTCGTCGATGCGATGGCCCGCCTGGATGGCGGTGTCGGCGTCCCAGCCCATGTTGACGTCGATCATGATCTCGACACCGTCGCCCACCGCCTCGCGCATGGCCTGGACGTTGCGCACGTCCTCCCGCCACGGCCGGATGTGCGCGACCTGCATCTTGATCGCCTTCAGGCCTTGGGCGGTGAATTCCTTCGCGCGGGCGATCATGCCGTCGCGACCCAGGCCTCGGAACACACCCGAGCCGTAGGCCGGGATCTCGGTGCGCGCGGCGCCCCACAGGCGGAACAGCGGCAGGCCGGCGCGCTTGCCGACGATGTCCCACAGCGCCATGTCGACGGCGCTCTGGGCGAACACCGTCACGCCCATGCGGCCCATCCAGAAATTGCTCCTGTAGAGCGCCTGCCAGATCGCCTCGACCTCGGTGGCGTCACGGCCGATCACGTGCCGGGCCACCAGTTCCTTCATGCAGGCATCGAGCGTATGGATGCCGCCGCGCAGGGGCATCAGGTAGCTGGTGCCCACGATTCCGCCCTGCGTCTCGATCTCCAGCAAATAGATGTCCCGCACGGGCGCCGACAGGATGCCCGCGGCGGGCGGATTGCCGCGCCACGGAACCTGCAGCAGGGTCGAACGCAGCTCGACGATGGTGGTCGGCGTGGTCATCAGGCATAACTCCCGGCTCTTTTGATCACTATGATGCCGATGTCATGACTTCGTCCAATCGCCTCTATCTCTTCGACACCACGCTGCGAGACGGCGCCCAGACCCAGGGCGTGGATTTCACGGTCGCCGACAAGGCGGCGATCGCGCGCGAGCTGGACCTGCTGGGCATCGACTACATCGAGGGCGGTTGGCCGGGCGCGAACCCGACCGACGACCGCTTCTTCGCCGATCCGCCGGCCTTCCGGAACGCGAAGTTCGTGGCCTTCGGCATGACGCGCCGCGCCGGCCGCAGCGCCGCCAACGACCCCGGACTCGCGGCCATCCTCCAGACCAGGGCGCGCAACGTCTGCATGGTCGGCAAGACCTGGGACTTCCATGTCGATGTGGCGCTGGAGCTGGATCGCGGCGAATACCTCGAGATGATCGCCGATTCGCTTGCCTACGCGAAGTCCCGCATGGACGAGGTGATGTTCGACGCCGAGCACTTCTTCGACGGCTACAAGGCCAATCCCGACTATGCGATGGCCTGCCTCGCCGCGGCCGAGAAGGCCGGCGCGCGCTGGATGGTGCTGTGCGACACCAACGGCGGCACGCTGCCGCACGAGGTCGAGCGCATCGTGGCCGAGGTCGTGAAGAAGATCCCGGGCGACCGGCTGGGCATCCATACGCACAACGATACCGAGAACGCCGTCGCCAGCACCCTGGCCGCCGTGCGGGCGGGCGTGCGCCAGGTGCAGGGCACCATCAACGGGCTGGGCGAGCGTTGCGGCAACGCCAACATGATCGCGCTGATCCCCAACCTCGTGCTCAAGATGGGCTACGAGACCGGGTTGAAGGAGGGCGCGATGCAGCGGCTGACGCACCTCTCGCGCCTGCTCGACGACCGGCTCAATGTCCTCCCCAATCGCAGCGCGGCCTATGTCGGCACCCGGGCCTTCGCCCACAAGGGCGGGCTGCACGTCTCGGCGGTCGAGAAGGATCCGCGCACCTACGAGCACGTCGACCCGGAGGTCGTGGGCAACCAGCGCATCATCGTGGTCAGCGACCAGGCCGGCCGTTCCAACATCATGGCCCGCTTCCGCCAGATCGGCCTGGAGGTCGATCCCAAGGATCCGGCGGTGGCGCGGCTGCTCGAGACCGTGAAGGAGCGGGAGGCCGAAGGCTACGCCTATGACGGCGCCGACGCCTCCTTCGAGCTGCTGGCGCGGCATGAGCTGCACACCGTGCCCGACTACTTCGCCCTGCAGAGCTTCCGCGTGCTGGCCGAGCGGCGCGTGAACGCGCGCGGCCAGCTCATCGCCCTGTCCGAGGCGACGGTGAAGCTCGACGTTGCCGGCCGGCGCGCCATGGAGGTGGGAGAGGGCAATGGTCCGGTGAACGCCCTCGATGCTGCGCTGCGAAAGGCGCTGATTCCGGTCTACCCCGAGCTCGAAGACATGCGGCTGGTCGATTTCAAGGTGCGCATCCTCGACTCGCCAGGCGGAACGGCGGCCACCACGCGCGTGATGATCGAGAGTGCGGATGCGAAGGGCCGGCGCTGGTCGACCATCGGCGTGTCGCCCAACATCGTCGACGCGTCCTACAATGCGCTCTACGATGCCATCACCTACAAGTTGTTTCGCGACGGGGCGCAGCCCGTGCAGCGGGTCTAGCGACTGCCGCCGACGCAGCCGCCTATCAGCCATGCTGCGGGCGACAGTTGACCTGAGGGGGACCCGGGCGGAGCATAGATAGGTGCGAGACGGAGAACATCTGGACGCCCGCTCCCCCGCCGGGGTCGCGGCGCCAACGGTCGCCCCGGCCATTGCCCGGCGGCCGCGCCTGGAACGGCGCATCGTGGCGCGACTGGTCATGTGGTCGCTGCCTTTCGTGGTGGCGGCCGTCAGTCTGGCGGTCTGGCTGTCCTCGGGGCGTTATGTCACCACCGACAACGCCTACGTCAAAGGTGACCGCGCCCAGATCGCCACCGAGCTCAGCGGCATCATCGTCGAGGTGCCGGTTCAGGAGAACCAGCGGGTGTCACGCGGTCAGCTCCTGTTCCGTCTCGACGACCAGGCCTACCGCCTGGCGCTGGACAAGATCGACGCCGAGATCGAGACGACGCGCGCTGACATCCGCGGCCTGCGCGCCCAGTGGCGCACCAAGCGCGAGGAGATCAAGGCGGCGATGAGCCAGCAGAACTTCGCGCAGGCCGAGTTCGGCCGTCAGTCCGACCTGGCGGAGAAGAAATTCGCCTCGACCCAGAAGATGGAGGAGGCGCGTCTGGCACTCGAGGTGGCGCGCCAGCGAATCTCGGCAGCGCAGGAGGACCTGCAGCGCATCGAAGCGCAGCTCGCCGGCGATCCCAAGATCAGGCCCGACAATCATCCGCGGGTGAAGCAGATGATGGCGGCGCGCGAGGAGGCGCTGCTGAAGCTGCGCCGCACGATCATCGATTCGCCGATCGACGGCATCGTCTCCAAGCGGCCGGTGCCGGGCAGCTACGCGACGGCCGGCGTGCCGGTCATGGTCGTGGTGGCCGACACCGATCTGTGGATCGAGGCCAACTTCAAGGAGACCGAGCTCACGCTGGTGCGTCCCGGCCAGGCGGCGACCATCCACGTCGACACTTATCCCGACGCCCATTGCACGGGGAAGGTCGCCAGCATCGCGCAGGCGACGGGCGCGGAGTTCGCGGTGCTGCCGCCGCAGAACGCTTCGGGCAACTGGGTCAAGGTGGTGCAGCGCATCCCCGTGCGCATCTCGGTGACCTGCCGGGAGAACGATCCGCCGCTGCGCGTCGGCATGAGCACGACGGTCGAGATCGACACCGGCCACAGCCGTTCGCTGTCGGGGCTGGCGCGCAGCGTCGGCCTGTCGCCGGCAAAGGCCTCGTCGCCTCAATGACGGCCGATCCGGCGGTCCGCCGCCGCCGTGGCCTGATCACCATGACGGTGATGATGGCCACCATCATGCACGCCCTCGACGGCACCATCGCCAACGTGGCGCTGCCGTCGATCCAGGGCTCGCTGTCGGCCACCCAGGAACAGGTTTCGTGGGTGATCACCTCCTACATCGTCGCGTCGGCGATCATGACGCCGTTCGCGGGCTTCTGCGCCACGCGCTTCGGGCTGCGTCGGACGCTCTCGACCTGCGTGGTCGGCTTCACCATCGTGTCGATGCTGTGCGGCGCCGCCCAGTCGCTCGACCAGCTGGTGCTGTTCCGGGCCCTGCAGGGCGGCTTCGGCGCGGCGCTGGTACCGGTGTCGCAGGCGATCATGATGGATACCTATCCGCGCGAGGAGCAGGGCAAGGCGATGGCCCTGTGGGGCGTCGGCACCATGGTCGGGCCGATCGCCGGACCTTCTCTGGGCGGCTGGCTGACCGACGAGTTCACCTGGCGCTGGGTGTTCTACGTCAACCTGCCGGTCGGCATCCTGTGCACGCTGGGCGTGCTCGCGCTGGTGCGCGACGCGGCGTCGGACCGGCCGCGGCCGTTCGACATGCTGGGCTTCGCCTTCCTGGCCATCTCGATCGGCTCATTCCAGCTCATGCTCGATCGCGGCCAGCAGCTCGACTGGTTCGATTCCCTGGAGATCATCGTCGAGACCCTGGTCGCCGGTGTGGCCTTCGCGATGTTCATCATCCACATGCTGACCGACCACCACCCGTTCCTGTCGCGCGACCTGTTCCGCGATCGCAATCTCACGGTCGGTCTGGTCTTCACGGCGCTCGCCGGCCTGGTGCTGATCGTGACCGCGACACTGATGCCGCCCTTCCTGCAGCAGCTCAAGGGCTATCCGGTGCTCACCACGGGCATCGTGCTGGCGCCCCGCGGCGCCGGGATGATGGTGGCGATGATGCTCACGGCGCGCCTGATCGGGCGCGTCGATGCCCGGCTGCTGATCGCCGCCGGCCTGGCGCTGTGTGCGCTGTCGCTCTGGGACATGACCCACTTCAACCTCGAGGTGAGCGAACGCCACATCATCTGGAACGGCGTGCTGCTCGGTTTCGGGCTGGGCCTGGTGTTCCCGCCGCTCACGACCCTCACCTTCGCGACGCTGCCTGCACGCCTGCGCACGGAAGGGGCGGCCATCAATGCGCTGCTGCGCAACCTCGGCGCCTCCATTGGCATCGCCGTGCTGGTGTCGCTGCTCGCCCGCAACACGCAGGAGAACCGCTCCGAGTTGGTCGGCCAGCTCACGCCCTACAGCGCCGGATGGCCGTTCGGCCCCGTCATGCCGGGGGCCGAGTCCCAGATGCTCGCGGTGTGGGATGCCGAGATCAATCGCCAGGCGGCGATGATCGGCTACCTCAACGACTTCCGCGCCATGACGATCTGCACCCTGGTCGTGATCCCGCTGCTCTTCCTCATGCGCAAGCCGATGCTGGCGCGGTAGGGCGTCGCGAGCTTGACGCGCGCAAGGCGGGCGCTTCATGATTCGAGGCACCCTCGTCAACGAGGGCGAAAAATCACCGGAGGAAACATGGCACGCACACCTTTCGCGGCGCTGGTCGGCGCCGCCATCCTGTGCCTCGTCGGGGCATCGGTGGTCGCGCCCGGTGCGGCGCAGGCGCAGGTGATCGGGGTGAGCTGGTCGAACTTCCAGGAGGAGCGCTGGAAGACCGACGAGGCGGCGATCAAGGCGGCCATCGCGGCGGCCGGCGGCACCTACATCTCCGCCGACGCGCAGAGTTCGGCCGCCAAGCAGATCACCGACATCGAGGCTCTCATCGCCCGCGGCGCCAAGGCGCTCATCGTGCTGGCGCAGGATGCCAACGCCATCCGGCCCGCCGTCGAGAAGGCGCTCAACGAGGGCATCCCCGTGATCGGCTATGACCGCCTGATCGAGATGAAGGACGTCCTCTACATCACCTTCGACAACAAGGAGGTCGGCCGCATCCAGGCCCGCGAAGTGTTCAAGGCGAAGCCGCAGGGCAACTATGTCTTCATCAAGGGGTCGTCGGCCGATCCCAATGCGGATTTCCTGCATGCCGGGCAAGTCGAGGTGCTGGGCCCGGCGATCAAGGACGGCAAGGTCAAGATCGTCGGCGAGGCCTATACCGACGGCTGGCTGCCCGCGAACGCGCAGCGCAACATGGAGCAGTTCCTGACGGCGAACGGCAACAAGGTCGACGCCGTCGTCGCCTCGAACGACGGCACGGCGGGCGGCGCCATCGCGGCGCTGGCGGCGCAGGGTCTGGCCGGCTCGGTTCCCGTCTCAGGCCAGGACGGCGACCACGCGGCACTGAACCGTGTGGCGCTGGGGACGCAGACCGTCAGCGTCTGGAAGGATGCGCGCTTGCTTGGCCGCACGGCCGGCGAGCAGGCGATGACACTCGCGAAGGGCGCCAAGCTCGGGACGTTGAAGGATACCAGAACCTGGGCTGACGGGCCGCGCAAGGTGCCGATGACCTCGATCCTGCTCACCCCCGTGCCCATCACCCGCGACAATCTCGAGGTCGTCATCGACGCCGGCTGGGTGCCCAAGGATGTCGTCTGCCGCGGCGTGAAGCCGGGCACGGTGAAGGTATGTGGATGACGGGCTGCCGCGCCTGTTGCGTAGCGGCGCTCGCGGCTGTATAACTTAAGTAAATAAACGTGACCGCAGTGACGTTGCCGCGCCACCGCTCGGCAACGCTGCGGCGCGGGCCCGGCGCGGCGGCGGAGAGGCGGAAGGACTTCGGAAACCAGTAGCGGAAATTGCGGGAATTGCGGAAATGGCGGATGGACCGCACTCCTTGAGCGTGACGGAGGGAAGGCGAGCGGACGCCGTGCCGCGCCGCCGCCGTGCCGTCGATCTGTTCCGCGCCACCGAGATCGACGCCCGTCTGGTCGGCATGCTGGGGGCGCTGGCGCTGATCTGGGTGGGCGTCGACCTCCTGTCCGGCGGCGCCTTCCTGACGCCGCGCAATCTCTGGAACCTGTCCGTCCAGACCGCATCCGTTGCCGTGATGGCCGCCGGCATGGTCCTGGTGATCGTCGCCCGGCATATCGACCTGTCGGTGGGCTCGGTGCTGGGCGTGGTCGGCATGATCATGGGGGTGACGCAGGCGGAGTTCCTGCCGTCCCTGCTGGGGTACGAGCATCCGCTGATCTGGGTGATCGCCCTGGCGGTCGGGCTGGCCGCCGGCGCGGCGATCGGGCTGCTGCAGGGCATGGTCGTCGCCTATCTCGGCGTGCCGGCCTTCATCGTCACCCTGGGCGGCCTGCTCGTGTGGCGCGGCTGCGCCTGGTGGATCACCTCCGGCCGCACCGTGGCGCCCATGGACGACGCCTTCCGGCGCATGGGCGGCGGCATCGAGGGGGCGATCGGCGCCACCTGGAGCTGGATCATCGCGCTGCTGGCCTTCGTGGCCATCGCCTGGCGCACGCTGCAGGTCCGACGGCGCCGCCGCCAGGTCGGCTTCGCGTTGCGCCCGGTCTGGGCCGAGCTGGTGGTGGCAGGTCTCGCCTGTCTGGCCGTGCTCGCGGTCGTGCTGGTCGCCAACAGCTACGACCTGCCGCCGCGCGTGGCTGAACGGATCGCCGCCGCACGCGGCCTTGCCGTGCCGCCGGAGGGCCTGGCGATCGCGCATGGCCTCGCCCTGCCGGTGCTGATCGCCGTCGGGGTCGGCGTCGCCGTCACCTTCCTCGCCCAGCGCACGCGCTTCGGCCGCTATGTCTTCGCGCTGGGCGGCAATCCGGAGGCGGCGGAGCTGTCGGGCGTCGACACGCGGCGCGTCACGGTGCTGGTGTTCGTGCTGATGGGCACGCTGTCGGCCGTCGCGGCCGCCATCTCGACGGCACGTCTCAACGCGGCGACCAACGCACAGGGCTCGCTCGACGAGCTCTACGTCATCGCGGCGGCGGTGATCGGCGGCACCTCGCTGGGCGGTGGGCTCGGCACCGTGGCCGGCGCCATGCTGGGCGCGCTGGTCATGCAGAGCCTGCAGTCCGGGATGGTGCTGATGGGCATCGACACCCCGCTGCAGAACATCGTCGTCGGGCTGGTGCTGGTGGTGGCGGTCTGGCTCGACCGGCTCTATCGCTCCCGGACGCTGAAGGGCGGCGGCGCATGAACGACCGGCCGCCTCTCGTCGGGATGTCCGGCATGGGGATCAGCTTCGGCGGCGTGCGCGCGGTCGACGACGTAACCCTCGACCTGCACGCCGGCGAGGTCGTTGGGCTGCTCGGTCACAACGGCGCGGGCAAGTCGACGCTGATCAAGATGCTGTCCGGCGCCTACCGGCCCGACGCCGGCGAGATCCGCATCGACGGCCGGCCGGTGGCGATCGGCAGCCCGCGCGATGCGCGGCGCCATGGCATCGAGACGATCTACCAGACGCTGGCCCTGGCCGAGAATCTGGACGCCGCCGCGAACCTGTTCCTGGGCCGGGAGCTGCGCTCCGCCTGGGGCACGCTCGACGATGTCGCCATGGAGGTCGAGACGCGCCGGGTGATGGCGCGTCTCAATCCGCACTTCGCCAGGTTCAAGGACCCCGTGCGGGCGCTCTCCGGCGGGCAGCGCCAGGCCGTCGCCATCGCGCGGGCGATCCACTTCGATGCCCGCATCCTGATCATGGACGAGCCGACCGCGGCGCTGGGGCCGCAGGAGACGCGTCAGGTCGCCGATCTCGTCCTGCAGCTCAAGAAGGAGGGGATCGGCATCTTCCTGATTAGCCACGACATCCACGACGTGTTCGATCTTGCCGACCGCATCGCGGTGATGAAGAACGGCCGGCTCGTCGGCACGGCATCCACGCGCGCCGTGACCAAGGACGAGGTGCTCGGCATGATCATCCTCGGACGCTGCCCGCCCGGCGCGCAGCCGGGGCCCGGCGCGATCGGCGTGACGGCCGAAACAACGGTGTAACGGCGCCGAAAGGGCTATAGAACCCCGGCATCATGGGACGCGCTTCGAAAGGCAGAGACACCGCGGCCGCGACACCGGCCGTCATCCTGGTGCGTCCCCAGCTGGGCGAGAACATCGGCATGGCCGCACGCGCCATGCTGAATTGCGGCCTGTCCGACCTGCGTCTGGTCGCGCCGCGCGACGGCTGGCCCAATCCGGCCGCACAGCGCGCCGCGTCGGGGGCGGACGTCGTCCTGGAGAAGGCGCGTACCTTCGAGACCGTGGCCGGGGCGGTCGCCGACCTGCAGCACGTGGTGGCGACCACGGCGCGCAGTCGCGAGCTGGCGCAGCGGATCCTGACGCCGCGTCGGGCCGCCGCGGAGATGCGCGGCTGGATCGGCGCCGGCGAAGGCGTCGGGATCCTGTTCGGCCCGGAACGGACGGGTCTCACCAACGAGGACCTGGTGCTGGCGGATACCGTGCTCTCGATCCCGCTCAATCCGCAGTTCTCCTCGCTGAACATGGCCCAGGCCGTGCTGCTGGCCGCCTACGAGTGGGCCGCGGCGGCGGACGACACGCCGACCGAGCGGATGTCCGACCATTCGACGCGGCCGGCGACCAAGGACGAACTGCAGAACCTGTTCGACCATCTGGAGCGCGCCCTCGACCAGTCGGGCTTCCTGCGCCACCCCGAGATGCGGCCGGCGATGGTGAACAACCTGCGCGCCCTGCTGCAGCGCGCGGCGATGACCGAACAGGAGGTCCGGACGTTCCACGGCGTCATCAAGTTTCTGAGCAAGCGCAAGCACAGCGAGGAGTGAGCATGTCCACCACCGCCAAGGTCTCCTGGGTCGACGGCGCCCTGTTCGTCGCCGAGGCCGGCTCCGGCCATACCGTCACCATGGACGGCGCGTCCGACATCGGCGGCCGCAACCTGGCGGCCCGCCCCATGGAGATGGTGCTGATCGGCATGGGGGGCTGCACGGCCATCGACGTGGTCTCCATGCTGAAGAAACAGCGTCAGGACATCGAGGGCGTGGAGGTCTCCCTGGTCGCCGAGCGCGCCGAGGGCCATCCCAAGGTCTTCACCTCGGTGAAGCTCGTCTACACGGTCCGGGGCCGCAAGCTGAACCGGGCCCTGATCGAGCGGGCGGTGAGCCTTTCGGACGAGAAGTACTGCTCGGCCACCGCGATGGTCCGCAAATCGGCGGAGGTCAGCAGCGAGATCGTGCTGGTCGAGGCCTAAGTCCTTGATTTGACTGTCGTCTCGCCGCTTGACTTGGCGGCTTTCGCCAGTATCTTCCCGGCCTTCTCCGGAGAACGTGGCTGTGGGCCCTGGAGGTCCTCATCCCGCCCCAACCCATGTTGGAACCAAGGCCTATCCGGACAACGGCGCCGTCCGGCGCACAACGATGGAGCGAGCGCGTGAGCAAGCGCGAGAATTCGAAGTACAAGATCGACCGCCGCCTCAGGGTGAACCTCTGGGGCCGCGCCAAGAGCCCGATCAACAAGCGCGAGTACGGTCCCGGCCAGCATGGCCAGGCGCGCACCAAGCCGACCGACTACCGCCTGCAGCTCATGGCGAAGCAGCGGCTCAAGGGCTACTACGGCTCGGTCTCGGAGCGTCAGCTGCGCCGGTATTATACGGAAGCCGTGCGCCGCAAGGGCGACACCGGCGAGAACCTGGTCGAGTTGCTGGAGCGCCGGCTGGACGCCGTCATCTACCGCATGAAATTCGCCATCACGCCGTTCGCCAGCCGCCAGCTCGTGAGCCATGGTCACGTGAAAGTGAACGGGCGGCGCGTCAACATCGCCTCCTACCTCGTGAAGGACAACGACGTCATCGAGCTGACGTCGAAGGCGAAGGAGATGATCCGGGTGATCGAGGCGACCCAGTCGCCCGAGCGCGACGTGCCCGACTACGTCAACGTCGATCACAAGGAGATGAAGGGCACCTTCGTGCGTGGGCCCAAGCTCGCCGACGTGCCCTATCCGGTGCAGATGGAACCGTCGCTGGTCGTCGAATACTACAGCCGCTAGTCGTTTCGATCTCCCGGCAAGATGCAGGAAAACCCGCCACATTGTGGCGGGGTTTTTTCTTCAGGGTTCGAGGATCGGCAGGCGGGTTTGCTGTCCGCCCCCCGCGGCAGTGCCCTTAATCGGCGGGGGGGTGGGGGGCTGGGGGGGTCCGCATGGGGTTGGGCCGACTGGGGTGG
>Ga0182792_1001818_pt1 | contig 16296 bp, 12 predicted proteins | sample Passage237B_FD_130497 | JGI IMG/M metagenome (GOLD analysis project Ga0182792, IMG submission 130497) | Cellulose adapted compost microbial communities from Newby Island Compost Facility, Milpitas, CA, USA - Passage2 37B (version 2) (version 2) ...
ACCCTCCTTCACCTCGGGCCCCAGGAAGCCCAGCATCTCCAGCGCCGTCGAGGCATCGAAGGCAGGCCCCATCATGCGCAGCCAGTTGTTGAGCGCGTACTTCGTGAAGCGGATGGAAGTCTGCGCGCCTTCCGCCAGCTTGGTCGCGACCTCCAGGCCCTTGGCCTCCAGCCGGTCGTCCTCAACGCACATCGAGACCAGGCCGATGCGCTCCGCTTCCTCTCCGTCCACGGCCTCGCAGAGCAGGAGATAGTACTTGGCCTTGGCCATGCCGCAGAGCAGCGGCCATACGATGACGGCATGATCGCCCGCGGCGACGCCGAGCCGCGTATGGCCGTCGATGATGCGCGCCTTCTTCGAGGCGATCGACACATCGGCCAGGATGCCCGCGACGAGACCTGCGCCCACCGCCGGCCCGCGCATGGTGCTGACGATCGGCTTGGAGCAGTTGATGACGTTGTAGACGATGTCCCGCGCCTCCTTCCAGGTCCGGAGCAGCGCGTTGTAGTCCTTGATGTTCTTCTCGATAATGTCGAAGTCGCCGCCGGCCGAGAACACCTTGCCGCCCGCGCCCTGGATGATCACGCAGTTGACGGTGTCGTCGCCGTCGATGTCGCGCCACACATCGACCAGCTCGCGATGCATGATCGCGTCGGTCGCGTTGTACTTTTCCGGCCGGTTCATGGTCACCCGCAGCACCTTGGGATGCGGGCGATCGAACAACAGGCGCTGGTAGCGTTTTTGCCAGTCGGACATCGGGCTCCTCCGTTTCGGAGAGAACCTAGCCCGCTTTCTCTTGCAGGCTCAACGCCGCGTGTTGCCGGCGCTCCACTGGCCGGCGCTGGCGAAGCGCACGGCTTCTTCGGCCGCGTCGACCAGGCCGCGCGCCTTGAGCACGCTCTCCTGGTACTCGGCCTCCAGGTCAGAATCGGCCACGACGCCGACGCCGGCCTGAACGTACAGCGTCTCGTCCTTCACCAGGGCGGTGCGCAGCAGGATGCAGGTGTCCATCGAGCCGTTGGCGGCGAAGTAGCCGGCGCAACCGGCATAGATGCCGCGGCGCACCGGCTCGACCTCGTCGATGATCTCCATGGCCCGCACCTTGGGGGCGCCCGACAGCGTGCCGGCGGGGAAGCCGGCCTTCAGTGCGTCGATCGCCTCCAGCCCGTCCTCCAGCGTGCCCTCGACGTGGCTCGAGATGTGCTGGACGCGGCTGTACTTCTCGATGGTGAACTGCTCGACGACCTTCACCGAGCCGATCCTGGCGACGCGTCCGACATCGTTGCGTGCCAGGTCGAGCAGCATCAGGTGCTCGGCATGCTCCTTGGGATCGGCCAGCAGCTTGTCGGCGAGCTGCTTGTCTTCCTCGGGCGTGGCGCCGCGGCGGATGGTGCCGGCGAGCGGCCGGATGGTGACGGTGTTGTCGCGCAGCCGCACCAGGATCTCGGGGCTCGAACCCACGATCGAGAAATCGCCGTAGTCGAAGAAGATCAGGAACGGCGAAGGATTGATACGCCGCAGCGAGCGGTAGAGCGACAGCGGCGGCAGCTTGAAGGGCAGCGAGAAGCGCTGCGACGGCACGATCTGGAAGGCATCGCCCGCGCGGATGTACTCCTTGCAGGTCTCGACCATGGCCTTGAAGGCATCCTTGGTCATGTTGGCCTGCGGCTCCGGCAGGCCGTCCAGCGCATCGGCGCTCTCGCGGCGGAAGGGCAGGGATCGCTCGAAGTCTGACACCGCGTCGGCCAGCCGCTCCTGCGCGGCCTCGAAGGCGGCGCGGGCGCCGATGCCGTCCTGCGGCCAGGCCGGGGTCACCAGCGTGACGTTGTCCTCCAGCCGGTCGAAGATGCAGATCATGGTCGGACGCACCATGACGGCGTCCGGCAGGCCGAGCGGGTCCGGGTTCTCGTCCGGCAGCCGCTCCATGTCGCGGACCATGTCGTAGCCCAGGAAACCGAACAGGCCGGAGGCCATCGGCGGCAGGCCGGCCGGCAGCTCCATCTGGCATTCGCGGATCAGCGACCGCAGCGTCTCGAGCGGACGCCCCTCGAGCGGCTGGAAGGCCTGGGCATCGGAGCGGGCGCGCCGGTTGATCTCGGCCTTGCCCTTGGCGCAGCGCCAGATGACGTCGGGCTTGAAGCCGATGATCGAGTAGCGGCCCCGCACCGAGCCGCCTTCGACCGATTCGAGGAGGAAGGAGTTGGCGCGTCCGTCGGCGAGCTTCAGGTAGGCCGAGACCGGGGTCTCCAGATCGGCGACGAGCTTGGTGGAGACGAGCTGCGGTTTGCCGGCGTCGTAGACGCGGGAGAACGCTTCGAAATCGGGGGAGATCGTCATCGGTGTCAGGGCTGTTGCTGGGGACGGAAGGCCGCCGCGAAGACTTCTTCGTCGACCGACACGCCGTATTTGGTCCGCAAGGCCCCTATGAGCTGGAGCACCAGATCGCCCGCGATCATGGAATCGAGCTGCGTGCCGAAGCGGTCGAGCGCCTCCTTGTCCTTGGCGAGATCGGCGGCTTCGACCTGCTTGAGGCGCACGATCACGCTGCCTTCGGCTGTCCGGACGGACTGTGTCTTGTCGGGCTGCAGCTTGAAGAGCTCCTGCACCACGGGCTGCGAGAGGTAGTTGCCCTGATCGTTCTCGAACCGGCTGACGGCCCGCGTCGTGCGCACCTCCAGGCCGAGCTCCTTGGCGAGCGCTTCGAGGCTGGCGCCGCCATTGGCCTTCTCGACCGCCTCCTTGACCTTGGCCTCGGCAAGCTTGCGGCGTTCTTCGGTCTGCCACGCCTCCACGACCTTCGCCTCGACTTCGCCGAGTGTCGGCGTCCGGGAGGGCGTGATCCGATCGGTCCGCACGACGAAGTATTCGCCGCGCGGCGTTTCCAGCAGCTCGCTTTCGGCGCTCTCGCGCGTCGCGAAGGCAGCCTGGACCAGCTCGTGGGCGGCAGGGCCGATCACCACCTGCTTGCCTTCGGCATCCTGGCCGCGGGCATCGACATTCTCGTAGGTCCGGACCTTGAGCCCGAGATCCTCCGCGGCGAGCTTCATCGACTGGGTCTTGGCCAGCATGCGCTCGAAATCGGTGACCTGCTTGATCAGCAGGTCGGGCGCCTGCTGGGCCTTCAGTTCCTTCTCGAGCTGATCTTTGACCTCGTCGAAAGGAACCGACTTGCCGGCCTCGATGCTGTTGATGCGCACGACGTGCCAGCCGAGCGGCGACTGGATCGGAGTCGGCGCCACGCCGACCGGCAGCGAGAACACGCCGTCCGCCAGCGGACCGGGCGGGAGGTCCTTCTTGGTCACGGAGCCCAGCTTGATGACCCCGTCGCTGCTGCCCAGGACCTCCTTGGCGGCGTCCTCCAGCGACTTGCCCGCGGTGACGGCGGCGATGATCGCCTTGGCCTTGTCCTCGCTGTCGGCCATGGCCTGGTCGACGTCGCGCTTCTCCGCCGTGCCGAACTGGGAGGCGCGCGCCTCGTATTCCTGCTTCAACATGTCCGGCGTCACCGAGATCTGCGGCAGGACGTCGTCGACGGTGAGCAGCACGTACGAGAAGGCCCGGAACTCGGGGATCTGGAATTTCGCCTTGTTCGCCTCGAAGTAGGCGGCCAGTTGCTCGCTGGTCGGCTTGGGCACGTCGACGACGATGGCGTCGGGCACGTAGATCGTCTCCGCCACGCGCCGCTCGGCCTCCATCCTGTAGATGTCGTCGCGCAGCGATTTCGGCGCAAGGCCGTCAGGGCGCACGACTCCGAATAGCTGGCTGGCAGCGATCTCGCGACGGACGTCCGCTATATACTGCGCCTCCGTGATCCGCGCCTGCTGCAGCCGGTTGCGGAACAGGAGGAGATCGAAGGAGCCGCTGCCGCCATGGAAGGCCGGGTTGCGCGCGATGGCCGCCTGCACCTCGTCATCGCCGACGACCAGCCCGAACTGCTGGATGGCATAGTCCAGCACGGTCCGCTGGATGACCTCCTCCAGCGCGCGGACATGCAGGCCGAAGCGCAGTGCCTGTTCGGGAGCCGGCCGCTGTCCGGTCTGGCGCTGGATACCCTCGAGCTGGCGCTCGTACTGGTCCCGCACCTCGTTGACGGAGATCGCGGCGCCGCCGACCCAGCCATAGAGTGGAATGCGGGTGCCGCCGACATGGGCGACCTCGGTACTGCGGCCGCCCATGCGCAGCATGTCGCCGACACCCCACAGGCCGAAGCTGATGATCAGCATGCCGAAAAGGATGAACAGGACGATGAAGCGGGCGTACTTGCGGAATTGATTCACGGAACCGGTGGAGGGTTTTGTTGAGGCGGGCCATGCCTAGCACCCGCCCCAATGGCAGGCAACCAACGGCGCCTTTGATCCGGCCTTTGACCCGATGTGATCTGGCCGCTAGAGCGGGACGAGATGCGCGGACGGGTGATCGCGTTTCCGCAGGGCATGGCAGGTCCGGCCGATTCCGGCCGGGCCCGCCATCCTGTAGACACGCGGCACGGAAAATCGGGGAGATTCATGGCACGGACAAGGCGCCCGCTGATTGCCGGCAACTGGAAGATGAATGGGCTGCGCTCGGATGGGCTCGCCCTGGCGAGGGACGTCGCCGCTGGCGTGCGTCAGGCAGCATGGGCCGACCGGGACGTGCTGATATGCCCACCGGCGACCTTGGTGCCGGCGGTCGCCGAGGCCGTACAGGGCAGCGGCGTCCTGGTCGGCGGCCAGAACTGCCATGCCAAGCCCTCCGGGGCCCATACGGGCGAGATATCGGCCGAGATGCTGCGCGATTGCGGTGCCGCGTGCGTGATCGTCGGCCATTCGGAACGGCGCGCCGATTGCGGCGAAACCGATGCCGTCGTCCGCGCCAAGGCGGAAGCGGCGTGGCGGGCGGGACTGCTGCCGATCGTCTGCATCGGGGAGACTCTGTCCGAACGCGAGGCTGGCGACACGCTCGACGTGCTGGAGAAGCAGCTCAAGGGCAGCGTCCCCGCCGGAGCGACGGCGGCAGGACTGGTGGTTGCCTATGAACCGGTGTGGGCCATCGGGACGGGGAAGACGCCCACGACGGCCGAGGTCGCTGCGGCGCACGCCCATGTCCGGAAGGTCCTTGCCAGACTGATGTCCGATGCGGCAGGAGTGAGGCTGCTCTATGGCGGGTCCGTGAAGGGGACCAATGCCGCCGAGCTGCTGGCGGCCGGCGACGTCGATGGCGCCCTGATCGGCGGGGCGAGCCTCAAGGCCGATGAGTTTTTGGCTATCGCCAAGGCGGCCTAAAGGGGCTAGAAGCGCCCGCTTGGTGGACGATCCACCAGGCATTCCCATCTAGCTGGACGGAAATGGACGGGGTTCGAGGCTTTCTGCACGATTGGCGGCTGGTGCTGCTGATCATCCATGTCGGCATCACTGCCGCGATGATCGTCGTCATCCTGCTTCAGCGCAGCGAAGGCGGCGGCCTCGGCATGGGGCGTACGGACGCGCTGTTCTCCGTCCGCGGCCAGGCCAACATTCTGTCGCGGATGACGGCCATCTTCGCCACGGCCTTCTTCGCTCTCAGCCTGCTGATGGCGTGGAGCATGTCGGGCCCGTCCAAGAGCGGCGGGTCGTTCATGGATCGGCTCCCGGTTTCGCCGGCTGCGCCTGGTGCTCCTGCAGCGGGGGCTCCTCCCGCCGGCGGCGCCGGCGCCCCGGCGGCTGGTGGAACAACTGCACCGGCGGCCCCTACGGCACCCGCCGCTCCGACCCGCTAGGCCCGACCCGCCAGGAACGCGCCGCGCGGGGAGACGTTTCGACCGCTGGAGCCTTCCGGCGGCACGATATCCCCATGGCTGTCCTCCACAAGGTTTTGTATGCTGTAAGCCCATGACGCGCTTTATTTTCATAACGGGCGGCGTGGTTTCCTCGCTTGGTAAGGGTCTGTCGTCGGCGGCGCTCGGGGCGCTGCTGCAGGCGCGCGGCTACCGCGTCAGGCTGCGGAAGCTCGATCCCTATCTCAACGTCGATCCCGGGACGATGAGTCCCTATCAGCACGGCGAGGTCTTCGTTACCGACGACGGTGCGGAGACCGACCTCGACCTGGGCCACTACGAACGCTTCACCGGCGTCGATGCGCGGCAGAGCGACAACGTCACGACCGGGCGCATCTATTCGAGCGTCATCGCCAGGGAGCGGCGGGGCGAATATCTCGGTGCGACGGTACAGGTCATCCCGCACATCACGGACGCCATCAGGGAATTCATCCTGGCCGACACCGACCAGGAGGACTTCGTCCTGGTCGAGATCGGCGGCACGGTGGGCGACATCGAAGGCCTGCCTTTCCTCGAAGCGATCCGACAGCTCGGCAACGAGCTGGGGCGGGAGCGCACCATGTTCGTGCATCTCACGCTGCTGCCTTGGGTCCCGACGGCGGGCGAGCTCAAGACCAAGCCGACGCAGCACTCGGTGAAGGAACTGCTGAGCGTCGGAATCCAGCCCGACCTGCTGGTCTGTCGCTCCGGCGACAAGGAAATTCCGGCCAACGAGCGACGCAAGATCGCGCTGTTCTGCAACGTCAAGCCGGAACGCGTCATCGAGGCGCGCGACGTCGATACGATCTACAACGTGCCGATCGCCTATCATCGGCAGGGCTTCGACGCGGAGGTCTGCCGCTATTTCGGCCTCGAAGCGGACAAGGAACCCGATCTCGAGCGCTGGCGCGGCGTCGTGAGGTCGGTGCGCGAGCCGGAAGGCAAGGTGACGATCGGCGTCGTCGGCAAGTACACGGTGCTGCTCGACGCCTACAAGTCGCTGAGCGAGGCGCTGACCCATGGCGGATTCGGCAGCAACGTCAAGGTCGCCCTCGAGTGGATGGACTCCGAGATCTTCGAGCGCGACGATGCCGTGAGCCACCTGGAGAACGTCCACGGCATCCTGGTCCCGGGAGGCTTCGGCGAGCGCGGCACGGAGGGGAAGATCCATGCCGTGAAGTTCGCCCGCGAGCGCAAGGTGCCGTTCCTGGGCATTTGCTTCGGCATGCAGATGGCCGTCATCGAAGCCGCGCGCAACCTGCTCGGCCTCGAAGGGGCTTCGTCGACCGAATTCGGGCCCTGCGAGCATGCCGTCGTCGGCCTGATGACGGAGTGGATAAAGGGCAATGAGGTCGAGAAGCGGTCGGCCGAGGGCGATCTCGGCGGCACGATGCGCCTGGGTGCCTATCCGGCGCACCTGCGCCATGGCACCAAGGTGCACGAGATATACGATCGGGACATCATCAGCGAACGCCATCGGCATCGCTACGAGGTGAACGTCAACTACAAGGACCGGCTTGAACAGGTAGGGCTGCGTTTCTCGGGCATGTCGCCGGACGGGATTCTGCCGGAGATCGTCGAGATCCCCGATCATCCATGGTTCATCGGTGTCCAGTATCATCCCGAGCTGAAGTCGCGGCCCTTCGCGCCGCATCCGCTGTTCACCTCCTTCATCGGCGCCGCAAAGGCGCAGAGCCGATTGGTCTAGGAGCGGATGGGAGGGCAGGGCGCCCGGAGTCGTATTTCGGTCATGTTTCTCGTCTGGAATCGATGGCCATGAAACGCCTGGTCGGGCTTCTTCTCATTGCCACCGCCGCTGGAACCTGCTCGCAGGCGGCCGCGCAGTCTTCGTACGGCAAGGCCGAGCGTCGCGCGCCGGTATTCCTGCGCTTTCCCGAGATGGCCGAGCGGTACTGGGTGAATCCGGAAACGAATGCCGCCAGCCACAAGGTCGTGGCCGTTCCCATGCCCCGCCAGTGCGCCTTCGTCTATGCCGACTCCTATTCGCGGGGGCAGATGAGCGAGAGCGAGGTGCAGCAACTGGCCGTCTCGAGCTGCAGCCGCAAGCTCGCCGAATTGGGGCCCCTCGGCGAGAACTACAATGTCGACTGCCGCTGCCAGGTCGTCATCAGCGACGAGGCTTACGCGGTGCCACCCGCCACCATGCCCGACGATTCGTACGGACCGGTCTCGATCTTCTATCGCGACCAGGGCGGCAACGTCGCCCGCCTGAACGGCGTGGCCAGGTACGGCGCCCTCATCGGACGCGACCGGTCTGTCCGTTTCTCGGTCGACAACCCGCGCGGCGAGCGCGTCTGCGAAGGCACCTTCACCAACAGCGGGCCGTCGAGCGGCAGCTTCTCGCTCTCGTGCTTCGGCGGACGTTTCAGCGGCAGCGGCAGCTATCAGAGCAAGACCGGGGCGCCCAACGACCATATCATTGCCCGAGGCCAGACCAGCCAGGGGCTCCCCGTGGTCATGGTCATCGGCTTGCCCGCTCAGCTCGCCGCCGGTACCTATGGTGCCATCTGACATGAGCGCTCGCGTCCATCGGACGGCCATCGTCTGTGTCCTGCTGGCCTGCACCTCGGCAACGGCCGCCGCGCAGACCGCCACCGAAGTCGAGCGGTGCTTTCAGAATCCGGCGGCCTGCGGGCAGGCGCGGGGCGGAGGCAGCGCGGCGCACGGGACAGGCGGTGGCTCCGCCGCGGCGACGCGGCCGGCGCCGGCGCCCGACTATGCCACGGTACTTCAAAGTTCCGACTCCGACCGCAAGCGCATCCAGGAATCGCTGAGGACACTCGACAAGTACAGCGGGCCGATCGACGGCAACCTGCAGTCGGACGCGACCGTCAAGGCGATCCAGGACTGGCAGAAGGGGCGCGGGAGCCAGCCGATCGGCAAGCTGACTCCGCAGGAGGCACAACAGCTCAACGCCGAAGCGGCACGGACTCCCATTCGCCGTATCGAGCCTCCGGCGCAAGCAGCGGCGCAGGTGCCGGGCACGCCAGCGGCTCGCCCATCGAACACCGAAGCGCTCAAGGCCCTGCAGGCCAAGCTCGCCGAGCGGCGGAGGGCCGCCGAGCCGAAAGCCGAGGCCGCGGCGCAATCGCTCGTCCGCGACCTCAAGGCCTACGCCAAAGCGGACGGCAAGGGCGTCGCCGGCGAGCAGTTCCCTGCCTTTGCCAAGCTGTATGCCGAAACCAAGGCCGAGGGCTCCGCGATCGGCGAGATCACGGCGGCGGTCGACGACTATGGTGACGCCAAGACCGGTGCCGCGGTCGCTACCGTGGTGACGGTCGAGACGAAGCAGGGGGACACCGGCCGCCCGCGCTGCCTGGTGTTCGCCTGGATCGAGGGTGATCCGCGGCGCGGCACGCGCAGCTTCGGTTGCGACGATGTCGCCGCCGTCGAAAAGTGGAAGACCGAACAGGCTCTGAAGAGCGCCTGGCGGTAGTTCTGGTCAGCTCCTGCGCGGTCTGATGGGCGGCACCTGGACGAAGCTCCAGGGGTCCGGCATGACGCCCACCGGGCAGTCGATCAGTGCCGGACCGCCCCTGGCGATGCTGCGGGACAGAGCCGCTCCCAGTTCGGCCGGCGAACGGACGCGCTCCGAGGCGATCCCGAAGCTCTCTCCTAACTTCACGAAGTCGGGATTGCGCAGGTCGCTCGCGATGGTGCGGTTGTTGAAGGCCTGCTGCTGTATGCGGCGCACGTTGCCGTAGGCGCCGTCGCTGAACACGACCGCTACGACACCGATGCCGTGCATCGCCGCCGTCGCCATCTCCATCGCCGTGAACAGGAAGCCGCCGTCGCCGCTGATCGAGACGACCGGCGTGTCGGACTTCGCGACCTTGGCCCCCAGCGACGTCGCGTAGCCCCAGCCCAGCGTGCCCTGGTAGCCGGGCGACAGGAAGGTTCGCGGCCTGTAGGTCGGGTAGGCGAGGCGGGCGACGTAGCCCATCTGGGTCAGCTCGTCGACCAGGATGCCATCCTCGGGCAGCGCCTTCCGGATGGCATCCAGATATGAAATCTGTGGTGCCAGCTTCTCGAACACCGGCTTGTTGGCGGCAGCTTTGGTCTCGGCGACCTCGTCCGCGCGTCCCTTGCGCTTGATGTTGTGACGGTCGAGGCGTGCGGCCAGCGCCGCCATCGTTGCTGCTGCGTCGCCGACGATGCCGATCTCCGGCCGGCGCTGGCGGTCGATCTCGGCGGCATCAGCATCCACCCGGATGATCTTGAGGTCGCCGTCCACGCCCCAGGCCTGGAGCTGAGGTTGCAGCCGCGTACCGACAGCCAGGACGACATCGGCCTCGCCCCAGAAGCGATATCCTGCCGGCATGGTGACGGACAGTCGGTGACGGCCGTCGACGACGCCCTGGCCCATGCGGCCGGTCATGACCGGCGCGTCGAGCGCCTCGGCGATGCGCAGGATATGCACGCCCGCGTCCTGCGCGCCGCCGCCGACCACGATCATCGGTCGTTTGGCGCCGCCCAGCAGCGTGGCGGCGCGTTCGACCGCTTCCTCGTCGACCGGGCAGGGATCCGGCTGTGCCGGGGCCGCGATCAGCTCGACCGGTGCCTTGCGAGCCCAGGTATCCATGGCGCATTCGAGCGCGACCGGCCGACGGCGCCCGGAAAGCAGCCTCCGGAAAGCTTCGTTGACCAGCCCCGGTGCTTCGGCGGGCGAGGAGAGGCGATCGGCCCACTTGGTGAGTCCGCGCATGATCGCGAGTTGGTCCGGCAGTTCATGCAGCAGGCCGATGTTGCGGCCGATCATGGCCTGCTGGATCTGGCCGCTCAGCGCCAGCACGGGAGCGTTGACGGCATACGCCGTCGAGAGTGCCGCTGTCGTATTGAGGAAGCCGGGCCCGGGCACGACGACATAGGCCGACGGCTTGCCGCTTGCCATGGCGTATCCGAGAGCCATGTAGGCGCAGGCCTGCTCGTGCCGTGCGTGGATCGGCCTTATGGCGTTGGTACGGTCGTACAGGGCGTCGAAGAACGGATCGTTCTGCACGCCGGGCAGGCAAAAGAGCGTGTCGATGCCATTCACTTCGAGCATGGACACGACGGCTTGTGCGGTGGTGAGCGTCTGCATGGCGCCGACCCTAGAGCAGCGCCAGCCGGAATGAAACTGCCGGACTTCTTGCACTCCCTTCCGCCTTTGGTGGAATCGCGAGCCGGCGGATCGCCTCGAATGCCGGATCGAGCCCAAAAGACCGGTCGGAGTGTGGAATGGGTGCTTCCGGCGCTTGCAAACTCGGTAGACTTTGCCAACTTGACGGAAGCGGCGCTTGGCGTGGGGACGGGGCGTCGCGCCTGGGTGTGAGGAAGGACAATGTGGACTTGCGTGGGCAGGGTTGCGCGGGCCGCCGCGTATGCTGCCGCCTTGGGTTGCAGCCTTGGAGGCGTCGATTCGGCATGGGCCCAGAAGAAGCCCGTCCAGCCGGCTGCCGACAGGGGCGGGGCCACGGAGCCGAAGCCCTTCGACGTCTGCAAGGGCCTGACGGGGGCCGATGCCAAGAAGAAGATCGAGGCCTGCACGGACGCCATACGCGACGGCAAGCTGGCAGCCGGTGACCTGGCGCTCGCCTATCTGTCGCGCGGGCTCTCCGAGAGCGGTCCTGGCAGCGAAACACGGGCAAAGGCGGACTACCGTCAGGCGATCCGGATCTTCAACGAGCTGATTCTCGCGGCGCCACTCAACCCCTACTACTATGTACAGCGTGGTGTGGTGTACCAGACGATCGGCGAGGCCGATCGCGCCATCCTCGACTTCAGCGACGCCATCCGCCTGGCGCCGCGTGAGACCTATCCGCTGATCAGCCGCGGCGTCGTGCTGTACACCCGCAAGGACAACACCGAAGGAGCGATTGCGGATTTCACCGCCGCCCTGCGCATCAACCCGCGCGAGATGAGCGCCTACACCAATCGCGGCATCGTCTACCGCAAGCGCGGAGAGATGGACAAGGCGATCGCGGACTTCACCTCCGCGATCAAGCTGCTGCCGCCGAAGATCGAGCCGGTCAGCTCAAAATTGCTGCCCGATGCCATCGCCGGGCACCTCTCCACCGACAAGACGGAGCGGAACGACAAGCTGGCTCTCGACGCTGCGTTCGCGCACTTCCAGCGCGGACTCTCCTATTACGACAAGCAGCAGTACGACAAGGCGATCGAGGATTTCGGCGAAGCCATCCGGCTCAATCCCAGGGACGGCGGCGCCTGGGTGGGAAGGGGCGCCTCGTACATGTACAAGGACGAGTTGAAGCGCGCGATCGCGGATTTCGACGAGGCGCTCAAGCTCTCGCCCGGACAGGCCTTCACGCACATGCAGCGCGGCATCGCCTATCACCGCACGGGCGATGCCGACAAGGCGATCGAGGACTACACGGCCGCCCACAAGCTCACCCCCAAGGACCCCGGGCCGCTGGTCAACCGGGGCATCGTCTACTACACGAAGAAGGGCACATTCGACGCGGCCATCGACGACTTCGACGAGGCGCTTCGGCTCAATCCGAAGGAGGTCAATGCCCTGATCAATCGCGGCGTCACCTATCGGCAGAAGAACGATCCGGATCGCGCCATACAGGATTTCAACAAGGCCATCGACCTCGGCCTGCAGACGGCGAGCATCCTGGAGCTGGCCACCAAGGACCGGGATCCCAAGACCGCCCAGCTCGCCGATCAGGTGGCGCATGCCTTCTACCAGCGGGGCATGGCGCTGATCGACAAGCAGAACTACGAGGAGGCGCTGGAGGATTTCGGACGGGCGCTGCAGATCACGCCAGAGGAGCCGCGCCCCTACCTCGGTCGCGGCGCTACCTACCTGAAGCTGAACAGGATCGACGCTGCGCTGAAGGATCTCGACGAAGCCGTGCGGCTGGCGCCCGGCATGCCGCAGGTCTATTTCGAGCGCGGCACGGCCTTCCACCGCGTGGACAACTACGAGCGGGCGATTGCCGACTATACCGAATCGATCAAGTTGGATCCCAAGGAACCGCTGGCCTACATCAATCGAGGCATGGCGGAGATCTTCACGAACCGGATCGACGATGCCATCGAGGATTTCGACGAGGCGCTGAAGCTGAGCCCGGACAACGTGAACGCCCTCATCCAGCGGGGGTTCGCCTTCGGCCTCAAGAAGGAGTACGGCCGCGCGTTCGCCGATCTGCGCGAGGCGCTGAGGCTCACGCCGGACAATCCTACGGCGCTGTTCTACCGTGCCCAGGTGGAAGCCTTCCGCGGAAACACCGACAGGGCTCTCGCGGATTTCCGGGCCGCTCAGCGGAGCGACGCCCAGAACCCGCGCGTGTACGCCGCCCGTGCCTCGGTCTATCTGGGGCTCGGCGACTACGACAGCGCCATCGAGGATCTGGACGAGGCGATCAGATTGCGCCCCAGGGATCCCAATCAGTATCTCAATCGCGGCATCGCGTATTTCAGCAAGGGCGACTACGCCAAGGCGATCGAGGACTATACGAACGCCCTGAAGCTGGACGCCAAGCTGTCCCCGGCGCTCAACAACCGCTGCGTCGCTCGAGCCATTCTCGCGCATGACATGGCGGGCGCCAGGGCCGACTGCGATGCCGCGCAGGTGATTCATCCGCAGGATCCGTTCACGCGCGTGAATCGCGGGCTGATCGAGCTCAAGGAAGGGCACTATGCCAAGGCGGTCACGGAGTACGATGCCGCACTGGCGCTCGATCCTCGGCAGGCGCGGGCCTACTACGGGCGCGGCTTCGCCAGGATCAAGCTCGGGGACAAGGTCCAGGGAGACGCCGATATTGCCCGCGCCAAGGCTTTACTGCCCAATGTCGCTGACGAATTCGCGGGTTACGGCGTAAAGTAACCTGAGAACGGTCGGGGGGCCGTTCGGGCGAGGGGGCGGAGATGCAGATCAAGTCGTTGGGCGTGGCGGTCGCCTTGGCCGGGGTCATTGCCTCGGGAGACGCCGGAGCCGGGCAGATCCTGGATGCCGCCAAGGCCAGAGGTCATCTCGTCTGTGGTACCCGGGGCGATACACAAGGATTCGCGCGGCGCGACGACAAGGGCCGATATGCAGGTCTGGATGTCGACATGTGTCGCGCCGTGGCGGCTGCCATCTTCGGTTCGTCGGAGAAGGTGAAGTATGTGCCTCTCGACGCCTCGCGGCGCTTCGCTGCCTTGCAGTCGGGAGAGGTCGACATGCTGGCGTCCGGCACGACCTACACCTTGTCGCGCGAGGCGACGCTGGGTGTGGAGTTCGCTGCCGTCTACTACTTCGATGGCCAAGCCTTCATGATTCCGCGCAAGCTTGGAAAGCGCAGCGCGCGGGACCTGAACGGGCTGTCGGTGTGCGTGCAGGCCGGGACGACGACGGCGGAGAATGTGCGGGAGTATTTCCGCCAGAACCGGATGACCTACAAGCCGGTGATGTTCGACAAGGTGGACGACCTGCGTTCGGCCTTCTTCGACGGACGGTGCGATGTCTTCACCGCCGACCGCTCGGCGGTCTATGCGACGCGGGCGGCATATGCCGCTGCTCCCAACAGCTATCTCGTCCTGCCGGAATCCGCGTCACGCGAGCCGCTGGCCCTCATCGTCAGACAGGGCGACCCGAATTTCGCACAGATCGTGCGCTGGGCGCTCTACTCGATGCTCACGGCCGAGGAACACAGCGTCTCCTCGCGGAACGTCGACGAGATGTTGAAAAGCGACAATGACACGGTGAAGCGCCTGCTCGGGGTCACGCCCGGCATGGGCAAGGTGCTGGGGCTCGACGACAGGTGGGCCTACAACATCATCAGGCAAGTAGGGAATTATGGCGAAGCCTATGATCGCAATGTCGGAAGCATGTCGGCCTTGAAGATTCCCCGGGGTCTCAACGAACTCGCCTCCCAAGGCGGCATGCAGTACGCCGCCCCGCTCCGCTAGGGGGAGCTACATCACTCTTTCATCACAAATCGAAGAACTCGGGGTAACGAGGCATGCTTAGCCTTCGCTGACGATGACCGAGGGGCATGGTCATCGCCAGGGGCGGGGGCCAGTATGCGCAGCTTTGCATGTATGGTCATGCTGGGGTTTGCCGTGACCACGGGGGCAGGCATTGCGCCTGCCGAGGCAGGGCAGAAGATCGAGGACATCAAGGCTCGCGGACGACTGGTCTGCGGCGTCCGGGAGGACACGCTCGGCTTCGCCCGGCGCACGGAGCGTGGCGATTTCCAGGGGCTGGAGATCGATCTGTGCCGCGCCGTGGCTGCGGCAGCGTTGGGCTCCTCCGAACGGGCGGACTACGTGGCGCTTCCGGCCGGCCGCCAGTTGGCGGCGCTGGAAGCGGGCAAGGTGGACATGCTCGCCGCCGGCAACGTCCGGACGCTGGCTTCTGCCACGAAGCCCGGCGTCGATTTCGTCGCCGACTACTATTTCGACAGGCAGGGCTTTCTGGTGCCCCGCAGGCTCGGCAAGCGCCATGTGCAGAATCTGAACGGGGCATCGGTCTGCATGCAGTCCGAGCGTCCGACGACGGACAGCGTGGGCGACTACTTCCGCGCGAACAGGATCGCCTTCAAGCCGATTCTCTTCGAAACCATCGCCGAGCAGCGCAGCGCGTTCTTCAGGGGAAGCTGCGACATCTATGCCGAGGCCCGATCCGGCGTGTATGCCGCACGCGCGGCCTATGCCCCCAACCCTGCGGATTATTTCGTGCTGCCGGAATCGGCCGGCTGGGAGCCGCTGAGCCTGGTCGTGCAGCAGGGCGACCGGCGCTTCGCCGAAATCGTGCGCTGGTCGTTCCTCGCGATGCTGATCGCGGAGGAACACGGCATTTCGTCTGAGAACGTCGACGACATGCTGGAGACCGACAGCCCCAAGATCCAGCAGTTCCTGGGCGTTTCTCCGGGCCTGGGCGCACCGCTCGGGCTCGACGACAGGTGGGCCTACACGATCATCAAGCAGGTCGGGAATTACGGAGAAAGCTACGACCGCCATCTAGGGAACGCGTCGGCTCTCAGGATCCCGCGCGGCGTGAACGAACTCGCGTCGCAAGGCGGCCTGCAATACCCCGCGTCGCTGCGATGACACGGAGGCCAAGATCTGCGGCACCCTTGCCGCCGCCACGGTGAGTCGTCCGCGCCTCATTGCGGCCCGTCGACTCGCGCATTGACTTTGCCATGCAGGACTCCCGCCTATGGTGCCGGAGCCGTCGCTCGGATGGGCGGACTCCTTATCTTTCGGAGGCCTGTACGGAGCGCAAAAAGTCCATCTGGTGCAGTTGGCGGACAGGGTGGCCGCCCAGATACGTTCCAGCCGGCTCCAGTAACCTCCAGCCGATCCACAATGTGCCCAGAATATCGGGCTCATTCACTCTAGCCGCCTCCAGTCGCCTCTAGTACAGTCCAGTTATGGTTTGTGCGTAGGAGCGCCCCTGCGATGGCACGCGGCATCAACAAACTCTCGGCGCGGGCCGTCGCCACGGCCAAGAAGCCCGGCCTTCTCGGCGATGGCGGCGGGCTCTATCTGCAGGTCGCCGACGTCACCGGCACCGG
>Ga0182792_1001819_pt1 | contig 16293 bp, 18 predicted proteins | sample Passage237B_FD_130497 | JGI IMG/M metagenome (GOLD analysis project Ga0182792, IMG submission 130497) | Cellulose adapted compost microbial communities from Newby Island Compost Facility, Milpitas, CA, USA - Passage2 37B (version 2) (version 2) ...
ACGGAGCCAGCATCCTGGTCTGCGGCAACGCCAGCGGCATGGCGCCGGGGGTGGACGCGGCCCTGGGCGAGATCCTCGGCGTGGAAGGCCGCGAACGCCTGCGCAGCCAGGGCCGCTACCGGCGCGACGTCTACTGAGGCGGCTGCGCCGTGTCCAGGCGCACCAGCAAGGCCTCGCCGCCGCCATCCAGCAGGTAGCGCTGGCGCGGCCCGGCCGGCAGCCAGGCGCTGTCGCCACGCTCGAGCCGGCAGGCCAGGCCCTGGCCCACGACGGTGGCCGCGCCGGCGAGCAGGTGGATGGCCCAGGCCGTGCATGGCGCGGTAAAGCAGTACAGCGCGCCCACCAGCGGCCGGTGCAGGACGCTGGCCTCCACCGCCTCAGGCCAGGCCAGCTCGAACAGCTGGAGCGCGCCTGTTTCCGGCTCCACCGCCACGCCGGCGCCCTCCAGACGCGCGCGGCCATAGGGCGGGGCCAGGCTGGCAACGGCTCCAGCGGGCCCGAGCAGGCGTGCACCCTGGCCGGCCAGCAGCACCAGTTCGCGCGCGCAGCCCGGCAGCGGCGGCAGCCGGCCGGGTCCCTCCAGGTCCACCAGGGCCAGGCGCGGGCCACCCTGGCGGCGGGCGTCGAGGATGGTGCGCAGCCACGACCCGTCGTCCTCCAGGCGTTGCCGCATGCTTTCCTGGGCGGGCAGGTACAGGGGAACGGCGAAGTCCATCGGCCGATTGTGCCGCATCCTCCGGCGGCAGTCGCAGCGGCTGCCAGGGCCGGAAATGACATCGCCCGGCTGCACTCCCTGTGCAACACCGGGCGATGGTTACTTCCCTGTCAGCGTCCTGCCTCCCTCGGCGCATCCCTGCCTTGGGTGCCGGTCACGCCTCCCTGCGTGGAACCGACTCCAGTCCTGCGGCGTGGCGTCCGGTCTGGGGGACCACACGGGTACTGCGTCAACCCGACGCCTCCATGCGCGGGAACTGCAAGCCCAACCGGGCCAGGCGCCGGCTTCCCCGGTCAGCGCCTGGCGGTGGCCTGGGCGGCGGGCCTGGCCTGCTGCGCGGTGGCCGCCGGAGCGGGCCGGGCCGGCGCGGACTGCCCCACCGTGATCAGGTCACGGTTGCGTTCCACCGTTTTCAGCCCGATGCCCTTGACCTGGGCCAGCTCGTCGATGCTCTTGAAAGGTCCGTGGACCTTGCGGTGCTCGACGATGGCTTCGGCCTTGGCGGGCCCCACGCCCACCAGCACCTGTTCCAGCCTGGCCGCGTCGGCCGTGTTGATGTCCAGCTTGTCCGCGGCGAACGCGGTCCCGGCCAGCAGCACGGCGCACAGCACCAGCCCCTTCACGAGGACGGAAAACGGCTTCATGGCAACACTCCCTGTAGCTTGGTGGATGGATTACCGGGGCCTGGCCTCCTGCCGGGCGGATCCGGTAGCTGCCATCTTCCGCGCTACCAAGGGGGAGCCTATCGCCGGCCCGTAACCCCGGCAGCCGGGATATCGCCCGTTCATCTGTAGGAAAAACCCTACCCCCCGTCCGGTCGTAGAATTGGTTGCAACAACAACTCTGGAGTCCCCATGGACGACACCCGGCTCGACCCGGCATCCGCCTCGGCCTTCCTCGACAGCAAATGGGACCAGGACATCGTCCCCCAGCTGGTCGAGTACATCCGTATCCCGAACAAGTCCCCCATGTTCGACCCGGACTGGGAAGCCAACGGCCACATGGACGCCGCCGTGCGCCTGATGGAGGGCTGGGCCAAGGCCCAGGCCATCCCCGGCCTGCAGGTCGAGGTGGTGCGCCTGCCCGGCCGCACCCCGCTGATCTACATCGAGGTTCCGGCCAGCGGCACCGCCTCGGGCGATGACACCGTGCTGCTGTACGGCCACCTGGACAAGCAGCCGGAGATGACCGGCTGGGATCCGGAGCTGGGGCCGTGGAAGCCGGTGCTGCGCGGTGACAAGCTCTACGGCCGCGGCGGCGCCGACGACGGCTACGCCATCTTCGGCTCGCTGGCCGCGATCCTGGCCCTGCGCGAGCAGGACGTGCCGCACGCCCGCTGCGTGGTCCTGATCGAGGCCTGCGAGGAGTCCGGCAGCTATGACCTGCCCGCCTACGTGGACCACCTGGCCCCGCGCATCGGCAAGCCCTCGCTGGTGGTATGCCTGGACTCGGGCTGCGGCAACTACGAGCAGCTTTGGTGCACCACCTCGCTGCGCGGCCTGGCCGGTGGCAACCTGACGGTCAAGGTGCTCAGCGAGGGCGTGCACTCGGGCGACGCCTCCGGCGTGGTCCCCTCCAGCTTCCGCCTGCTGCGCCAGCTGCTCTCGCGCCTGGAGGACGAGAACACCGGCAGGATCCTGATCGACGGCCTGTACGTGGACATCCCGGCCGAGCGCCTGGAGCAGGCCGGCAAGGTCGCCGAAGTACTGGGCGACGAGGTGTTCAACAAGTTCCCCTTCCTCAAGGGCATGAGCGCCATGTCGCATGACCGCACCGAGCTGGTGCTCAACCGCACCTGGCGCCCGGCGCTGTCGGTCACCGGCGTGGATGGCATGCCGCCGCTGTCCTCGGCCGGCAACGTGCTGCGCCCGCATACCGCGGTCAAGCTGTCGCTGCGCCTGCCCCCGACCCTGGATGGTAGGAAGGCCGGCGAGCTGCTCAAGGAAGTGCTGCTCAAGGATCCGCCCAACGGCGCCCATGTCGAACTGGAGCTGGAAAAGGCCTCCAGCGGCTGGAACGCTCCGGCGCAGTCGCCGTGGCTGACCGCGGCCATCGAGGAGGCCTCGCAGGCGGCCTTCGGCAAGCCGGCCATGTACATGGGTGAAGGCGGGTCGATCCCGTTCATGGGCATGCTGGGCGAGAAGTTCCCCGGCGCCCAGTTCATGATCACCGGCGTGCTGGGCCCGCACTCCAATGCCCACGGTCCCAACGAGTTCCTGCACATCCCCATGGGCAAGCGCGTGACCCAGTGCGTCTCGCACGTGCTGGCCGCGCACTACCAGGCCAGCGCCCGCGGCCAGACCACCGGCGTGGGCGCGGTGGCCGGCGGCGAGGACCGCGGCCACCACGGCTGCTGCTGAGCCCGGCGGGGAGCCCCGACCCGGGGCTCCCCTGCCACGCCACCCCGGCCCGGGTTAGGCTGGAGCCATCCCGACAACCCGGAGTAGGCAGACCATGGAACAGATCTTTGGTGGCGGCATCCTCTGGACCCTGCTGATCGGCTTCATCGCCGGCCTGCTGGCGCGCGCGCTCAAGCCCGGCGATGACCGCATGGGCATCTTCTGGACCATCGTCCTGGGCATCGCCGGCGCCCTGCTGGCGCGCTTCGTAGGCACCAGCCTGGGCTGGTACGGCCCCGGCCAGCCGGCCGGGTTCATCGCCTCGGTGGTGGGCGCCATCATCCTCCTGGTCGTCTACGGGCTGGTGGCGAAGAAGAAGAAGGACTGAGCCACCCGCCCGCGCCGGGGAATGGGCCGGCCCGCGCCCCAGCGGGCCGCTGCGGCCTTCGGCCCGGCGGGGCAATGCCCCCGGCAAGGGCGGGCAGTGCCAGGACTGGCCGCGGGGCACGCCCCGCCCGCGAGCCGCTGGCCGGGCTCAGGCCTTGCGGCCGTACACGTCCTCGAAGCGGACGATGTCGTCCTCGCCCAGGTAGCTGCCGGACTGCACTTCGATCAGCTCCAGCGGCACCTTGCCCGGGTTCTCCAGGCGGTGCTTGACCCCCAGCGGGATGTAGGTGCTCTGGTTCTCCGACAGCAGCAGCACCTCCTCGCCACGGGTGACCCGGGCGGTGCCACTGACCACCACCCAGTGCTCGGCGCGGTGATGGTGCATCTGCAGGCTCAGCGCCGCGCCGGGGTTGACCGTGATCCGCTTGACCTGGAAGCGCTCGCCCATGTCGATGGAATCGTAGGCGCCCCAGGGCCGGTAGACCTTGCGGTGCAGCACCGCCTCGCCGCGACCCTCGCGCTTGAGCCGGGCGACCACGTCCTTGACCTGCTGCACCTTGTCCTTGCGCGCCACCAGCACGGCGTCCTCGGTATCGACCACGACCACCTCGTCCAGGCCGATCATCGCCACCAGGCGGCGCTCGCTCCAGGCATAGCTGTCGCGGCATTCCAGCGCCATCACGTCACCGTGCCAGGCATTGCCGTCGGCGTCGCGCTCGGCCACGTCCCACAGCGCCGACCAGCTGCCCACGTCGTTCCAGCCCACGTCCACGGCCAGCACCGCGGCTGCGTCGGTCTTCTCCATCACCGCGTAGTCGATGGAGTCGGAGGGACAGGCCAGGAAAGCCTCGCGCTGCAGGCGCACGAAGTCGGCATCGCGGCTGGCGCCGGCGAAGGCCTGGCGGCAGGCCTGGAGGATGGCCGGCGCGCGCCGCTCCAGCTCCTCCAGTTAACGCGAGGCGCGGAACAGGAACATGCCGCTGTTCCAGAAGTATTCGCCCGAGGCCACGTAGGCCTCGGCGGTGGCGCGGTCGGGCTTTTCGACGAAGCGCTCCACCGCGCGCACACCCTGCCCCGCCGCGGCCTTGATGTAGCCGTAGCCGGTTTCCGGCCCGGAGGGGACGATGCCGAAGGTCACCAGGCGGCCGTCTTCGGCCGCCGCGCGCGCGGCCTGCACCGCGGCGCGGAAGGCGGCCGGGTCGGCGATGGCGTGGTCCGAAGGCAGGACCAGCAGCAGCGGATCCTCGCCGCCGGCGCTGGCCTGCAGCGCGGCCAGGGCGATGGCCGGCGCCGTGTTGCGCCCGGCCGGCTCGAGCAGGATCGCCGCCGGCGCGGCCTGCACCTGGCGCAGTTGCTCGGCCACCATGAAGCGGTGTTCCTCGTTGGCCACCGCCAGCGGCGGCAGCTCGGCCAGCGCGGCGACCCGGCGCCAGGTGTCCTGCAGCAGGGACTCGCGTCCGACCAGGGGCAGGAACTGCTTGGGATAGGCCTCGCGCGAGAGCGGCCACAGCCGCGTGCCGGAACCTCCGGAAAGCAGGACGGGTTGCAACTTGGCCATCAGGGCTTCTCGGTTTCTCGCACGCGGGTGGGCGCCAGTTTAACCTTTGCCCTTCAGCCGCTTGTCGACCCCCGCATGAACAGTCCCGAAGCCCGATCCCGCCAACAGCAGCGCCTGGCCTGGGCGCAGCGGGCACTGGGCGATCCGCAGGCAAGCCTGCAACGCGCCTCCACCGACGCCGGCTTCCGCAGCTACTGGCGCAGCAGCGGCGCCGGCCCCAGCCGGATCGTGATGGACTCCCCGCCCGGACTGGAGGACGTGCGCCCCTGGCTGGCCATCCGCGACCTGCTCGAGGCCGGCGGGGTCCGGGTGCCACGGGTGCTGGCCCGCGACGTGGAACAGGGCTTCCTGCTGCTGGAGGACCTGGGCGGGCCGACCCTGGCCCAGAGCATCGACGCGGGCAACGCCGATGCCTGGTTCGACGCGGCCATCGGCCAGCTGCTCAGGCTGCAGGCCATCGCCCCGCCGCCGGCCATGGCGGTGTTTGGCGAGGCCCTGCTGCAGCGGGATGCCGGCCTGTTCGAGGAATGGTTCCTGCGCCGCCACCTGGGCCTGGAGCTGGACTGCACCGGCATCGAGCGGCTGCAGCTGGGCCAGCGCCGGCTGATGGACAACGCCCTGGCGCAGCCGCGGGTGCTGGTCCACCGCGACTTCATGCCGCGCAACCTGATGCCGGTGCAGCCGGGGCCGGCGGTGCTGGATTTCCAGGACTGCGTCATTGGCCCGATCGCCTACGACCCGGTGAGCCTGTTCCGCGACGCCTTCCTGTCCTGGCCGCCGGAGCGGGTGGAGGCCTGGCTGGCCCGTTACCACCAGCGCGCGCGCCAGGCCGGGCTGCCGGTGCCGGACCTGGCCAGCTTCCTGCGCGATGCCGACTGGATCGGGGTCCAGCGCCACCTCAAGATCCTGGGCATCTTCGCCCGCCTGCACTACCGCGACGGCAAGAGCCACTACCTGGCCGACGCGCCGCGCTTCATCGGCTACCTGCAGCAGGTGCTGCCGCGCCACCCGCAGCTGGACCCCCTGCGCCAGCTGCTGGAGGAGACGGTGCTGCCGGCGCTGGCCGCGAGGACCCCGGCATGAAGGCGCTGGTCTTTGCCGCCGGGCTGGGCGAGCGCATGCGCCCGCTGACCGAACACACGCCCAAGCCGCTGCTCCAGGCCGGGGGCAAGCCGCTGATCGCCTGGCACCTGGAAAAGCTGGCGGCCATGGGCGTGGAGGACGTGGTCGTCAACACTTCCTGGCTGGCCGGGCGTTTCCCCGAGCTGCTGGGCGATGGCAGCCGCTGGGGCCTGCGCCTGCACTACAGCTACGAAGGGCCGACCCCGCTGGAAACCGGCGGCGGCATGCTGCACGCGCTGGACCTGCTGGGCGATGCGCCGTTCCTGGCGGTCAATGGCGATATCTGGTGCGACGCCGACTTCGCCACCCTGCCCGCGCAGCCGGCGGGGCTGGCCCACCTGCTGCTGGTGGACAACCCGGCGCACAACCCGGGCGGCGATTTCCGCCTCGATGCCGGCGGCCGGGTCCATTCCGCTGGCGAGCCGCGCCTGACCTTCGCCGGCATCGGCATCTACCGGCCGCAGCTGCTGGCGGGCTGGGAACAGACCCTGGGCGCTGCCCGGGCCGGGCAGCCGCCGCGGTTCAAGCTGGCACCGCTGCTGCGCCGGGCCATGGACCTGGGCCTGGTCAGCGGCGCCCACCATCGCGGTCGCTGGACCGACGTGGGCACGCCGCAGCGGCTGGCCGCACTGGACGCGGAATTGCGCGCGACCGGCTGAGCCGGCTCAGCCGCGCGGCGGCTCGCCGGCCAGGCCCGGCAGGGCCCGCAGGAAGGGCACGGTGACCCGGCGCTGGGCGGCCAGCGACTCGCGGTCGATGCGCTCGAGCAGGCCCAGCAGCTGCACCAGGTCGCGCCCGGTGCGGTTGAGCAGCCAGTCGATCGCCGCCTCCTCCAGCACCAGGCCGCGGCGGCGCGCGCGGTCGCGCAGGACCTGGCGGCGGGTGTCGTCATCCAGCGGCTGCAACGCGATCCGGCTGCACTGGCCCAGGCGCGAGCGCAGGTCCGGCAGGACCAGGCCCAGGGCCTGCGGCGCGGCCGCGGCCAGGTAGAGCACGCTGGCACCAGCGGCACGGGCGCGGTTGTGGAAGTCGAACAGGGCGATCTCGTCCTCGCGCCTTCCAGCGATGGCCTCCAGCCCGTCCAGCGCGACCACGTCCGCGTCCAGCGCCTGCAGCGCATCGCCGAGGCGGCCGGCGGCGGCACGCAGCGGCAGGAACACCGCCCGGCGTCCGGCCTGCTCGGCCTCGGCGCACACCGCCAGACCCAGGTGGGTCTTGCCCGAGCCGGGCGCGCCCTCCAGGTACAGCCAGTCCGCACCGGGTTCGCGCGCCAGCGCGCGCAGCTGTTCGAGCGCTCCGGGCGGGGCGCCGAAGTAGCTTTCCAGGCGTTGGTCGGGGGGGTAACGCAGGGCCAGCGGCAGTTGCGGCGTGGTCCCGGAGACTGCCGGGCCGGTCACGCCGCCCCCTGCCCGGGCGCCGGCGGCTCCTGCGCGCGCGCGGCCTGTTCCTGCAGCGCCTGCTGCAGGCTCACGCCCTCGCCCTGCGGGTCAAGCACGATCGCGGGCTCGGCGGCCTGTTCACCGGTGTACAGCTGGCTCTGCCGATAGCGCTCGCTGGCGAAGCGCAGCAGCACGTTGGCCACGGCCGCCACCGGCAGGGCGATCAGCATGCCGAGAAAACCGAACAGCTGGCCGCCGGCCATCACCGCGAAGATCACCGCCATCGGGTGCAGGCCAATGCGGTCGCCGACGATGCGCGGGGTCAGCACGTAGCTTTCCAGCAGCTGCCCGACCACGAATACCACGCCCACCAGGGCCAGCAGCTGCAGGTCCAGGCCCTTGGCCTGGACCAGCGCCGCCACCACCGCCATGACCACGCCGGTGGCCGCGCCCAGGTAGGGGATGAAGCTGATCAGGCCGGCGATGATCCCGATCAGGATGCCCAGCTTCAGCCCGACCAGCTGCAGGCCGACAGCGTAGATCGCCCCCAGCGCCACCATCACCACGAACTGCCCGCGCAGGAACGCGGCCAGCACGTCGTTGGACTCGCGCGCCAGCCGCGACACCGTGTCGATGTGGTCGCGCGGCACCAGCGCGGCGACCTTCTCCACCAGCACGTCCCAGTCGCGCAGGAAGTAGTAGGTCAGGATCGGCAGCAGCACGATGTTGGCCACCCAGGCCACCATCGCGAAGCCCGAGCGCGAGAGGTAGCCGAACAGGGTGGTGGCCACGCCGCCGGCCTGCTGCCAGTGCGAGCGCAGCCATTCGATCAGCCGGTCCGGCTCCAGCCAGGCCATCAGTTCCAGGTCGGTGCGCTGTTCGATCCAGGGCACGGCGGTGCCCAGCAGCCAGTCCTGGTACTCGGGCAGCGAGGCAAGCAGGGTCCCGACCTGGCGCTCCAGCAGTGGCACCAGCACCAGCAGGGCCAGGACCACGATCAGGCTCATCAGCGCGAACACCAGGGCCACGGCCACGCTGCGCGAGCGGCCGCGGCGTTCCAGGTAGTCGGCCAGCGGGTCGCCCATCCAGCCCAGCAGCGCGCCAAGCACGAACGGCGTCAGGATCGGGCCCAGCAGCCAGACCAGCCACAGCGCCAGCAACGCCAGCACGATGAACTTGAGCTGGCGCAGGAAGCGTGCGATCTCCGCTTCTGGCGACTCGTCGCGGAGCGCGCTCATCGCACCCGGTACTCCGCCTCGCCCCCTTCCACCGCCACCACCGGCGCGTCCTCGCCAAGCATGCGTTGGAAGCCGGACATGCCGGTCAGCAGGTCCAGGTCGAATTCGATGCGATCGCCGGTGGCGCGCACCGGGGCGATCCGCCGCACCACCGGCATGCGCTGCAGCATGGACGAGACCCGGATGTAGTCGTCGGCATTGCGCAGCCCGGTGAAAGCCACCCGGTAGGTACCGGCCGGCTGGGTCGAGGGCGCGCGCGCATAGCGCTTGATCAGGGCGTCGGCGGCCACGTCGGCGCCACTGGTCAGGGCCCGGCGCGGGTCGGCGTCGCTGACCGAACGGGTGGCCAGCACCCGGCCGGCGTCGACGAAGGTCCACTCGGTCACCCAGCCGCTGCTGCCCTGGCGGTACATCTTGCCGATCAGCTGCATCGGCGGGCTGTAGCGGGCCGAGGCCCGGGCCACCGCGGCGGCATCACCGCGCCAGATGGCGCCGACGATGGCCTGCTCGGCGGCGCCGCCGGCCGGCAGGCCCAGGCGGTAGCCGCGCTCGATCGCGCGGTCCAGCAGCGGCCGGGCGGCATTGACCTGGCCGGTGCCCAGCAGGCGCGGGCCGCTGCCGTCGTCGATGGCCAGCCACAGCACCGGCTTGGGCCGCGGCTGCGGCCACACCGGCAGGCCCAGGGCCGCGGCCAGGCCGTCCACCGCCTCCTGGTCGAAGCGCACCACCAGCATGGTGCGGAAGGTCGGCGCGCCGCCGGGCGAGCTGCCCTGGTCCTGGCGGAAGTCGTAGCCCTTGACGTAGCTGGCGGCGTTGCGCAGCTCCTGGGCCACGCCCGGGCGGGCGGCGACGTTGGCGTCGCCGGAGAGCTTGGACAGGACCTGGGCCAGGGCGCGGGCATAGCCGGCCTCGCGGGCCTGGTCGGTCTGGCTGCTGACCGGCACCTCGCCGGCGTACAGGCTCTGCGCGCTGGCGACCTCGCCCTCCACCCGCAGGTCCTGGGCCCGCGCCGGAACGGCGGCCAGGCCGCCCAGGGCGGCGCACAGGCACAGTGCGGGCAGGAAAGACAGGGCCTTGGCGGCGGCACGACGTGGGAGCATGCGGAATCCTCAGGGGACGGGCCGCGGACGCGGTTTGGAGGAATTGTTGCCCGAATGGGCGTGGCGCGCCAATCAATCCGCCCCCGTCCGGCCGGGAAGGCGGCCACGGGGCAGGCCCGGCGGCGGGCCGGCTGCTAGAATCTGCGGCCCGTTTCCGTCCCTGCAGGCCCTGCTCGTGAGCCAGACTCCCTCGCCCGCCCCCCTGACCTACCGCGACGCGGGCGTCGATATCGACGCCGGCAACGAGGTCGTCGAGCGGATCAAGCCGCTGGTCAAGCGCAGCTTCCGCCCCGAGGTGATGGGCGGCCTGGGCGGGTTTGGCGCCCTGTTCGACCTGTCGGGCAAGTACCGCGAACCGGTGCTGGTGTCCGGCACCGACGGCGTGGGCACCAAGCTCAAGCTGGCCCAGCAGCTGGGCCGCCACGACAGCATCGGCATCGACCTGGTGGCCATGTGCGTGAACGACGTGCTGGTCCAGGGGGCCGAGCCGCTGTTCTTCCTGGACTACTTCGCCACCGGCAAGCTGGACGTGGAGACCACCGTGGCCGTGGTCGGCGGCATCGCCCGCGGCTGCGAGGAGGCCGGCTGCGCCCTGATCGGCGGCGAGACCGCCGAGATGCCGGACATGTACGCGCCGGGCGAGTACGACCTGGCCGGCTTCACCGTCGCGGCGGTGGAGAAGTCGCAGCTGCTGGACGGCTCGGCCGTGGCCGAGGGCGATGTGCTGATCGGCATCGCCTCCTCCGGCCCGCACTCCAATGGCTACTCGCTGATCCGCCGCATCTACGACCGGGCCGGGCGCCCGGCCGAGCTGGTGCTGGAGGACGGCACCCGCCTGGTCGATGCGCTGATGGCGCCGACCCGGCTGTACGTCAAGCCGGTGCTGTCCCTGCTCCGGACCCACGGCAAGGCCATCCACGGCATGGCCCACATCACCGGCGGCGGGCTGACCGAGAACATCATCCGGGTCGTGCCCGAGGGCCTGGGCCTGGACATCGACGCCTCGGCCATCGTCCTGCCTCCGGTGTTCGCCTGGCTGCAGCGCGAGGGCGCGGTGGCCGACGCGGAGATGTGGCGCACCTTCAACTGCGGCATCGGCTTCGTCCTGGTCGTGCCGGAGGCCGAGGCCGCCGCGGTCGGCGCCAGCCTGGACGCGCTGCAGCTGGGCCACCGCCGGATCGGCCGGGTGGTCCGCGCCGGCGCCGGCGAGCGCGTGCGCATCGGCTGATTCCCGCGTGGACCACGCCCGGACCCCCATGGAAGCGACCGCCGACGACCTGCGCCAGCTGCAGTTGCTGTCGGTGTTCCATTACGTGGTCGGGGGCCTGACCGGCCTGTTCGCGCTGTTCCCGGTCATCCACCTGGTCATGGGCCTGGGCATGCTCGGCGGCGACTTCGGTGACAGCGCCGCCGGCCCGCTCAGCCCACGACTGTTCGGCTGGATCTTCGTGGCGATCGCCTCGCTGATGATCGTCCTGGGCCTGGCCCTGGCCGGGCTGATGGTCTACGCCGGCCGCTGCATCGCCCGCCGCCGCCGGCACCTGCTGTGCCTGGTGGTCGCCGGCCTGTCCTGCGTGATGATGCCGCTGGGCACGGTGCTGGGCGTGTTCACCCTGGTGGTGCTGACCCGGCCCCGGGTCCGCGCCCTGTTTCCGGAAGCCTGAATGCCGCTGCCGCACTCCTCCATCCTGGCCGCCGGGGCCGCTGCATGAGCGCCCGCATCGCCGTCCTCGTCTCCGGCCGCGGCAGCAACCTGCAGGCGCTGCTGGACGCCATTGCCGCCGGCCGCCTGGATGCGGAGGTGGTGGGCGTGTTCTCCGACCGCCCCGAGGCCCCGGCCCTGGCCAAGGTGGCGCCGCAGCGGCGCTGGAGCGCCGACGCGCGCAGCTATCCGGACCGGGCCGCGTTCGATGCCGAGCTGGCCGCGGCGGTGGCCGCCAGCCAGCCTGACTGGATCTTCTGCGCCGGCTACATGCGGATCCTGGGCGAGGCCTTCGTGCGCCGCTTCGAGGGGCGCCTGCTCAATGTCCATCCCTCGCTGCTGCCGCGCTACAAGGGCCTGCACACCCATGCCCGCGCCCTGCGCGCCGGCGACGCCGAACACGGCGCCAGCGTGCACTTCGTGGTCCCGGAACTGGATGCCGGCGCGGTGGTCGCCCAGGTCCGGATCCCGGTCCTGCCCGGCGACACCCCCGACGTGCTGGCCGCGCGGCTGCTGCCGCATGAACACCGCCTGGTGACCGCGGTGATGGCCCTGGCCGTGTCCGGGCGCCTGGCTGAACGGGATGGTCAGGTCCTGGTCGATGGTCAGCCGCTGTTGGCACCGCTGCGGCTAGAGTCCGATGACCGCCTGCTGCCGGAATCACGCGGCTGACACCCCCGGCCGGGCACAGTCCACGCGCCTTTGCAGACGCCCCGCCCGATGTCGCCACGCACCCTGCTCCGCCACTGCCTCGCCCCGCTGCTCCTGCTTGCCGTGGGCAGTGCCGCCGCGCGCCAGGACCCTGGACCTGCCGCTCCCGCCGGTCCGCCCGCGCTGGAGGAGGTGCCGGTGTACGAGGCCGCGCCGCTGGAACCGTTCCTGGCCAGCTACCAGGCCTGGTACCGCGGCCGCCAGGCCGGCGATGCGACCATGCAGGTGATGCGCGGCGAGGGCCAGCGCTGGCGGGTGGACCTGTCCATCCGCGGCGACCGCGGCCTGGCCGGGCTCACCCGGCTCAACATCCAGCAGAGCACGGTGTTCGAGCAGGACGGCGCACTGCTGCGCCCGCTGAGCCAGAGCACGGTGCGCAAGGCCGTGCTGATGGACAAGCGGGTCACCGGCACCTACGACTGGCAGGCCATGCAGGCGCGCTGGAGCGGCGACCTGAAGAAGGACCGGCTGCGCCCGCTGGCCCTGCGCGAGGGTGACATGAGCGCCCTGCTGATCAACCTGGCGGTGATCCGCGACGCCCGTCCCGGCGCCACCCTGGCCTACCGCTTCGTCGATGGTGGCCGGGTGCGTGAGCACCGCTATGAAGTCTCCGTTCAGGCGGAAACCCTGACTGTGGGCGACATGAGCTACCAGGCGCTGCGGGTTGCCAGGATCGGCAACCATGATGGCGACCAGACCGTGCTGTGGGTCGCCAACGGGGTCCCGACCCCGGTGCGGATCCTGCAGCGCAAGGACGGCGAGGACGAAATCGACCTGCGCCTGGTCGAATACCGAGGAACCTGACATGCACCAGCGCCTTACCCGCTTTGCCCGCCGCCTGCTGCCGGCCACCGCCCTGCTCCTGGGCCTGGCCGCGGCCGCGCTTGCCCAGGCCTCGAGCCTGGCGCCGTTCAACGCCAGCTACCACGCCAGCTACATGGGCATGCAGGCCGACGGCCAGATGAGCCTGAGCCGCGAAGGCAACCACTGGAAGTACAGCCTGAACATCCGCAACCAGGTCGCCGACCTGAGCCAGGTCACCGTGTTCGACGAGCACCAGGGCCGGCTGCGTCCACTCAGTTCCTCCGACCGCTCGGTGGCGCTGATCAAGCGCAAGGCGGTGCAGGCCAACTACGACTGGGATGCTGCCCAGGCCACCTGGAGCGGCGACGTCAAGCCCGAGCGCCGCGGCCCGGTGGCGCTGCAGCCGGGCGACATGGACGCCCTGCTGATCCACCTGGCCGTGGTACGGGACGTGGCCGCCGGCCGCCCGCTGAGCTACCGCCTGGTCGACGAGGGCCGGGCCAAGGCCATGCGCTACGAGGTCGCCGGCCAGGAGCAGATCACCGTAGCCGGCAAGACCCACCAGGCCACCCGCATCGTGCGCCGCGACGACAAGCGCGAGACCATCGCCTGGGTGGTGGCCGGGCTGCCGGTGCCTGCGCGGATCCTGCAGCGCGAGAACGGCCGCGACACCATCGACCTGACCCTGCAGGCGCTCAAGTAAGGCCGCCCCGGCCAGGCACGGAGACAGCAAGGCCCGGCAATGCCGGGCCTTGTGCGTTCTGACTGTGGGCGGCGCGGCCTATTCCTGCGCTTCGGGGACCAGCACGGTGCGGCAGTCCACCCGGATCACCTCGCCGCCGCGGTACCAGCGGTAGGTGGTGCACTCGCGGTTGCCCTGCTTCTCGCGCTGGGCGGTGACCGCGTACAGCGACTGCAGGATTTCCCCGGTCTCGACCCGGCCGTCGCCGTTCCAGTCCATGTCCCGCGCTTCCACCCCGCGGGTGGCGGCCATGCCGCTCCAGCCGGCCCAGCCCAGGGCCAGCAGCAGCACGGCCAGGCCCGCGAACAGGACCTTGCGCCGGGAACTGAGCCGTCCGCGCAGCAGCATCAGGCCTCCACCCGGCGGATGCTCGCGCCCAGCGCGCCCAGCTTCTCCTCGATGTTCTCGTAGCCACGGTCAAGGTGGTAGATGCGGTCGATGGTGGTGTCACCGCGCGCGACCAGGCCGGCCAGGACCAGGCAGGCCGAGGCGCGCAGGTCGGTGGCCATCACCGGGGCGCCACTGAGCTGGGGCACGCCGCGGACGATGGCGGTGTGGCCATCGATGCGGATGTCCGCGCCCAGGCGCAGCAGTTCGTTGACGTGCATGAAGCGGTTTTCGAAGATCGTCTCGCTGATCACGCCCACGCCGTCGGCGATGCAGTTCATGGCCATGAACTGGGCCTGCATGTCGGTCGGGAAGGCCGGGTACGGCGCGGTGGTCAGATCCACCGCCTTCGGCCGCCGGCCCTGCATGTCCAGGGTGATGCTGTCGGCGGTCTTCTCGATCAGCGCGCCCGCCTCGCGCAGCTTGTCCAGCACCGCCTCCAGGGTGTCCGGGCGCGCCCGCCGCGCGGTCACCCGGCCGCCGGTCATGGCCGCGGCCACCAGGAAGGTGCCGGTCTCGATCCGGTCCGGGAGCACGGCGTGGCGGCCGCCGCCCAGGCGCTCGACCCCGTGGATGGTGATCCGCGAGGTGCCGGCGCCCTCGATCCGCGCGCCCAGGGCATTGAGGCAGTCGGCCAGGTCTGTGACTTCCGGCTCCATCGCCGCGTTTTCCAGCACCGTGGTGCCCTCGGCCAGGGACGCGGCCGCCATCACGTTCTCGGTGCCGGTCACGGTGACCATGTCGAACACGAAGCGGGCGCCCTTGAGCCGGTTGGCGCGGGCCTTGATGAAGCCGTTCTCCACGCTGATCTCGGCGCCCAGCGCCTGCAGCCCCTTGATGTGCTGGTCCACCGGGCGCGAGCCGATGGCGCAGCCGCCCGGCAGGGAGACCTCGGCGGCGCCGTGGCGGGCCAGCAGCGGACCCAGCACCAGGATCGAGGCGCGCATGGTCTTGACCAGCTCGTACGGGGCCACGCACTGGTTCACGGTGCGCGGGTCCACCACCAGGGCGCTGCCGCGCGACAGGGTGCCCTGGTCGAACTCGACCCCGGCGCCCAGCTCGCCGAGCAGCTTGATCGTGGTGATCACGTCATGCAGGTGGGGGACGTTGAGGATCTCCACCGGCGCGTCGGCCAGCAGGGTCGCGCAGAGGATGGGCAGCACCGCGTTCTTGGCGCCGGAAATGGTGACTTCGCCTTGGAGCGGCGTACCACCGCTGACTACGATCTTCTGCATCGGGGAAACCGGGGCTGGTGGCCCGGGTGCCCCGGGCCGGGGAAGGGGTCGCGGCTCAGGCCGCTTCCTCGGGGGTCAGGGTCTTCAGCGCCAGGGCGTGGATCGCACCACCCATCAGCTCGCCGAGGGTGGCGTAAACCATGCGGTGGCGGGCCAGCGGCAGCTTGCCGCGGAAATCCTCGCACACCACCACCGCTTCGAAATGCACACCGTCGTCCCCGGCCACGCGGACCTGGGCCCCGGGCAGTCCGGCTTCGATCATGCGGGCGATGGTATCGGCGTCCATGGAGCGCTTTGGCCTAGAATGAAGCGCCATAGTCTAGCCAATCCCGGGCTTTCCGGGCTGAAGATGCATGCATACGCCCGATAGCGCCTCCGCCTCCCCCGACCGCCTGATCGCCGCCGCGCGCCGGGTCCTGGCCATCGAGGCCCAGGCCCTGGAAGCCCTTGGCGCCCGCGTCGGCGGATCCTTCGCCGAGGCCTGCCAGCGGATCCTGGCCTGCCGCGGCCGGGTCGTGGCCCTGGGCATGGGCAAGTCCGGGCACGTGGCCCGCAAGATCGCCGCCACCCTGGCCTCCACCGGCACCCCGGCCTTCTTCGTCCATCCCGGCGAGGCCGGGCATGGCGACCTGGGCATGATCACCGATGCCGACATCGTCCTGGCCCTGTCCTATTCGGGCGAGTCCGACGAGGTGCTGACCCTGCTGCCGGCGCTGCGCCGCCAGGGCAACACCGTGATCGCCATGACCGGGCGCCCGCAGTCCAGCCTGGCCCGCGAGGCCGACGTGCACCTGGACGTGAGCGTGCCGGCCGAGGCCTGCCCGCTGCACCTGGCCCCGACCTCCTCCACCACCGCCTCGCTGGCCATGGGCGA
>Ga0182792_1001820_pt1 | contig 16291 bp, 12 predicted proteins | sample Passage237B_FD_130497 | JGI IMG/M metagenome (GOLD analysis project Ga0182792, IMG submission 130497) | Cellulose adapted compost microbial communities from Newby Island Compost Facility, Milpitas, CA, USA - Passage2 37B (version 2) (version 2) ...
CCGTCCCGGGCGGGGGGTGGCGGCGTCGCCCGGACCCGCCGCATCCGGTGGTGGCGGCGCGGGTGCCGTGTCCAACCGTGAATGGCAGCATCCTGGTTCTTGGCGGCGACGATGGTTCGCAAATCGGCGTCGCGCCGCCCCAGCATCGGGGTTTTCCGCGCACCGTGCTGGCCTTGAATCCGAACAACGGCGGTTGGAAGCGGGTGGGAGAAGTGCCGTTCTCCCTCGTCACCACCACGCTCGTCAACTGGTGCGGACGACTCGTCGTCGCGGGCGGCGAGGCGCGGCCCGGTGTGCGGTCGCCCCACGTCTGGGCGGCGACGGTCGTCTAGGCCGAACGATGCGTCCAGCCGTTTTCCAGGAACGTGATTCGAGGATCGAAGCGCTGGTTGGAAAAGTGAACCATGAAACCAATATCGACACATCGGAGACCGCGACCGACGCTCATATCAAGACTCCTGTTGCTTGGGAGTTTCGGGTCCCATCGGCGTTTCGATGGTCTCACTCGTTTCGTCCCCCCTCCCCCCATCCTTATGCCCATGTTTCCTTTCTCGAATCTCTCGCGAACGGTCCTGTTGTTCTTCGTCGCCTGCGGCGTCAGCGCGTTCGCCCAGACCGCGCAGCGGGACTACAGCCTCGAGCTGATCCCGGTTTTTGAAGCCGAGAAGCTCGGTTACCGGCTGACGCGCATTCCCGCGCTCGTCCTCAGCGGCAAAGGGACGTTGATCGCGTTCTGCGAAGGGCGGACGGCGCCGGGCGACTGGAGCGATATCGACATCATCGCGCGTCGCAGCCGGGATGGCGGCACCACGTGGAGCGACATGGTGATTCTGGCGAAAAGCGAGGGTGGTCCGATTTCGAACGCGACGCCCATCGTCGATCGGAATGGCACGATCCACGTGCTGTATCAGAAAAACTACGACCGCTGCTACATCGTGCATTCCACCGACGACGGCGTCACGTGGACGAAGCCGAGAGATATCACGGCGGCGTTCGAGGCGTTTCGGCCGGAATACAACTGGAAGGTGATGGCGCCTGGTCCCGCGCACGGGATTCAGTTGCAAAACGGACGACTGGTGGTCGGCGTCTGGCTGTGCGAGCCGGTGGGCGTCAACGCGCCGGGCGGCGATCATCGCCCATCCTGCGTGGCCACCATTTACAGCGACGACCACGGGCAGACCTGGCAACGCGGCGACATCATCATGCGTAACACCAGGAAAATCTTCAACCCGAGCGAGTCGGTGGTCGTCGAGCTGAGCGATGGCCGCGTGATGATCAACAGCCGCTCGGAATCGGACGCCCACCGCCGGCTCGTGGCGATCAGCCCCGACGGCGCCCGCAACTGGAGCGAGCCGAAATTCGACGACGCGTTGTTCGAACCCGTGTGCATGGGGAGCATCTTTGCCGCGAACGATCCGGCGACGGGCCAGCGCGTGCTGTTGTTCGTCAATCCCGACAGCAGTCACCGTCCGGAAGAAACCAACCGTCATGGCTACGCCTCGCGCGAGAATGGCGTGATCAAGCTCTCGTATGACGACGGCCAGACCTGGACACACTCGCGCGTGATCGACGCTGGTCCGTTTTCCTACTCGGACCTCACGGTCGCGCCGGATGGCACGGTGTATTGCATTTACGAAGCGGGGCTTTGGGGCGAGTCGCCGTTCCATCTGAACACCCACGTGGTGCTGGCGCGGTTCAATCTCGAATGGGTGAAGAATGCGCCCAAGCCGCCGCCGCCGGCGAAGAAAAAGTAAGCCTGCCCTTTCAGAACAACATGACGGCTGAATCCACGGCCCGCGCAAGCGCGGCCAAACCCGAGATCGTCGGCAACTGGGCGACGCTGCTCCTGCCGCTCAATGGCGACGAGTCGATCGACTACGCTTTGCTCGAGGAGGAGCTGGAACGCTTCATCGCGGCCGGCGTGAACGGCATCTACTCCAATGGAAGCGCGGGCGAGTTCTACGCGCAATCGGAGGAGGAGTTCGACCGGATCCACGCCCTGCTGGCGGAACGCTGCACGGCGCGGGGCGTTCCCTTTCAGATCGGGGTGAGCCATATGAGCCCGCAGCTTTCGCGGGAGCGGTTGCGCCGGGTGAAATCGCTGCGGCCGATCGCGGTGCAGGTGATCCTGCCGGATTGGTTTCCGCCGACCTTCGACGAGATCGTCGATTTTTGTCGCGTGATGGCGGCGGAAGCGGCGCCCGTGCCACTCGTGCTCTACAATCCGCCGCATGCCAAACGCAGCCTGACGCCGTCGGAGTGGGCGGTCTTGATCGAGCGCGTGCCGGAGATCGTCGGCATCAAAGTGCCGGGGGGCGATGACGCGTGGTATGAGGCGATGCGTCCGGTGCTGAATCGGATTTCGGTGTTCATCCCGGGACACACGCTCGCCAGCGGTCTGGCGAAGGGCGCGCATGGCGCGTATTCGAACGTCGCCTGTCTCAATCCCGCGGGCGCCCAGCGCTGGTATGAGCTTTGCGTGGCGCGGCCGGAGGAGGGCGCCGTGCTGGAGAAACGGATACAGAAATTCTGGTTCGCGGAAATCGGGCCGCTCATCGCCCACCGAAAGCTGCCCAACATGGCCGCGGACAAGGCGGCGGCGGCGGCGGGGGGCTGGCTCCCGGGCTTCCATCCGCGCCTGCGCTGGCCGTACCGGTCCTGCCCGCCCGAGGAGGCGGCGCGCATCGGCGCCGTGGCGCGGAGCGAGCTGCCGGAATTTTTCGCGTAGCGTAGCGCAGCGCCGGAGTTTCCGGGTTGCTGCGCGCGCAGGTGTTCGGAGCGAACGCTCCCCGACGCCTCAAGGCGGCGGCATCTGGCGATCGATTTCCTCCCAGACGGCGCGGAGCTCGGCGAGCCGGGCCGGTTCGGTTTGGGCGAGGTCGTGGGCTTCGGCGATGTCGCGGTCGAGATTGAACAAGTGCCAGCGTGACGCGTTTTTTCGCGTGGGCGCTGGGCGCACGATCTTCCAAGGGCCCTTGCGCAGCGCGGCGGCGGGGATGGTGCCGCGGGCGGCCTGTTCGTGCCCCAGCATCGGCATCCGCCAGTAGAGCACTTCGTGCGGGTCGCCCGAACGCTGGCCGGTCAGATAAGGCAGCAGATCGACACCGTCGCGCGACGGCAGACTGTCGGTGGCGATGCCGCTGGCGGCGAGGGCCGTGTCAAAGACATCGAGCGCGCTGACCGGAGCATCGAATGTTGCATCCCTCGGGAGACGTTGGGGCCAGGAAATTAGAAATGGCACGCGCACGCCACCTTCCCACAGGTCGCCTTTGCCTCCGCGGAGAGGATGGTTGGAGGAGGTGAGCTCCGCCGTCGCTCCGCCGTTGTCGCTGAGGAAGACGATCAGCGTGTTTTCCGCGACGCCGTTCCGTTCGAGGGTGGCGAGCAGCCGGCCGATGTTGTCGTCGAGTTGCGCCAGCATGGCGGCGAAAATCCGGCGATGGATGTCCGTAATATGTGAGAAACGCGCGAGCCAGCGATCGTCGGCCTGCATCGGGCTGTGGACCGCGCTGTAGGCGAGGTAGAGGAAAAACGGTTGCTCGCGACGGCGCTGCACGAAATCGATCGCCTCGCGCGTGAAGGCATCGGTGAGGTTCTCCGTTTCGGTCACCGGCTGGCTGTCGCGCAGGAGCGGATTGTCGGCATTGTAGTCCGGCTCGTTGTGACCGAGGTGCGTGCTCCAGATGATGCGGCCGTTCGCCGAAGTCCACCGGCCCGTGCCGCCCTCCGGCAGGGCGGTGCGGCGCAACCACGTGGTGGTTCCGTTCCACGGATGCGGCACGTAGTAGTGTCCCTCCAGCAGGAAGCCGAAAAACTCGTCGAAGCCGCGGCGGAGCGGATGAAACGGCGCGGTGGCGCCGAGGTGCCATTTGCCGACCAGCGCGGTGGCGTATCCATGATCTCGTAACACGCCGGGGAGCATCCGTTCGCCTATCGGGACGCCCACGCCGGGCTGAAGATTTTCGGCGCCGATCGGAACCCGTTCGAAGCCATAGCGGCTTTGGTAGCGGCCGGTCATCAGCGCCGCGCGGGCGGGAGCGCAAAACGAAGCCGTGACGTAGCCGTTGGTGAACCGCACGCCGCGACGGGCGAGCGTGTCGATATGCGGGGTCGGGATCTCGCGACCGCCGTAGCTGCCAAGTTCGCCGTAGCCCAGATCGTCGACGACGATCAGAACGATATTCGGCGCGCGATCGGGTTCGCGTTGCCCGACCGCTTCGCCGGAGAGCGTGGCGGCCAATCCGACAACGATGGATAACAAGGAACGCCGTCGACGTCCTGCGCGACCCGGGGCGAGGCGGCGCGAGGATTTCATTTCCGCAGTGACGGTCATGGGGGCGGCGTCGGGCGACGCTGATTTCATGCGAGGGGCGCTTATGCGTCGTGTCGGGGCGCGCCCGCACGCGTCAGAGCGGCCGATTCGCGGGAGGGCGGGGGAAAGAGCCAGCTCGCGGTCCAGCCCACGACCACGCACGTCACCACGCCGATGCCGGCGTAGAGGAAGAAGTGCAGATTCGTGTAACGCTGAACCCAATACAGCACCGCCGCGCTGGTCAGGGCGCCGATGAGCGCGCCGCCGCCGGTGGCACGCTTGGTGAAGATGCCGAGGGCGAACAGGCCCGCGAGACCACTGGCGGAAAGGCCGATGAGGCTGCTGTAGGCGTCCCACAGCGATTTGAGCTCGGACTGCGCGAGGAAGAGCGCGATGCCGGTGGCGAGCACGCCAATCATCACCGTCAGCCAGCGGGCGAGCTTCAGACCTTTCTGGCCGCTCGCATCGCCGCCGAAGCGACTGTAGAAATCGGTCACGATCGCGGTGACCACGCTGTTGAGGCTGCTCGACACGGTGGATTGGGCGGCGGCGAAGATGCCGGCGATGACGAGACCGGCGATTCCGGCCGGCATGCTCTGCACGATGAAAGCGGGAAAGATCGTGTCGGTGGCCTGGGTGGGATCCAGCAGGCCTGGCTGCTGGCGGTAAAAGACGTAGAGGGCGGTGCCGATGGCGAAGAAGAGGACGGTCGCGGGCACGGCGAGCAGAGCGTTGGACCAGATCGCTTGGGCGGCTTTCTTCTCGCTGCCGGTGGTCATGTAGCGCTGCACGACGGTCTGGTCGCTCGTGTAGGGCGCCAGGTTGGCGAACATGTTACCGATCAGGATGACCCAGAACGCATTTGCGGCGACGCTTGGGTCCCAGGTGAAATTGAAGAGGTGAAACTTGTCGGCGTCGGAGGCGATCGACCAAACGCCGCCGAAACCGCCCGGGGTCTGGGAGACGATCAGCAATATACTCACGATGGCGGCGCCGAGGAGGACGACGGTTTGCACCACGTCCGTCCAGATAACGGCTTCAATGCCGCCCATCGCGGTGTAGATGACGCACAGGACGCCCATGAGGAGGATGCAGGTGTTGACGTCGAGGTCGCTCACCGTGGCGAGGGCCAACGCGGGAAGGAGCAGCACGATCGCCTGGCGTCCGATCTGGAAGAGGATGAAGGCCGCGCTGCCATAAATCCGGGTCGGGAGGTTGAAGCGCATCTCGAGGTATTCATACGCCGAGCTGACCTTCAGCCGCCGGAAGAAAGGCAGATAGTAGCGGATGACGATCGGCGCCATGAGCAGGATCGGCAGATTGGCCCAGATGAATGTCCAGTCCGTCGCGTAGGCTTTGGCCGGAATCGCCATGAACGTGAGGGAACTGAGCATCGTCGCGAAAATGCTGAGCCCCGCGGCCCACCACGGGATGCGTCCGCCGGCGGTGAAAAAGTCGTCGGTGTCCTTGTTGCGGCGCGAGCAGACCCAGCCGATGCCGACCATCGCGAGCAGGTAGCAGCCGAGCACCGTGTAATTGAGCCAGCCGAAGGCGGCGTCGCGAGGCACGAGGGTGGCGCGCCACATTTCCGGCGAGCGCACGCCCGGCCGGGCTTCTCCACCGGGGATGACGATGTTGCCGCGCCAGGTTGGAACCGTCGTGGTGGTTACGAGCGAGAACGGAACGCTGCCCATTTCGGTCCACGTATCCGTGATCGTGTGATACGCGAGAACGTCACGGGGAAAACCCTGGTGTTGGGGATGCGGGACCTTGAGTTGGGCACCGTCATCGCCGCCGAGGACCAGGAGGTGGGAGTGGCCGAGCGCGGGCGCCGGCGAAGGCGAGGCGACGGAGAAGCGGGGGAGATCGGCGATCTTGCTCCAGCCGCGTCCGGGCACGTAGCGGAACGAGTCGTTGAGATAGTGGCGCGTCGGGGCGCCATCGGGGCCCGCGTGCAGGCCGGTGCCGCCAAACAGATAAAACGCGCCCGCCTGCGCGCCGGCGGTGGCGAGCATGCGACCTTCGCCGGGCCAGGGTTCGAGCACCTGCCAACCCTGGTCGAGCCGGTCGAGATCAAGCATCCAGAAAGTTTTCAGTCCAACGGTGTCGGCGGGTGTTTCGGTGCCGCCGGCGACGTAGATTTTCCGTCCGAGAAGCGCGCCGGCCAAATTGGAGCACGGGTGGGGCAGGCTGGGCAGCGGTTGCGTGATGATCTTGCTACCATCCCAAGTGAGGCGAAACGCGTCCGCGTAGTGCCGCTGCGCATCGCCGCCGCCGATGCAGATGACGCTGTCGTCGACGGTCACGGCGACGCCGTAGCCGAGCGGCCGCGGCAAACGCCCGCCCAGTTTCCAGGTGCCGTCCGGCCGATCGAGAACGAAGATCTCGTCATACCAGAATTTCGTGCCGCCTTCCCACGGACGTTTGTCGGGAAAATTCGAGCCGCCCGCGACCAGCAATGCGCCGCCACTGACGCCGGCATAGGAACCGGCGAAGCCTTCCGCGTCCGGGATCGAGGGCAGCTTCTCCCAGCGGAGTGGCGAATTGGAGCTCGGATTTCCCGAGGCGACGCTCAGGCCGAGGCCGAGAACAAGAACGAGGAAAATGAGAACGGGGCGAGACCAGTGACGGCTCGCCCCTCGCGCTGACGGAGGGAAGTGTATCATGTGGGGTTTGGGTAAAAAGTCTGACGAGCGCTACGCGTGCGCGGCAAACTCGAAGAAACCGATGTCGCGCAACTCACGTTCGAAAGAAGCGCTGGCGTCGACAGTGAGTGGTGTGAGCGGAAGGCGCACGGGGCCGCAATCGAGGCCGCACATTTTCATGATGCTCTTTCCGCCGATGACGCCGCCACCGTAACGGACCAACACGGCAATGATGCGCTGCACCTTCGCCTGGGCCGCCCAAGCACTCTTCAAGTCGCCGCGTTCGAAGGCGGAGATGACGTCGTGATAAAGCTTCGCCATGAAATTGTAGGTGCTACCCACGGCGCCGGTCGCGCCAAGCGAGAGTCCGCAGAGGAGCGTTTCGTCGCGACCATGCAGGATGTCGTACCGCCCGCTGCGGGCCTGACGGGAGAGACCGAAGTCGAGCAAGTCTTCATGGGTGAACTTCACGCCGGCGAAATTCGGGATGTGGTCCACGCGCTCGAGGAAATCGGCCACGCTGCAGTTGAAGCCCGTCATCGACGGTATGTGGTAATAGTAAAACGGCGTCCCGGGCGCGGCGCCGGCGATTTGCGCGCAGACCTCCGCGAGTCCCGCGGCGCCGGCGGGTTTGAAGAACGACGGCGCGATCGCCGCGATTGCGTCGCATCCGATCTCTGCCGCGTGGCGCGCGAGTTCTATGCTTTCGGCGATCGATGTGTGGCCGACGTGCATGATCAGGGCGAGCGAGGAGGGGGCGGCCCGGCGCCAGGCTTCGGCCACGGCTTTTCGTTCCGTGTTCGTGAGCGAAGCGCCTTCGCCAGTGGTGCCGTTGACGAACGCGCCGCGCACGCCCTGATCGGCGAGGATCTTCGCGTAGCGCGGGATCACCGCGAGATTCAGCGAGCGATCGCTGTTAAATGGCGTGAAAGGCGCGGCGACGAGGCCGCACAGTGTGAATGAGGAACTCATGGGGAAACTCAGCGAACAACGGCGATCGTGTGGTGCTTGATCCAGTCCCAGTCGATCTCGACGCCGAGGCCGGGACCGTTGGGCAGGTGTTGATAACCCTCGCGATCGATCTCGAGCGGGGCGTTCTTCAGGCCGAAACGGAAAACCGGGTGATGGTGCTCGACCATGCCGCAGTTTTTGACGGAGCAGGCGACTTGGAGATTGGCGACGTCGAGCAGCGGTGTCGCGGCCGTGTGAATCTCGATGTCGTATCCAAATAGTTCGCACGCCGCCAGGGCCTTGCGCAGGCCGGTGATGCCGCCCTTGATATAGGCATCGCCGCGAACGATGTCGACGGCGCCGTTGCGAATGTAGTCTGGCACATCGTGCGCCGTGGTGGTTTCCGCGGCGAGAATGGGCGTGCGCAGTTGATCGGCGAGTCGCTTGAGAATCTCGGTTTGCGCGTCATGCACCGGTTCTTCGAACCAGTGATAATGCAACTCGTCGAGGACGTGGCCGACCTCGATCGCCTCGGTGTAATTGTAGACGCCCGAAGAGTCGACCATCAGCAGGAAGTTCGGACCGGCGGCCTCGCGGGCGGCGCGAAGACGCGGGATGTCGCGGGCGGGGCCGTCCCAGAGCTGGAGCTTGCAACCATGATACCCGGCCTCGCGGGCGCGTTGCACCTGTTCGACCGTGGCTTCGACGGTTGTGATCGTGAGCGGTGCGGCGGTCGCGTAGCAGGGGACTTTGGTGCGATAGATTCCCAGGAGCGCGGCGATGGGCAGGCCGGCCACCTGACCGCGGAGGTCCCAGCAGCACACGTCGATCAGGCCCGAGGCGGCGTCGCGCGCGTTGCGCAGATGGCGGTTGAGCCACTTGTATTTGTGCCAGAGCTTTTCGGTGTGGAGCGGATCCTCGCCGAGGATCGCAGGGCGATACTGATCGCGGATCAACGCGGCCACGCTCGGCCCGCCGCCGTAGGTGTCGTAACCGGTCGCATGTCCCTGCAGCCCGGTGTCGGTCGTGACGGTGACGAGCGGAATCTGCCATTCGAGGGGCGCGCCCGGCGGAACCGGAGTGCGGCCATACCACGACTTCATGTCGAGCCGCACGAGGCGGGTCGTGACGTCGACGATTTTCATGCGAGTTGGGCTTCGAGCTCGCGCAGCTCGATCCGGTTGAGCAGCGGTTCACCGCGGCGAAGCCGGTCGAGGTTGTCGATGAAGAGCGCGGTGAGCCGGTCGGAGAGCCGGTCGGACAATCCCGCCGAGTGCGGGGAAACGATGACGTTGGGCATCTGCCACAACGGGCTCGAGGGCGGCAGGGGCTCGGCCTCGTAAACATCCAGCCCAGCGCCGGCGATCGTCTTTTCCGCCAAGGCGCGACAGAGGGCTTCCTCGTCGGTGACGCTGCCGCGGGAGATCGAGTAGAACCAGGCGGTTGGTTTCATGCGATTGAAGATCGCCTCGTTGAGGGTGTGAAAGGTCGTGGGGCCGCCCGGTAGTGCGACGGCTACGTGGTCGGCTTCCGCGACGGCGTCGCCGAGCGCTTCGGGCGGGTAGATCACATCGACGCCGTCCACGGGTATCTTCGCATTGCGGCGCACGCCGATGACCCGCATGCCGAACGCGCGGCAACGCTGCGCCAGCGCGCTGCCGGAGCCGCCGAGGCCGACGATGCACACCGTGTCGCCATTGAGCTCGCGGGCGAGCCAGCGGCGCTCCCAGTGTTTGCCGGCTTGCTGGCGGAAGATCGTCGGCAGCTCGCGGGCGGCGGCGAGCATCATCGCGAAGCAATGCTCGGCGATCGGCACGCTCATGATGTCGCCGGCGTTGCAGAGCTGGAAATTTTCCTTCGTGCCCAGGCCGTGACCGACGTAGGCGTCGATGCCGTTGCTGCCGCAAAGATAAACCGAGGTTTTTCCGTCACGCAGCAAGGGGGTGGGGGCCCAGCCAACAACCACATCTGCTGCCTTGATTTCGCTGGAGAGTAGGTCGGCGGGGGCGCTTTGCGGCACGCAGCGCCAGTCAGCCCACATATCCAAGGAAGCGCCGATTGCGGCGATATTATTTTTTCCCAGCTGATCAGCGGAGATGACAATGCGAGGACGAAGCGGGATGATGTATGAAATTGGCACAGATTAGATGTTATGGAGCTTTCTGAGTATCGATGAAAAAATACACGCAGAGGCGGGTATGGTTCATGAGTTCCATTTTTCACCAGATGTGAGTGCGTGCAATTGGCTTGTGGCGGCGTGAAATTTGAGCCATCGTCACATGGCACTATTCCAAATAATGCGAATATGCAGTGGCTTGAAAATATGACCACTGAAACAGTGCCGTCCTGTGGGTGAATTTTACTTTAATACTTGTGAAATGTACCCTATCTCCATACGCCAATGTTCAGGAATCGGCACCTCTATTGTCCGTCGTGTAATCACTGCTTCGTTGGTTCTGGCGGTGGGTGCCACTGGCACGATTGCGTCTACGATTACTAAACGGCCGCCGAACATCGTACTCATCTTCACTGATGATCTCGGTTATGCCGATGTTGGTTTCAATGGCGGGATAGACGTGCCGACGCCTAATCTCGACCGGCTCGCGAAGAACGGTGTCCGCTCCACCGATGCTTATGTGACCGCGCCGCAATGCAGCCCCTCGCGGGCGGGACTCCTGACCGGGCAATATCAGCAGCGTTTCGGCTATGAGTACATCATTCCGGACAGGTATGAAAGCGGCCTGCCGGCCGATCGTAAGATCATACCGGCCCATCTAAAGGAGGCGGGATACTATACCGGGATGATCGGCAAGTGGCACTTGGGGCATACGGAAGAGTACCGGCCGGAAGGGCGCGGTTTTGACGAGTTCTTTGGGTTCCTCGCGGGCGGGCATCGCTACCTCGAGTCCAGGCCCGGTGCACCGGTGACTTCCCCTTACGCACCGTTGATCACTCCCCACGGCGAGAAGCATTTCAAGGGCGACCTCACGAAAGTTCTGGCCGAGGAAGTGGCGGCGTTCATCGACCGGAACCGGGCTCGGCCGTTTTTCCTCTATGTGCCTCTCAATGCGCCGCACTTCCCCATGGAGGCGCCGCCTGAGTTGGAGGCGCAGTTTTCTCATGTGAAGGACCCCAAGCTACGGTCCTATCTTGCCCTGATAAAGAACCTGGACCTGGCGGTCGGACGTATCATGGAACAACTGGAGGCGAGTGGGGTGGAAAAAGATACGCTCGTGGTCTTCACCAATGATAATGGCGGGGTGGCCAGTGAGTTGTCTCCGAGTTCCAATGCCCCCTTCCGCGGGAAGAAGGGCGATTTGCTGGAGGGTGGGATTCGCGTGCCGTGGATCTGGAGCTGGCCGGGCACGCTCAAGCCCGGCGTGCATAGCGATCCGATTAGCACGCTCGATTTGCTGCCGACTTTCCTGCGGCTCGCGGGCGCGTCGATCCCGGAAGGACTCGACGGCGTCGATGTCTGGCCGAGCGTGCTTGGCGAAAAGCCGCCGGCTCGGGAGTATTTGTTCTGGCGATTCAACCGGCTGGGCTTTCAGGGCGCGGTTCGCAAAGGAAACTGGAAATATTTTGTCGGCGTGCCGCGTTCGTGGCCCGCCAATCCGGTCGGCGAGTTTTTATACAATCTGGCGGATGACCCCGGTGAAACGCGGGACCTTTCCAAGGCTCACCCTGAAATACTGAAAGAGCTGCGTCAGGCCTATCGCGCGTGGGACGCCAAGTTGGAGGACCCCGCCTGGCTGCCGAGGTAAGCACGCGAAAGATTTCGTTAACGGCCGAGGTGCGCGCCGGGTGGAAACGCCCGGCCGCGAACGAAAATCCGATAGTACAATGATGATGCCAAGGCGCCCGGGAGAGCTGCGCTGACCGGCAGGGCTACGAAATAAACTCCGGCCGGACGTTTGGTTGCCCCGCGGTGGCCGGTCGCGAAGGGCGCGGCGAAGGTTTTCGGTGTAGGGAAGCCTCCGGTCTCAGGACCGAAGACAAGAGGAATAGCGCCCCTTGTCCTCTCCTCGAAGCGCGCAGCGGGCAGCGGCTGGGCTAGGCGCTTCTGATGGTGGCGTGGCGGTCCGAGAGAGCGTGAGGTTGAGTCGGGGCGTAAAGCCCCTCCCACCGTTCACTGCGATTGAGCGGCGATCGTTTGTAGCAGCGGGAGCAGGGCTTCGCGCCATTTGGCATAGCCGGCGGCGTTCGGATGCAAACGGTCCGTGAAATCGCTGGGGTTGGACGTCAGGTCCGCCTGCACGAAAGGGCCGTAGGTGTCGCAGATCTTGATCTTCGGTGTCGCGGCGTTCGCCAGGCCTTGCAGCCGCGCGTTCAGCCGCGGGATGCGCTCGGGAAACTCGGCGTCGCCTGCGCGCGGCATCACCAGGCAGAGCACGATTGGGAGCCGGGCGTTCTTCGAGCGGAGCTTCTGGATGATGGCCTCGACGTTTTCGGTGATCTCGGCGGGCGAGACGCCGTGCCGCAGGTCGTTGGTCCCGATGAGGAGGACGACCGCGCGAGGATTCAGGCTGACGACGTCTTCTTCGACGCGGAAGAGAACATTCGGTGTAGTGTCGCCGTTGATACCGCGGTTGACGATCTTCATCGGAATCTCGGGAAACGCGGTCTCCAGATCCTTCCAGCCTTGGGTGATCGAGTCGCCGAGGAACACCACGCCGCCCTGATCCTTTTCGCGGTTTTGGGAAAACAGGAGACGGCGCTCGTAGTTGACGTTGTGGAAACGGTTCGAGGCCCATACGACGCCCTTGCCCGGGAAGATGTTGTCCGCAGGCCAGAAGGGGTCCGGATTCGGCGCGATGAGCGGCGGTTCGGGAATCACGCGCGCGGCGTGAGCAGAGCCGGCCAGCACCGCGAAAAGTCCCAACAGGGCAAAGAACGGCGCGCACCGTCGGAGCCGCCGGGCGGAATCGGCAGGGGCACGATGGGGAGGTTCGGGATCACGAAGCTTGTTCATAACACCTCGATCGCTTGCATGGGATGAAGAATGGCAGCGAGCCATGTTGATCTTATTCGGCAACCAACTCCGACTCCCGCGGGAGCCTGAAGATCTCCGACTCCGCCATTCGCCGCAGCGGCGGTGACCAAGCCGAGCTCCGGCCTGAGCTTCAGACTTTCCGGCAGGTCGTGCGTGGAAACCGGGCGGCGCTTCAGGTCGATCTTGTCCAATATTTTCTGATACGTGTGGACGATCGGAGCGTCGTTCGATCGCGCTGCGGTGTTCGAGGCGGAGACGGCTTGAAACGGTAGGCAGCAGGAGACGGCCAATAGGGCGTGGCGCAGGTTGGGGGATTTCATGGGAGAGAAGGTTGAAGCGTGATTGTCGCGGATGTTTTTATCGTTTTCCGACCAGCGTCGACTGGTGCGGCAGCTTGACGATTTCGGATTCCGCCATGCTCAGGTGCACGACACGATTCCAGCGGTGCGGCACGAAGAAGTGCACGATGCCGTGATCGATCACGACGTCGATATACGAGCACTGGTAGTTGCGGAAGAGGTTCTCCTCGTAAGGTTGCAGGGCGTTGCAGAACAGGAAGCGCGGTTCGTCCCAGGTGCGACCGCCGTCGCGCGACAACGAAACCCAGACCTGTGCGCGGTCGCGCATGCCGGGGTGTTCGGCGCCGAGATCGGTGCGCTGCTCGGGCGGAAGATCCTTCGCGGAGAATCGATTGTGGTGGAGGACCATCAACGTCTTCTTGTCCGAGAGGAGAAACATCATCGCCGGCGCATCGGGATGTTCGAGCGGCGTAGGCTTGGGTTTATCCCAGGTGAGACCGCCGTCGAGCGAACGGATCGTCCAAAGGTAACCGGTGGGGGTGCGGCTCAAACCCACGACCTCCTCGCCGCCGAGGCTCACGAGCGTGGTTTCGTCCATGCGGGACGTGTCGGCGGCTTGCCAGCCGCCGGGCCGGGCGTCGGGATAGACGCGCCAGGTTTTTCCCTGGTCGGTGCTGCGGAGGATGTATTGCTCGGTCTTGATCGGACGCTCCTTGAAGTTCGCCGCGTGGGCGCCGATGAGCCAGACGCCGGATTCGGTTTCGCACATCCGGACGACCGACATGCCTTTGAAGGTCGGGTCGTTTTCCGGTCGGATCAGCGTCACGTCGGACCACGTGTAGCCATTGTCGTCGGACCAGCGGAAGCCGATCGGCGCGTTTTCGACCTCGGTGTGAATCGAAGGATTGTAGAGGTCGGGCCGGCCGAGCACCGGCTGCGTGCCGAAACAATAGATGCGGTTGGAACCCTTCGGTTTCAGCGGGACGAAACCGTGGAGATTGTAAGGAATGTCGATCGGAACGGTCGGTCCCTGCCAGGTGCGGCCTTGATCGGTGGAGCGATAGGCGACGAGGTCGTTCATCTTCTCGTGCTCCGCGTGGGCGTAGTGCACGCCGTCGGGAAACATCAGCAGGAAATCGCCATTCGGCATGATCTCGCAGCGGGTCTCATAGAGGGTGGAGAGCGCACGATGAATGATGCGGCCGTTGAGCTGGGAGGCGGTGACGAGACCCAGTTGCGAACGAAGGGAAAGTCCGCCCGGGAGTTGATCGACGCGCACGGAGCGGTTGATGATCTCGACCTCATTCAGAATTTTCTGATGGGTCCACGGTTTGTCGCTGGGGGAAGCGGACAGAAGGCTCGCGCCGAGCAGAACGCTGGCGAGGTGGACGGGGAGACGCAGGATTTTTTCAAGCATGGAGAGAAACAGATGGAAGTGGGTGAGGGGAACGCCTCAAGACGCTTCCGTCGCTGGATGAGGAAGCAAACGGGGGAGGATGGTGCTTTTTTCCGGCCACTCCCCGCTTAGGAACGGCGGTGGACGGGCATGGGTTGAACGAAGATGCCGGGGTGGACGGCGCGAGCCTTCCGTCCAGAAAAGCGATTCCGCGAAACGTGCGGCGGGGCGGGGCAGGCGAAGAGGTGGCTTCTTTTTCCCACCATTGGTCGTTGCTTGTCTCGAAGAGAAGGAGCTGAAGTGTCGGCCGCGTTATGCCGCGAATCACAAAAGTCCGGTCCGTCCTGCTCAGCGCTCCGTATTCGGATCGTCGCGACGATTTGGAGGTGATCGTCCATATCCCGAGTGGTTTTCGCACCACGGGGATGGTGGAGATCACGCTCGACAATGGGATCGTGGGGCTGGGTGAGGGCTACCTGGCCGTATTCGCGCCGCGGGTTTTCGAGGAGATCGTCAAACTGGTCGCGCCGGCGTTGATCGGACGCGAAATCGATGACGTGGCGAAGCTCGTGCGCGACGTGAGCCTGGTGACCGGCTACTGGAGCCTGCAAGGAGCCGCGCAGCACGTGGTGAGCGCGGTGGAGATCGCGTTGCAGGATTGCCAAGCGCGGCTGCAGGGCGTGCCGGTCTGGAAACTCCTCGGCGGCGAGCGCACGCCCCGGCTTAAACTTTACGCGAGCGGCGGCGATGCCGTGGGGCCGGCGCCGATGCTCGACGAGCTAAATCGAATTCGCGGGCTCGGCATCGACACGGTGAAGATCCGGGCGAGGAATCACCAGATCGACAAGACCGTGTGGTGCCAGCGTAACGCGGCGGAACGAAGAATCGCAGTCGCGGTGGACATGACGCAGAATCTCGCGGTCCCGTCGCAGTCGATCGAGGACATCGAGCGTTACTTGAAAGCGGTTCAGGATGCGGGCGGCGGGATGCCGGGGTTCCTCGAGGAGGCGCTGGGACCGTTGGAAATCGAGAATTATGCCGAGCTGCGGAAACGCGTAGCCGGCACGCGAATTACCGGGGGGGAGATCGTCACCACCTCGATCGAACTCTGCCGGCGCATCGAGCTGGGCTGCTACGATATCGCGCAGCCGGATGCGTCGGTGATCGGCGGTATCGCGGCAACGCTCGAAGTTTTCGCCACGGCACGGCGGCACGGAGTGGACGTTTACGTGCATTGCTGGGGCGGGCCCGCGGGCATGATGGCCAACTACCACGCGGCGGTGGCCGGCGGCGGGACGGTGGCCGAGTGGCCGATCAAGCCCTATGCCCTGCGCGACGCGCTGCTCGAAACGCCGTGGAAGATCGAGAACGGTTATATCGATTTTCCGGAAACACCCGGACTCGGAATCCGGCTTACGCCTGAAATTGAGCGCGAGTATGCATTTCGCGAAGACGCGGTATATCGCTGCCTGGTCAGCTCTGTCCCGATCCCGGCGGCCGACTGGCGGTGACGCGGCCGCGGCCGCTCAGGACGACCGGGGCGGGCTGATCGACTCGCCCCGCTCGAAATTCGGGATGATATATTGTGTGGCGGGCGGAACGGGCAGGCCCTTGATGACCTTGAGCGCGGCGCGCGACACTTTGCGGGCGAACGCGTCGGGATCGAAGATGTAGCAGGCGGGCTTCGGACGGACG
>Ga0182792_1001822_pt1 | contig 16260 bp, 14 predicted proteins | sample Passage237B_FD_130497 | JGI IMG/M metagenome (GOLD analysis project Ga0182792, IMG submission 130497) | Cellulose adapted compost microbial communities from Newby Island Compost Facility, Milpitas, CA, USA - Passage2 37B (version 2) (version 2) ...
CGAGCACTGCCAGAAGGGCCAGGGACACGGTCCCGGCGCTGAGCTCCTTCTGGAATTTCTTCAGGTGCGGCTCGTGGTCGGACATCGGCACTCCCGGGGACTTTGCCCACTAGGTTGGAGCACATACTATTGAGAAGTTGGCTATAGCGAATGTGCCGGTAGTCATGACTCCGGCCCAGGGCCGCCTTGGCGGCGGCCCCGCCACGGGCCAGAATCGGGCCATACTCCATACGCCAGGCCAACATGCGCCCGCTCCTGCTCTCCTGCCTCCTGCTTGCCCTGGCGCCGGCCGCCAGCGCCGCTGAAGCGGCCAGGCCCTACCGCAGTCCCCAGGAGATCCTGGACGCCTCCCCGGCCGCGCACTGGCGCAGCCCGGACCCGGACAACCTGCTGTACATGGAGCTGGGCGGCGGCCGGGTCATCATCGAGCTGGCCCCGGCATTTGCCCCGGCCCACGTGGCCAATATCCGCACCCTGGCCCGCGAAGGCTTCTGGGACGGGACCAGCATCTACCGGGTGCAGGACAACTTCGTGGCCCAGTTCGGCGACGTGGATGGCGAAGACCCGGACAAGGCCCGGCCGCTGGGTTCGGCCCTGCGCAAGCTGCCGGCCGAGTTCCAGCGTGACGCCGCCGGCCTGGACTTCCAGCCCCTGCCCGACCCGGACGGCTGGGCCCCGCAAACCGGCTTTGCCGAGGGCTTCCATGCCGGTCGCGACCCGGCCGCGGGCAAGGCCTGGATGGCGCACTGCTACGGCGTGGTCGGTGCGGCCCGCAACGCCGAGGACGACAGCAGCATCGGCGCAGAGCTGTACGTGATCATCGGCCAGTCGCCACGCCAGCTGGACCGCAACATCACCCAGGTCGGGCGCGTGCTGCGTGGCATGGAACTGCTCAGTGCGCTGCCGCGCGGACCCGAACCGATGGGCTTCTACGACAACCCGGCCCTGCGCACCCCGATCCGCGCCATCCGCATGGCCAGCCAGGTGGCGGAGGCCGAGCGCACCCCGCTGCAGGTGCTGCGCACCGACAGCCAGACCTTCCGCGACGTGGTCGAGGCCCGGCGCAACCGGGTCGACGGCTTCTACAAGCGCCCGGCCGGGCACATCGACCTGTGCAACATCAGCGTGCCGGTGCGCACCCCGCCGCTGGACTGAGCGCGGTGGCGCGCCGGCCGCTCAGCCGGCGCGCTGGCTGATGGCCACGCTGCCCAGGATCAGCGCCCCGGCCAGCAGCATGCCCAGGGTCACCGGCTCATCCAGCAGCAGCCAGGCGAACAGCGCGCCAAACAGCGGGATCAGGTAGGTCACCGTGGAGGCGCGGGCCGCGCCGATGCGGTGGATCAGGCGGTAGAAGAACAGGTAGGCCAGGCCGGTGCACAGCACGCCCAGGCCCAGCGCGGCGGCCCAGGCCAGGGCCGGGACCGGCCCGGCCGGCCAGTGCCCCAGGGCCAGCGGCAGCAGCAGCAGCGCCGAACAGCCCAGGGTCACCGCGGCCGAGGCCGCCGGCGGCAGGCCGCCCATGTAGCGCTTGACCAGGTTCACCCCCACCCCGTAGCACAGGGAGGCTCCGGCGCCGGCCAGCACCGCCGGCCCAATGCTGATCCCGGCCACCTTGGAGGTGGCCAGCACCACCACCCCGGCAAAGCCGGCCAGCAGGGCCACGGCCCGGCGCGCTCCGATCTTCTCGCCGAAGGCCAGGAAGGCCACCAGCGCGGCAAACAGCACGGTCATCGCATTGCAGATCGCGCCGATGGCCGCCGGGGCACGCTGCGCGGCCCAGGCGAACAGCAGGAAGGGCAAGGCCGAATTGACCAGGCCGATGGCCGCCAGCCGCGGCCACAGCCGCAGCGGGAAGCGCGCCCGCGCCAGCCACAGGAACGGCAACAGCACCATGGCTCCCAGGGCCAGGCGCAGCTCGACCAGGGCATAGGGGCCGAACACCGGCACCGCCACCCGCATGAACAGGAACGACCCGCCCCAGATCGCGCCCAGCAGCAGCAGCTCCAGCGGCGTGCGCCAATCGCGTGGGGCCATGGCCGGCAGCGTCGCCGCGCCGGCCTCCAGTTCCTGCCTGCGAACCATGGATTCTCCGGAAGAGTGACCGCCGACGACGTGCCCGCGGTGGGAGCACAGGATCGGCCCGCCGCACGCAGGCGGCAAGCACCCGCGAGCAGGCGCGCCGGACCCCGGCTGCTCACCCGCTGTTGATCGGGAGCCGGTCAGGCTGCAATCCCGTCCCCGGAGGTGTGTCCCATGATCCAGCTCCGCATCAACCTCACCGGCAGCGAGGACGACCTGCGCGCGGTGACCGCCCTGCTCGAGTCGCTTGAGGGCATTGAACACGTGGAAGAAGTCGGCGACCTGATGCCCAAGCTGGACGACGACGATTCCAGCTCCGCCGGCCTGCCCGACGACCGCGGCCCGGGCCTGCACCAGTTGGAGGTCCACGCCCCCAACGCCCATGCCGCTGCCCGGGTGCGGCGCGCGGTGGAGGAACTGGCCCTGGGCCTGGACCTGGTGATTGAAATCGAGGCCGAGGACAACTAGGCGCCACCGTATGGAAGGCGCACTGCGTCACAGTTCCTCAAGCCTGCCAGCTTCCGGCCGTTATAGCCACAAGTCATAACCGTTCATGGCGGTTGAGTCCTGTGCTATCGCGACTGGTGATGTCCTGATTTCCGCTCCGTTTGCCACCGCCGAGGCCTCCACACCGGCCCGCTGGCGCCTGCGCGCCAGCGTTGGCGTGCTCGTGCTCTGGTGCACCTGGCTGCTGGTGGCGGCGGTGGTGGCGCTGCGCCAGGGGCCGGCCCGACCCGCGCGCCCGGACCCGGCGCTGGAACGCTGGCTGGCGGAGCTGGCCACGGCCCATGGCGGCACCGCGCTGGCGGTACGCCTGGGCGGCGATCCCGATTGCGCCTGCACCAACGGCGCCTGGGACGGGCTGGTCGCGGCCGTGCGCCAGCGCCGTGGTCAGGCCCTGGTGCTGGCGCCGCCGGCCGGACTGGCCCCTGGGGTCGAGGTCGCCATCCTCGGTGGCGATGGCCGGTTGCGCTATGCCGGCGCCCTGGCCCCCGACCCGGCCCTGTGCGGCCCGCGCGCCGGTGAACGCCTGGCCGCCTGGCTTCCGGCCCTGCTGGTGGCCGAACGCCCGCTGCACCTGCCCGCCAGCACCCCCAGCGCCTGCTGAATTCCCCTTGCTACCCGGTACCCGTCGTGAACCAAGCCCACAGCCTGCAGCCTCCTGACAAGCCCAGCCAGGACTTCCCTTACGCGCGCGCCCTGGCCGCCCGCACCGACCGCCTGTTCCTGTACGCCGGTGGCCTGTTGAGCCTGGTCTCGCTGGGCCTGGCCCTGGGCCGGGGCCAGTGGGCGCCCTTCCTCGCAGTGGCCCTGCCGGCGCTGCTGGTGATGCTGGTGCAGGCCTGGCTGCACCCCGGCACCCGGGCCTCGCGCACCAGCATCGCCCTGGCCCTGATGGCCATGGTCGCGGTGACCATCCAGCAGACCCAGGGCCTGGTGGAGGCCCACTTCGGCGTGTTCGTGGTCCTGGCCCTGCTGCTGGGCTACCGCGACTGGCTGCCGGTGGTGGCCGCCGCCGGCCTGATCCTGGTCCACCACCTGCTGTTTTTCTGGCTGCAGGCGCGCGGCCTGCCGGTGCGGGCCTTCCAGCCCGGCAGCGGCCTGGGCATCGTGTTCCTGCATGCGCTGTACGTACTGGCCGAAACCGCCTTCCTGTGCGTGATGGCGGTGCAGATGCGCCAGCAGCTGGTCGCCCTGGGCCACGCCCCCCAGCGTCTGGCGCAGCTGGCCGAGGGCCTGGCGCGCAACGAGCCGGTGCCCGAGGACGTGGCCCGCATGCCGTTCCCGCCGCGCTCCCTGGCCCGCGCCCTGGTGGCCATGGGCCAGCAGCTGCACGCCCAGGCCCGCGCCAGCCGCCAGGTCAACGCCGACAACGCCCGCATCCGCAAGGCGCTGGACGTGTCCAACATGGCGGTGATGCTGGCCGACGAGGACCATGTGATCCGCTACGCCAACGCCTCGGTGGTGGAACTGCTTCGCAACCAGCAGGAGCAGCTGCGCAAGCGCTTCCCCGATTTCGACGCCGACGGCCTGCTGGGCACCAGCATCCACCGCTTCCACGGCGACCCGGACCGCGTGCGCGCGATCCTGGAGCAGCTGCAGGACACCCACCGTGGCCAGATCCAGGTCGGCAACGCCCACTTCGGGCAGCTGATCACCCCGGTGCGCGACACTGACGGCGAGCGCATCGGCTTCGTGGTCGAGTGGCGCGACCGCACCGACGAGCTGGCCCTGGAGTCGGAGATCGCGCGCATCGTCGAGGCCGCCGCCCAGGGCGACCTGGGCCAGCGCCTGGACGCCGAGCGCACCCGCGGCTTCTTCGCCCGCCTCTCGCGCGGCATCAACCACTTCCTGGACACCACCCAGGACAGCGTGCGCGAGGTGCGCGAACTGCTGCACGCGCTGTCCGAGGGCCGCCTGGACCAGCGTATCGAACGCGACTTCCAGGGCGATTTCGGCCAGATGAAGACCGACGCCAACGCCACCGCCGACCGCCTGGCCGCGGTCATCGGCCAGCTGCAGGAGGCCGCCGCGCACATCGACACCGCCGCCAGCGAGATTTCCGCCGGCAACAACGACCTGTCGGTGCGCACCGAGCAGCAGGCCGCCAACCTGGAGGAAACCGCGGCCTCGATGGAGGAGATGACCTCGATCGTGCGCCAGAACGCGCACAACGCCCACCAGGCCAACGAGCTGGCCCAGGCCACCGCCAACGCCGCCTGCGAGGGCGAGGCAGTGGTCCAGCAGGCGATGGCCACCATGGACGAGATCGAGGCGTCCTCGCGCCGGATCGCCGACATCATCCGCATCATCGACGGCATTTCCTTCCAGACCAATATCCTGGCGCTCAATGCCGCGGTGGAGGCCGCGCGCGCCGGCGAGCAGGGTCGCGGCTTCGCGGTGGTGGCCGGGGAAGTCCGCGCCCTGGCCCAGCGCTCGGCCGAGGCCGCGCGCGAGATCAAGCAGCTGATCGAGGACTCGGTGGACCGGGTTGGCGCCGGCTCGGCCCTGGTGCGCCAGGCAGGTGGCAGCATGGGCACGATCATGGAATCGGTGCAGCGGGTCACCGCGATCATGGGCGAGATCGCCAACGCTTCGCAGGAACAGGCCCTGGGCATCGAGCAGGTCAGCCGCGCCATCGTGCAGATGGACCAGGCCACCCAGCAGAACGCCGCCCTGGTCGAGGAAGCCACCGCCGCCGCCCGCGCCCTGGAGGAGGAGGCCGCGGCCCTGGCCCGGACCACGGCCATGTTCCACCTCGGCCCGGCCCCGGCCGAAGAACCCGAGTGCCTGCGCGCCTGAGCCCGGCGCGGGGGGCGGCCAGCCGCCCCCTGCCCTTTCGCCGCCGCGCCCCAGCCGCCGCGCCCCAGCCGCCGCGCCTCAGCCGCAGCGCCGGCGGCGCCAGCGCCGCAGTGCCAGCACCAGCCACAGCAGCAGCAGCGCCGGGATGGCGAAGGCCACCGCGCGGATGGTCCAGGCGGTGCCGGTGACCAGGATCGAGACGAAATCGCGCAGGGCCTGGCCAATCTCGCCGCCACCGCTCTCCAGCGAGGGCACGCGGAACTCCAGGGTCAGCTTCTGGGTGCGGATCCGGCGCTCGTGCTGGGCCGCCTCCTGTTCCAGCCCCTGCAGCTGCGCCTCGACCTGGGCCAGCTGTTGGGCCAGCGCGATCATGTCGGACACCGCCAGGTCGCGCCGCTGCCGGAACTCCTCCAGCCGCGCCTGTTCGCGCTGCAGGCGCTCGCGGGCACGCATGTTGTCGGCCACCAGCACCGCCAGGTCCTCGGCGTGGGTGCTGCGATGGCCGATCCGGCCCTCCTGCGCGGCCTCGGCGATCAGCGGCTCCACGCCCTCGGGCACGATCCTCACCACCAGCTGTGCGGAAGGACGGTCACCGCCGTTCTGGCCCAGCTGCAGCACCTCGCAGGCACCGTGGCGCCCTTCCACGCAGGCCAGCCTGGCCTGCTCCAGGCGCTGCGCCAGCTGCGCGGCCGGCAGCTCGATGCCGGCGTGGTGCTCATAGGCCAGGAAGCGCGGGGTGTCCGCCGCCGCGGCTTCCAGCGCAGGTGCCGACTGGGCCAGCGCGCCATAAGCCGCCGCCTGTGGTGCCTCGGAGGCACAGCCGCCCAGGGCCAGCAGCGCTGCCAGCCCCGGCACCTGCCAGCGCAGCCTCATGCACTGGCCCCGTCGTAGGCCATGACCTGCAACGCGCCCAGGTCCACCCCGTCCAGGCAGCGCACGTTGACCGCATAGGTCTGGCTGCCGTCCGGGCCCTGGCCTTCGCTGAAAGGCGCGATCCCGCAGGTCGGGCAGAAGTGGTGCTGGATGTGGCGCTTGTTGAACAGGTAGGTCGACATGCGCTCGCGCGGCGTGCGCAGGCTGAAGTCGGACGCGCCCACCAGCCACAACAGGCCACCGCGGCGCCGGCACAGCGAGCAGTTGCAGTCGATCACCTGGCCGATCTGGCCACGCACGGTAAACGCGATGCCGCCGCAATGGCAGCTGCCCTGGTATTCCATGGACTTCCCTCCCCGGTCTGGACCGCCCCAGCCTACGCCAGGGCGCGGGCGCCAAGCCAATGGCAGGTGCGGGCGGGCGGCCAGGCCGCCTATGCTGGCCTTCCCTCCATCACCCGGCACGTCCATGCCCCTGTCCCTGCGCCCTTCCCTGCTGTTCCTGGCCCTGCTGGCGCCGCTGGCCGCCTGCCAGCGCGAACCCGCGCCGGCAGCGGCCGTGAACGAGGCCGCAAGCAGCGCCGATGCCGCCTTCAGCGCGCTGGCCCAGCGTGCCCTGGACGGCTGGCTGGCCCTGTCCCCGGTCAATGCCACCCAGGCCGGCGAGCACCGCCACGACCACCTGCTGGACGACCTCGGCCCCGAGGGCCGGGCCCGGGCCGAGGCCTTCGCCCGCGCCACCCTGGCCGAGCTGGACGCGCTGGACCTGGCCTCGCTCTCGCGCGAGAACCAGGTCGATGCGGCAATCCTGCGCAACCAGCTCGAATACGACCTGTGGAACAGCCAGGTGCTGCAGTCCTGGGCCTGGGACCCGCTGGTCTACGGCAACCTGGCCGGCAACTCCATCTACGCGCTGATGGCGCGCGAGTTCGCGCCCATGCCCGCGCGCCTGCGTGCGGCCACCGCGCGCATGCGCCTGGTCCCGGGCCTGCTGGCCCAGGCCCGCGCCAACCTCGATCCGGCGCGGGTGCCGAAGGTCCACGCCGAAACCGCCGCACGCCAGAACGGCGGCATCCTCGCCATCGTCGACGGTTTCGTGGTCCCGCAGCTGGAGCAGCTGCCGGACGAGGAGCAGGCCCAGGCACGGGCCGCGATCCAGGCCCTGCGCCAGGCGGTGGCCCAGCACCAGCAGTGGCTGGAAACCCGGCTGGTACCCAACGCCCGTGGCGACTTCCGCCTGGGCGCGGAGCTGTATGACCGCAAGCTGCAGTTCGCCCTGCTGTCCTCGCTTTCGCGCGAGCAGATCCGGCAGCGGGCGGAGGCCGAGCTGGAACGCGTGCGCGCGGACATGTACGCCATCGCCCGCAAGGTGCTGGCCGGGCGCCCGGATGCCCCGGCGCTGCCGGAAGCGCCGGACGCCGGGCAGCAGCAGGCGGCGATCGAGGCCGCGCTGGAACTGGCCTACGCCGAGCGCCCGGCGCGCGAGCGCGTGGTGCCGGAGGCCGAGGCCGCGTTGGCCCAGGCCACCGGATTCGTGCGCAGCAAGGACCTGATGACCCTGCCCGACGCACCGGTCGAAATCATCGAGATGCCCGAGTTCCAGCGCGGCGTGGCGGTGGCCTATTGCGACTCGCCCGGTCCGCTGGACCGCAACCTCAAGACCTTCTACGCGGTCTCCCCGATCCCGCAGGAATGGACCCAGGAGCAGGTGGACTCGTTCCTGCGCGAGTACAACTCGCGCATGATCCACCTGCTGAGCATCCACGAGGGCACCCCGGGGCATTACCTGGAGGGCTGGCACTCGGCCCGGTTCCCCTCCACCCTGCGCGCGGTGCTGCGCTCGGGCATCTTCGCCGAGGGCTGGGCGGTTTACACCGAGAAGATGATGGCCGACGCCGGCTACCTGGACGACGACCCGCTGTTCCGCCTGGTGCAGCTGAAGTTCTACCTGCGCACCATCGGCAACGCGATCCTGGACCAGGGCGTGCACGTGGACGGCTGGAGCCGCGAGCAGGCCATGGACCTGATGGTCCGCCAGACCTTCCAGCAGGAGCGCGAGGCCGCCGGCAAGTGGGTGCGCGCCCAGCTCACCTCGGCCCAGCTGCCGACCTACTTCGTCGGCGCCCAGGAGCACTTCGACCTGCGCGCGGCGGTGCAGGAAAAGCAGGGCGCGGCCTTCGACCTGAAGACCTACCACGACCAGGTCCTGTCCTACGGCGCCCCGCCGGTGCGCTTCGTGCGCCAGCTGATGCTGGGCCAGCCGATCGAATAGGCACCTGGGGCCGGAATGGTGGCGGGCCTGCCGGCCCGCCACCGCAAGGCTCAGCGCGCGACCGGCTCCAGCAGCAGGTCGTGGAAGTCGAAGCTGAAGTCGGTCAGGTCCGAGGCCGCCTCCATCCGCGCCTGGCGGATGCCGCCATCGGGATCCAGCTCGAAGCTGACGAAGGCATCGCCATTGAGGGTGCGATCATCCCAGCGCACCAGGAAGCTGTCGTGCTGCCAGTGCTCCAGGGTGCCCTGCAGCAGCGGGGTATGGGCAAAGCGCATGCGCAGCCGCCCGCCCTCCTGGGCGATTTCGATATCGCCATACCAGCGGTCGCGGTAGGTCCCGGCGTAGCGCTGCAGCGGCAGCGAGGGCCTGGACTTGCGCTCGCGCGCGGCCAGCCGCCGGGCCCAGGCCTCGGCGGCGCGCGCGTCGGCCTTCTCCCCGGCCCTGGCATAGGCCTCCACCCAGTCGGTGGACTCGGCCGGCTGCAGCCACTGGTCCAGCACGTGCAGGGTCAGGGCATTGAAGGCCGCGCCGGACTCGGCATTGGTCAGCACCACCACGCCCAGGTTGCGCCCGGGCACCAGGGTCACCCGCGAGACCATGCCTGGCCAGCCGCCGGTGTGCCACACCAGCTTCTCGCCGCGGTAGCTGCTGGTGATCCAGCCCTCGCCATAGCCGATGAAATCCGGCCTGGAGGGTGCCAGCTCCGCGACCGCCGGCTGCGGCACCGGCATGGGCGAATGCAGCGACCACATCTGCCGCTGCCGCGCCTCCGGGAACAGCTGGCGCCCGTTGCCCTGGGCGTCGGTGTAGCGCCCGCCGGCCAGCTGCACGGCCATCCAGCGCGCCATGTCGTGCACGCTCGAATACAGCCCGCCGGCGCCGGAACCGTTGTGCCAGGTCAGCGGGAAGGTCGGCTGCAGGCGGGTGAAGTTGGCCTTGGCGTGGCCGATGGCGACCTTGTCGCCCGGCTGCAGGGCGTCGGCATTGAAGCGGGTGCCATCCATGCCCAGCGGATCGAAGAAGCGCTGCTGCAGGAAGCTGGCGAAGGACTGGCCCGACACCCGCTCCACCAGCAGCCCGGCGGTGGCGTAGAGCACGTTGTCGTAGGCGTAGCGCTCGCGCAGGCCGTACTTGAGCGGCACGTGGGCCAGGCGCCGGACCACGTCCTCGGTGCTGTAATCGGTACCCGGCCAGATCAGCAGGTCGCCCGCGCCCAGGCCCAGGCCGCTGCGATGGGTGAGCAGGTCGCGCACCCGCAGCTGCGCGGTGACATGGGGGTCGGACAGGCGGAACCAGGGCAGGTGCTGGACCACGTAGTCGTCCAGGTCCAGCTTGCCCTCCTCGGCCAGCATGTGCAGCGAGGCGGCGGTGAAGGCCTTGGTGTTGGAAGCGATCGCGAACAGGGTATGCGCATCCACCGGATCCGGCTTGCCCAGCTCGCGCACGCCCCAGCCCTGCTCCAGCACCACCTGGCCCTCCTTGACGATGGCCACGGCGATGCCCGGGACATCGAAGCGCTGCCGCACCTGTTCCACGATACGGGCGAAGGCGGCCTGGTCGAAGCTGGTTTCGGCGGCGGCGGCCGGGGCCTGGGCTGGCGCGGGCATGGCCGCGCCCAGCAGCAGGCCCGCACCCAGCAGGGCGCGCAGGGAGACGGAAAGCGGGATCTTGCGCATGCGGCGCTCTCGACGGGAAAGCACCGATTCTAGCCACAGCCGGGCGCGCGCCGCGCCCCCTGCAGCGGGCGGCCCGCGCGGCTCAGGTGCGCGGCAGGGTCACCCCGGTCTGGCCCTGGTACTTGCCGCCGCGGTCCTTGTACGAGGTCTCGCACACGTCGTCGGCGTCGGACTGGAAGAACAGCATCTGGGCCACGCCCTCGTTGGCGTAGATCCGCGCCGGCAGCGGGGTGGTGTTGGAGAACTCCAGGGTCACGTGCCCCTCCCACTCCGGCTCCAGCGGGGTCACGTTGACGATGATCCCGCAGCGGGCATAGGTGCTCTTGCCCAGGCACACCACCAGCACGTCGCGCGGGATGCGGAAGTACTCGACCGTGCGCGCCAGGGCGAAGGAATTGGGCGGGATGATGCACTCGTCGCCGACCACGTCCACGAAGCTCTTGGGGTCGAAGTGCTTGGGATCGACGATGGTGGAGTTGATGTTGGTGAACACCTTGAACTCGCCGGCGCAGCGCACGTCGTAGCCGTAGCTGGAGGTGCCGTAGCTGACGATCCGCTTGCCGTCGACCTGCTTGACCTGGCCCGGCTCGAAGGGCTCGATCATGCCATTCGGCCGTTCGGACATGCGGCGGATCCAGCGGTCGGACTTGATGCTCATTGGGTTGCCTAGGGTTGGGGCGAGCGGATTCTAGCAACAAAGCCCGCCGGCGCAGCGCCCCTGCCCCTCCCGGGCGCCGGGAGCGCCCCTGCCGGGTGGCCGGCGGCCCTGCCCTCCAGGGCCGGGACATAAAAAAGGCCAGCCCCACGAGGGGGCTGGCCTGGTGACGCTTTGGAATCTACGACCGATTAGTAGTCGTAACGGATCGCAAAGCGCATGGAGCGCGGAGCGTTGTAGCTGATGGCACGGAAGGCCTGGCTGTACGGCACGCCCGGGCCACCGTTCTCGCCGTAGACGATCCGGTTCTGGACAACCTGGCGGTTCAGGACGTTGAACACATCCAGGCCGAACTTCAGCTTGCCACCGGCGAAGTTCGGGGCGTAGGACACGCCCAGGTCGATGGTGGCAGTCCACGGCAGGTTGCCGTGCGAGCCACGCGGGCTCGGCTCGTTGTTGCAGAACCAGTAGTACGGACCCGGATACAGGACGTTGTCCAGGGTGTAGTCGTCGTGGGCGTTGACGCCGTTGTAGTAGCCGTTGCAATCCTTCGGACGGCCGGAGTAGGCCTTGAAGGTGCCCGACACCATCCACTCGTCGTTGACCTGGTAGTAACCGAAGGCCTTGATCTGGTGGCGGCGGTCGTTCGGCAGGTTGCCGTAGGCGCCTTCAGCCTGCTCGGCATGGTCCCACGCCTGGGTGGCGGCGGCCTGGGCGACGTCCTGACCGATGTCAGAGTTGGTCATGCCCTCGCCGTTGCCGTAGTTGTGCGACCAGGTGTAGTCGATGCGGTAGTAGACCTTGCCGTCGAACGGGTGCTCCAGGAAGAAGTCCAGCGAGTGGTACTTGCGGACCATCTCCGGGTACAGCATGTCAGCCTTGCTGATGTTGGCGATGTGGGCGTTGCCCGCGTCGTCATACACAGTGAAGCTGTTGGCCTGGCCCGGGTTGATGAAGCGGCAGCCGCTGGTGTTGTTGGTCCACAGGTTCTCGGCCTCTTCCGGCGAGAAGCCGTTGGCCAGACCCCAGTTGCGGACCGGACGCGGGTCGCAGCTGTCGTCGATCATGCTACCCAGCTCGCGGTAGACGTAGCGCACGCCACCAGAGAACTTCTCGCTCAGCTGCTTCTCGAAGCCCAGCACCAGCTCGTCCTGGAAGTAGGGCTTCAGGCCGTTGGCGGAGATGGTCTTCGGGTCCGGAGCCTGGCCGTACTCGGAGTTGGAGGAGTACGGGCCGTTCGGGCTGATCGACACGGCATTCAGCGGAGCGCCGGTGTTCGGGTCGATGCCGTCGTAGGCGAAGTACTCGATGGTGTAGGTCGAGCCGGAGGCGCCGCGGGCGGCCACGGTGGCCGGCACGGTCAGGTGGTAGCGGCCGGCGTTACCGAACACCTTCAGCGAAGAATCACCGAAGACGTCCCAGGAGAAGCCGACGCGCGGGGCCCACTGGTCCTTGCCCTTCAGGAACGCAACGCCATCACCGTTGTAGTTGATGAAGTTCTCGTTGCGCACGCCCAGCGACAGCAGGAAGTTGTCAGTGACGCGCCACTGGTCTTCCAGGTAGTAGGCGTACTGCTCGGTGTCGAACTCGCCGCCGTTGTTGTAGATGATGCGCTCGACCCACTGGCCGTTGGCCGGGGCGATGGCGCCACCGGCGCCCTGGATGGCCTCGTTCGGGGTGCCGTAGTCGTACAGCCAGCGGTAGCCCGGGCCAGCGGTGGTTTCACCGGTGCGCGAGGTGGCGTCCTGGCGGTCGTAGCCCAGGCGCAGGCTGTGGTCGCCCAGCTCCCAGGCCAGGTCGATACGGCCGCCCTTGGTCTTGTCGAACGCATCCGGGTCGGCCAGCTGGGCGACGTTGCCGAAGCGGATCGGGTTGGCGCCGGCGTACGGGGTGCCGGACACGTAGGTCACGGACGGGTCGTAGCCCCACGGGGTGGCGATGTGCACCTGCTCCTGCTCGCCGTACATGGCGGTCAGGGTCAGGGTGTCGGTCAGGTAGCCGGTGTACTTGGCGATGTACAGCTCGCCGCCGTCTTCATAGTAGTAGCCGGCGTTGCGCTTCTTGCCGCGCTGGAACACGTCCAGCACCTCACCGGTGGCGTTGGCGTTGGCGTTCGCCTGGGCCTGGGTGTAGGCGTAGCTGTAGCTCTTCTGGGTTTCCTTGGTGACGTCGGAGATCGCGGTCAGCTCAACGCTGTGGTTGTCGTTGATGTTCCAGTCGATCTTGGCGATCCAGCGCGGGGTCTCGATCGAGTGCTCGGTGAAGCCGCTGGTCGAACCCGAACGGGCAACGTAGGACTCGACCTCGCGGTCGCGGAACTCGCCGCCCACGTAGAAGAACAGCTTGTCCTTCACGATCGGGCCGCTGGCGTACAGGTTGTAGGTGACCTGGTCGTCCTTGCGGTCGGCACGGTTCTGGTACAGCTCACCGTCCAGCGAGGTGCCAACCTTCTCGTAACGGATGTTGGTCTCGCTCTTGCGGGCGCTGTCCGGGCTCCAGATCACCGAGCCGCCAGCCTTCCACTCGTTGGTACCGCGCTTGGTCACGATGTTGACCACGCCACCGGTGGCGCGGCCGAACTCGACGCCGTAGCCGGAGGTCAGCACCTGGGCCTGGGCGATCGCGTCGTACGGCAGCTCGGTCGAACCCAGGTAGGTCAGCGGGTTGGTGACGGCGTAGCCGTTGATGTAGTAGGCGTTCTCGGTGACCGAGGCGCCGCCGAAGGAGACCACGCCGCTGTAGCGGGAGTCACCGGCAACCGCGCCCGGGGCCAGCAGGGCGATCGAGTTGACGTTGCGGCCAACCGGCATCTTCTCCAGCTGCTCGGCGGTGAACACCAGGCGGGTGTCGGTGGAGGACACGTCGATGGACGACTGGCCCATCGCGGTCACGGTGATGGCGTCAAGGGTCTGGGCACCGGCGGCGAAGTTGACCTCGCTACCACCGCCCACGCGGACCACGACGTTCTCCCGGGTGGCCACGGACTGGCCGTCGCGCTGCAGCTCGACCTTGTAGCTGCCCACCGGCAGGGCGCCAACGGAGAAGCGGCCGTTCTCGCCGACGGTGACGGTACGGGTCTGGCCAGTCTCGGTGTTGAGGATGACCACGGTGCTGCCCGGCTCGGCGGCCGAGCCAAAGATCGAACCGGTGGCGTTGGACTGGGCATGCACGCCGCTGGCGAAGCACATACCCAGGGCCACGCTCAGCGCGGTCCGGCGAATGAATTTGCTATTCATTGAATTCATTGGAAAAATTTCTCTCTAACCGGCTTTGGAGCCTTAACAGGCCTTACACAATGCTGAATAGGATCGGCAAGACGCCGAACCGTTCAGGTGCAATGCAGAATTGCATCACCCAGCCCGAGGATAACGCAACTTTTACGGGGTTGGTACTCGGCGAAACGAATTTTTTGTGAAAGCCCCCTCCGAAAGACCACGATCCGCCCTTTCATGCAGGGGCCATACACGTTTGTATGTTGGTAATAATGAAAATGTTAATCGCGCCCAGGACGCGCGTACGCACCCGTCCGGTGCCTGCGCCAGGCACCGGACGGGTGCATATGTAGTAAGGAGTGGACCAAGGCCGCCCGCCCCACCGTCCACCGGCGCAGCGGGTCGCCGCCTCCCGGGCTCAGGTCGCCAGCGACAGGTTGATCGGCGCCCGCGGCCTGGCCGCCAGCGCCTCGGCCAGGCGAGCGGCGGCATCCAGGTAGGCGCGCGCGGCCAGCGACTCGGGATGAGCGGCCACCACCGGCACGCCGGCATCGCCCTGCTCGCGGATGCACAGCTCCAGCGGCAGCGAACCCAGCAGGGGCACGCCGTAGCGCTCGGCCATGGCCTGGCCGCCGCCCTGCCCGAACAGGTGCTCGGCGTGGCCGCAGGCCGAACACACGTGGACCGCCATGTTCTCCACGATGCCCAGCACCGGGATCTCCACCTTCTCGAACATCTTCAGCGCCTTGCGCGCATCCAGGGTGGCGATCTCCTGGGGGGTGGTGACGATCACCGCCCCGACCACGGGAATCTTCTGCGCCAGGGTCAGCTGGATGTCGCCGGTGCCCGGCGGCAGGTCCACCAGCAGGTAATCCAGGTCGCCCCAGGCGGTGTCGTTGAACAGCTGGGTCAGGGCCGAGGTCGCCATCGGGCCGCGCCAGATCATCGGCGTGTCCACGTCCACCAGCAGGCCGATGGACATGGCCTCGATGCCAAAGGCACGCATCGGCTCGATAGTCTTGCCATCGGGACTGTCCGGGCGCCCGGACAGGCCCAGCATCGCCGGGATGCTGGGGCCGTACACGTCCGCATCCAGCACGCCCACCTGGGCGCCCTGCCGCTGCAGGGCCAGGGCCAGGTTGACCGTGGTCGTGGACTTGCCCACCCCACCCTTGCCGGAGCCGACGGCAATCACGTTCCGCACCCGCGGATTGGGGGTGAGGTTGGGCTGGACGGCATGGGCGGAGACCCGGGCACGCATAGGAAGTCCTGTCTAACGGGAGGAACCGTCAATTGTCCCATTCCCCGGGCCCGGAAGGGATGAATGCTCTGGATCGAGAGCACGAGCTGGTCTTGGAGGGGGCGGGAAGTCCGTGTCCGCTATAGCGAAGCCGCCCCTCGCCCCCGCCTCGCGGATCCCCGCCACGCTGCCGGCCAGCAGCGTCGAGGAACCGCAGACCCCCGAGGTCGATGAGACCGGGCTGGGCGAAGCCGACGAATAAGCCTTCCATACGGAAGCGGATGCCTGTAACTTGAACCTGGCGTACGGCTGTCGCCGACGCCCATCCAACGTCCCTGGGAGGGGAGATATGCGCAAGACCCTGCTGGCCGCCCTGGCCACCGCCCCGCTGCTGACCCTGTCGCTGGCCGCCAGCGCCGCCGACCCGGTGGTGGGCCGCTGGAAGACCATCGATGGCGACACCGGGCGGCCCAAGTCCATCGTCGAGATCACCCAGGCCGGCAACGGCACCATCACCGGCCGGATCGTGGAGCTGATCAACCCCAGCCGTCCCAACCCGACCTGCGACAAGTGCAGCGACGACCGCAAGAACCGGCCGATCACCGGGATGGAGATCATCCGCGGGATGAAGGCCGAAGGCGGCGGCAAGTACGCCGGCGGCACCATCCTCAAGCCCGACGAGGGCAAGGTCTACAAGTCCAAGATGGAGCTGGTGGAAGGCGGCAGCAAGCTGGAGGTGTCCGGCTGCATCGCCTTCATCTGCAAGTCCCAGGTCTGGGAACGGCAGTAAGCCGTCCGGCTCACCCATCCCATCCTGTGCAGGGGCGCCTTCGGGCGCCCTCGTAAGCTTCCCCGATCCGCAGACACCCATAAGTAGAACTTTCTGGCATGTTTTCCCCAGCCAGGAGGTTCCATGAAGAAGTCCCGTTTCACCGAGACCCAGATCGTCTC